>Ga0315901_10007798_pt1 | contig 12578 bp, 22 predicted proteins | sample LakEriMetagenome_10_FD_203761 | JGI IMG/M metagenome (GOLD analysis project Ga0315901, IMG submission 203761) | Freshwater fungal communities from buoy surface, Lake Erie, Ohio, United States - Buoy 2 MA116 | ecosystem: Environmental > Aquatic > Freshwater > Lake | place: USA: Lake Erie, Ohio... | reverse complement strand
ACATAATTGATAACCTCGTAGTTGACACCGAGACCGGAGAGGTGCTTGGTAACGCTATCTCGGACGCTGGAGAAATCAGCAGCCAAACCGCACTTGAAGCCATCCTTGAGAAGATTGCAGACGTTGAGGGACGCTTGACCGCTCAACAGCTTCGACATCAAGCCATCTTAGAGAACTGCCGTAAACTGGAAGTTCGCACCGCCTCGTACCTTGCCTACCTCAAAGCCCAGTACGAACCGCATATCCAAGAGTATGCCAAGAACCGCTTAGAGGGTCAGAAGTCCAAGACACTCACAACGCCGTTCGGCTCGGTCTCCTTCCGCACCGTAAAGGGTGGCTTGAAGGTAGTAGACGCAAGTCTCGCTCTGTCGGTGGCTCAAGCTCACGGTTGGATTGAGGCGATAAAAGTAACCGAGTCATTTCAAATATCTAAGCTCTCAGAAGAGCAAAAGAACATTCTTACCGCTGAGATGCCAGACGGCTTTGAGTACACGTTAGACCGAGAAACCATGAGCATCAAGGTGATGGCATGAAATTGGCTCAAAAGGTGCTCAAAGTCTCTCAGTCTATTGGATGCGTCGAGAAGAATGGATTGAACCAGCATTTCAAATTCAAGTACCAAGCGTGGGACGATGTACTCCCAGCCGTCCGCAATGCTTGTTGCGAGGTGGGTGTCCAGATTACTCCGACCGTCTTAGATGCTCGAAGTGATAACGGCCATGTACTGGTTCATATGTGCTTTACAATCAAGGACTCCGAGAGCGAAGAGGTGGACAGCTTCTTCTGGTTCGGCGAATCAAAGTCAACATCAGCAAACGATGACAAGGGCATACAAAAGGCTATCACCTCTTGCACCAAGTACGCCCTTCTGAAGTACTTCATGATCCCGATTGTGGATGATACCGACCCAGACGGCGATGTCCCTAAGAAGACCAAGGAAGAGCCAACCAAGGTAGACCTTCCTTCCGCTCGCTCGGTCTTTACTCGCAAAGTGTATAACGACTGGATAAGCATCGGTGGGACACTTAGCCAGTTCGAGCAACTCAAGACCAAGCTGGCAAGTATCAAGTTCCCAACGAAGGCAACAGACCTCATAAACCATGCAATGGCAGAAGAGGGATGCACCACCGTCGAGGAAGTCCACCGATGGATTGCCAGTACTCATAAGGAACTAACCCATCCGTTCAAACTTGAAGATTCAATTAGTTGATATAGTAGACGGGGAAGCCCTCTTTATTGTAAGCTCCCAGACCTTCTGGGGGCTTAGCTATGAAGTCTTCATAAACCAACACGGGCAGACTACTTGCGAATGTATGGACGCAAACTGCCGAAAGAAATCTCCCCACTTCGTTGACCTCATACAAGGCAACAATAACCACGCTTGCAAACATATGCGAGCTATCGCAAAGGAACTAAGAAGCAATGAGCCTCAATAGAATAACACTTGTAGGACGTCTCACGAGAGACCCAGAACTCAGAACCACCTCGACGGGCAAGGATGTCGTGGAGTTCTCTATCGCCGTCAACAAACGAATCAAGCCACAAGATGGAGCGGATGCCGACTTCTTCCGAGTCAAGGCTTGGGGGCAGACCGCCAGCTACGTTGGGGAGTACATCGGTCGGGGACGGCTGGTGGCAGTAGACGGCCGCCTTGAATCCCGCAAGTACACGGACAAGGACGGTAACTCTCGTGAAATTGTGGAGATCGTGGCAGATAATGTAAACGCCCTCGACCGACCGAGAGAGGACGCCGAGCCAAGGCAAGAAGCAAGAGGCAAGGCAAAGCCCGCTCCAGATGCCTATAATCCCTTTGAGGATGAGGATTGATGCAAGAAACCAACCTCTTAACCGAGAAGGTTCAAGAGCTTGAGATAGCCATGAAGAACTCGACGGGTGTAGAGGCTATGGCAATGGCGGGAGTGCTGACGGCGACTAAGAAGAAGCTGGCCGGAACTACCACGGGTATCAACATTAACCCCGCCAGATTATCACCTCAAGACCGAAAGGTGGAGAGTCTAAGAATGAGGGAGCATTGGCATGGATGTACAAGCATTGATGACCTCTGAGCAATCGGTGGCGGTTCCTATGCCGCCAAGCACGAACACCCTCTTTATCAACATTCCCGGACGTGGACGGGTGAAGAATGGCAAATATCGCACTTGGCAACTTGAAGCGATACCCATTTTGAGAACCAACCTTGAGCCAATCCAAGGAGCAGTTAAGATGCACTACCACCTTACGCTCGGAACCTCTTTCAGAGGCGACATCAGCAACCGCATAAAAGCCCTTGAGGATGCGGTGGTTGAGGCGGGAATCATCGAGGGTGATACTCATAGGATCGTGAGCGAGATTCTGATAACCAGAGATTATATCAGCGGAAAGAATTCGTACATTATCCTCAGATTATCAAAAGCTGGGATATAATAAGGGTGGCTCCTTGGGGCGGCGGTTTATCCTTCGACCAATGCCCCGAACAAAGCCAACTGTAAAGGGTGGATGTTGAGTATCTCCAACAGAAACCCTTTATAGTGGAGATACAAAAATGAAAAACTCTAACCTAGACGCCAATGCGTCAATTCATACATCAACACCGATAGGGTGGTACAAGTGGTACCCCCGTGATTTTCTGGCAAGTTCCACGGTTCGGAGAATGTCAATCACCGCTCAAGGGATGTACCGATGTCTCCTTGACCTTCAATGGGAGGACGGCTTTGTACCCGTTGATTATGCCGAGGCTTGCTTCATCATAAGAGCAAATGAGCAAGAGGCAGAATCCTTCCGACCCTTCTTTGAGAAGTGCTTCCCCAACGGAATAAACCGCCGTATGGCCGAGATTCGACAGCAAGCAATCGACGACCGAGAGCAACAAATAAGAGCGGGCAAGAAGTCAGCAGAGGCACGAATGAAGTCGGGAAAAGCTGAGCCAGAATCCAACAGCGGTTCAATGGCGGTTCAACCAGACACGAACAGCGGTTCAACAGCGGTTCAAATACAGTTGATGAATCAAGCACATCAAACCGTCTTACTAGGTTCAAAATCTAACGACCTTCCAACGGATGCTCAACGCCCGTTCAACGAGTGTTCAACGCCCGTTCAACGCCCGTTCAACGCCCGTTCCAACGACCTTCCAACGGAAAACCAACACCCGTTCAACCAAACAGAAACAGAAACAGAAACAGAAACAGAAACAGAAACAATTAAAGATAAGAAGGATGCTATCGCACCTTCCTCTCGAAAGGGAAAGGTTGATTTTCTCTCTTTGGCTCAAGAGGCGGGGTTCGAGGATGATATGTTCCTCAAGGCATGGAGTGAGTTTGTCGAGCATCGAAGGGAGATTAAGCACCCGATGAGCGAGAGGGCCGCCAACTTAATTCTTGCCAAGCTCAAGAAGTTCTCGGTGGAGGTCGGGGTGGAAGCAATCAACCGCTCAATCTCTAGCGGGTGGCGGGATGTATTCCCAGAAAAGGCGAATATCCAAACTAGGAAATCAAAGCCATTCGGGAAACCCTCAAGGCTTGGCTCGGCTCTTGAATACTATTCGGATAACTTGGAAGAGATTCGGTCCACCAAAGCCATTGATTCTGATATTATTGATGCGGAGATCGTGAGCTAATGCAGAAGAACAAATACACCAAGGATTGTCTTTACGTTATCTGCCTTCTGGTAGATGGAGGCTTCAATACATACGGCGGGTTTACGGGTGAGCAACTTGAAGCGAAGGCTTTAATCTACTCGACGATTCTTCTTGAGGATGCTGACATGGATAACGAAATTATTAAGTTAACGGGCATGAGGTATTTGAAGGGCGAGGTAACGGTATACCGTGACGGTTGCCATGTTCCAGTCTCCCACGACTTCCCAACGGCTCCCGAATTTTATCAAGCGTGTAAGCAGACGTATACGGCTCTCTATCGGAACATCGTTATTGGCGAGACCGAGCGGGACGGTATTCCATACGCTCATACCCTCAAGGTGCGTCGAGACCTCGACCCAAATACTTTGGATATGATGGTGAAGAATGAACGGCGGCGGCTCGGCTTAAGGATTGAGGAGAAGTTTAAGCCATTGAGCCACGATCAAGAACGCAAGGCGAGCGAGATTATACGGCGGGTGTTCGGGGACGCTCCGAAGCTAAACAAGGACGGGCAAGAATGAGCTTTGAGGAGGCGGTGAAGGTTCTTGAGACTAAGGGCTATCGAGTCCATGCCACGGTAACCGAGCCGAGCGGGTTGCGGTCTATTCTCTTCACCCGTAAGGGCAAGATGAAGCAAGCCTCAGAACTTACGGTTATTGCCCTTGCTCAAAGCTATGAGCAACCGTCGATGGAGCTTGATGGGTGACTACCTCCGAGAAGATGCGGGGTGCTTTCACGAGCAACGCACCGGGAGTACACCTAACCCAGATAGAAAGAGCAACGGGGCAAAACGTCGAGCCAGAATGATTGTTATAGGCTCAGAAACCCATGAAAGATGGTGGCTCGATGTCGAGGCGGGAATGTTACGGCTTGAGGTTATCCAAGAAGTTCTCAGAGTTCGCTACGGTCGTAAATAAAGAAGCCCTCCAAGTGCGGAGGGCTTGAGTCTTTATGAGGTGGTCTTAGTCATACATGGCGTTCTCAATGAGCTTGATGATCGTACCTCTGATGGAGCCTTGAGACTTGAGCCACTTGACCATGTGGACGGGGAGCCAGAAGCAAATCTGGCGGGCGTCCTCGGAGATTGGAGCGGGCATTATTTGACACCTCCCACGAAGAGCCAGAGAATGAAGAGGGCAACGGTGAAGAGTCCGAAGGCGAATGAGGCCACCTTGTCCCAGTCGGTTACCCGTCTGTATCGCTTTGGCTCGGCTTGTAGTTGTCGGCTCTCGATAATCCTCTCCATCACCTCATGTCGGAAGCGGTCTTGATCGTGGAGGTTCTCACCTTTCTTGGGAGTGCGAAGGTCGGCGAAGTAGTTTTGTTCTTGTTTGTTCATTTTGTCTTGTTCCTTGATTGGTTGGTGGGGAGGTTGCCCTCCCCGTTGGTTGTTATTCCCATGTGACTCTAATGCCATCTTCTGTTTCAACAATCACCATCTGTGGCTGTCTTGGAAACAGCTCTGGTGCTTGCTTCCGAAGGGCCTTCAATACTCTTTGAGCGGCATAGCAGAACTTCAATGCTTCCTCTTCAAACCCGTCGGTATCTGCATATGAATCGCATCTGCTAATAATTTCTTTGCCTTGTGCTTCAGTAATGGAACCGGTCCAGAAGTTGCCTTTGAATGTACCTTCCGGAGCGGTGCCTAATGTCCACACGTCCAAGTGATCTGCCATCCAAATTGCTGAAAGCTTTACATTCCATGTCTTGGTTGTTGTTGTCATTTCGTTTGTTCCGTATCACCGTGGTGATATAGTTATTATAGACTATACTTATTGGAAAAGATACTATATTGTGAAAAATTGTTGAAAAAAAGTAAAAATAGCGTAAAATCTGGACATCGCCTTGCTATCGGCTACTAGAAATAGCCCGTTCAGACCGTGATAGCGAATCAATTCGTATATCTTTATGAGTCTTTTATAGTGGTTCCATGAATAACGCCAAAGCAATTACCGAGGTTCGAGCCATCTTGAGTCGGCGTTATCCTAACTACAACCAGCTTCCCAACTCAGAGCGGGTGCTTCTTGCCGCCGCCGTTCTCGCCGATGACATCCAAGTTAGAGAAATTGGCGGGAATAATAAGGGAGAATGGGTTGAGGCGATTTTAGAGGGTGTCAAGCTCGGAGAAGGTTATCCTTGGTGTGCCGCCTTCATTGAGTTTTGTTGCGATGTAGCGGGGTTTACTGCTGGCCCCACCGACCGAGCCTCTGCCGCCGTTGATTCGTGGCTGACGTGGGCAAGGATGGAAGGGCGGGTAACAAGCAATCCCAAGAGAGGCGACTTATGCCTCTGGAAGCGTTCAACGGGTAACCATATTGGTATAGTCACCGATTTGACGATCACAAGCATCATGAGCATTGAGGGGAACACCACGCCGGGGGCTACGGGCAATCAGCGAGATGGCGGTGGATGCTACAGACGTACAAGGCTCCGCAACTCATGGACGCACTTTATTTCACTAGGATAATCTTATGGCAACCGAACCACCAAGTAACGACTTCTTCACCGGCTTATCTGGCTTTCTCTCAAGCACCTTCGGCTGGTTATCAACCGTTATTCTTGGCATATTCGGGGGCGGCAAATTGCACCAAAGAATAGTACAACTTGAAAAGGACTCGGAGGGGCTTAGTGGTCTCGCCGTACAAGTGGCAAAGATAGAGGCGAAGATAGACATTCTCCTCGACGACCGAAAGCGGGGGTAACCCATTAACAACATCAAGACAACTCTTGAGATAACAGCCAAAGAGCCAAAAGTCCGACTTGGACTACTTTCTGACCTCCACTTTGGAGCCTCTTGTATGGTCAAGCCAGCACTCAAGTACGACCTTGAGAGAATGGCTGCTAGCAACTGCCGAATCGGGATTAACGGGGATGTATTCGACTTCATACTCCCCTCAGACCTCAAGCGGTTCGACCTCGATGCTCTTGATCGTGAACTTCTCCAAGGTGGCCTCAAACCCATTGACGCCGCAATCGAAATGGCTTATGAGTTTCTCAAGCCCTATGCCCACCTCATCGAGTTTATAGGCATCGGAAATCACGAAGCCCACGTCTCCAAGCGTCATCATATAGACGTGATGTCTATCTTGCTCTACCGCTTGAATCAACTACCCAACGTAGAGATTAAGGCGGGCGGTTGGTGCGGGTACTGGAACGTGACACTCAAGAGGCAAACCCGCTTAACGAACTTCTTGATGTATCGCCACCACGGAGCGGGCGGGGCGGCTCCCGTAACCAAGGGAATCATTGACTTTCAACGAATGTTAGCATGGCAAGGAGACGTAGACGCCCTTTGGATTGGTCACAAGCATAACAAGTTTATTGACCTCGCAACCAAGATGGAGTACCGCTCAAAGAGGAACGAGGCGAGAACCAAACAAGTAACGTGCATTATGACTGGAAGCTACCTCAGCACCTACGGAACAGAGGCGGGTACGAATCCAAGCTATGCCCAAGCGTGGAATCTCGCACCCCAGCAGTTCGGAGGGGTTATACTTGAATTGTCACAGAGAGAGTTTTATGTCGGCAAAGAGCAGACAGTAACCGTACAATGTACGGCTATCTTGTAAGGGAACCTAACAATGAATGAACTAGTCAAGAAAATAATTGCCGGGGCTTTGTCCGGCTTTGTATCGGCATTTCTCGTTGACCTCAATGCTTGGAAGAGCAACGAGGCGATGGAGCACTTCAACTGGGCCTTAGCTATCAAAAGATGGTTAGCGGGTGCGGCGAGCGGAGCCTTGACGGGGCTGGGTATGGGTCAGCTATGAACGCCAACTTCCGCATCGGCTTTAACCTCGGCGGTCTACTCAAGAACGTTGGGGTATTCGTGGTGAAGGTATCTCAAGAGGACGGAGAGCGGATTATCATGGTCTGCGACCAGCTCAGAGTTGCTTTGATTCTGGCGGGGCAAGGTGTACTTGCTGACCGCTTGATTGCTGAGTTCAGAAAATAGTAGGCGGGTAAAATCGTCTTAAGTCTATGAGCCAAGAAAACTCCGGTGAAAACTTCGGTGAAGGATTAACTCCACAAGCTCACGGAGGAGCATTAAAACAAGGTAGTAACTTTGGAAACAGAGGAGGCGGCAGACCGAAGAGCGAGATTCGGAAGGCGTGTGCTGAGGCGTTCGACAGCCGAATACCTCGGCTCCTACAGATAATGGATGAGGCAAGCACCCCAGCCGAGTACATGAAGGCTCTTGACCTTTTAGGAAAGTATGGAGGACTCCAACAAATTGACGCAACCAGCGGAGACAACCCACTCCAAGGGCTTACCGAATCAGAGCGAATTGAGAGAATTGCTTCGCTCATTAACCTTGCAAGAGCAAGAGGAACTGTTGAGCCACCTCCAAGCAATGCCCTTGACGTTCAGTCAGTGGTATCAGACCCAGAAGCCGAAGCATTATAGTTACCCAAGGCACGTTGAGTACTTGTGCGAGATCGTAGACAAGACCATAAAAGGCGAGTACCAGAACGTAGCTATCAGCCTTCCTCCCGGTCACGGTAAGAGCCAGACGATTACCACCCGATTGCCCATCTACTGGGGCATGAGGAACCCACAAGATGCCATAGTCTTCACGGGCTACTCTCAAGACTTCGCAGACCGTAACCTCAGCAGACCCGCTAGAGAGCTTGCCAAGGAGTTAAACATTCTTGACGAGTCTTCTAATGCGATGAGTGAGTGGAGATTGACCAACGGTGCAAGGCTTGTGGCTCGTGGCGTTGGCTCAGCTCCAACGGGTATTAACCCTATATCCTTACTTGTATGCGATGACCCGATAAAGGATAGGATGCAAGCCGAGAGCGAGACAGAGCGGAATAACATCTGGGACTGGTGGACTGGCTCGGTGGTTCAACGGTTCTTCCCTCGAACGAAAGCCTTTGTGATTGCGACCCGCTGGCATCATGATGACTTGATTGGACGGCTCAAGGCTCAAGGTGATGATAGTTGGACGTTCATAAACCTTCCCGCCATTGCAGAGGAGGGCGACCCGCTCGGAAGGGCTGAGGGCGAGGCGTTGTGGCCGGAGGTCAAGCCGTTAAACTTCCTTGAGGCGGTACGGCGTCAGATGGGAGAGTACAACTTTCAAGCCCTCTTCCAAGGTAACCCAAGCCTTCGAGATGGAGCGATATTTAAGGTAGACAAGGCGAGCTTCATAGATGAGCGGGAACTGCCTCCGATGGTGGAGCGGGTGAGGAAATGGGACGTGGCAGCCAGTAGCGGAAAGGGAGACTATACAGCGGGTGTACTGGTAGGCAAGGATGCGAACGGGCGGTATTATGTCCTCGATGTTCAACGATTCCAAGAGGGAACCGATGCGAGAAATCAACGGATGTTAGCGACCGCAAGGCAAGACGGGGTATCGGTTCGGGTGGTAGTACCAGAAGACCCCGGCTCGGCGGGTAAAGACCAAGCACTTGCATATCTTCGCCTCTTGAGTGGCTACAATGCCAAAGCGGTAAGGGAGACGGGGAGCAAGGAGACGAGAGCCGACGGTATTGCATCACAATTCAACGGTGGTAACGTCTCTCTTATTAGGGCTAACTGGAACACCGCCTTTATAGAAGAGCTTAGGCAATTCCCCACGGGCAAGCATGATGACCAAGTGGACGCTTTGGCGGGAGCCTTTAATGAATTGGTGAGTAGCAATAATGTTTGGAATTGGTAACGCATGAAGATTTTTGGACTAGAAATTAGAGCAGTCGGGCGGGAGCCACGGAACCGAGACCAACAATTCACGGGCATACCTTTTGTGGGTGGAACCTCGACGATGGGCGGCTACCTCAGATACGGGGCAACCGACCGCAACTGGCGAACCGAGGCGGGGCAGATTGAAAGCAATTCGACGGTAGCTATCGGACTCGGCAAGATTGCTCAGAAAGTGGCTCAAGCCAAACTCACGGTAAAGACCATTAACCCAGACGGGAGTTACTACTACAAGCCAGACCCACGTTTATTCTCTTTTACAGCTCCGATGCCGGGGCTCGATGAGGCAACCATACTTAAAGCGATTGCTTGCCCTCTCAAAGTGTACGGCAATGCCTACCTTCTCAAGAGACGTAGCAAGACGGGCTTTCTTATTGGCTTGGCTCCGCTCATGCCTTGGCAAGTTGTGCCGAAGTCTGATATACATATTGACGGTACACCAAACAACGGCAATGAGCTTATCACCCGATATCAGATAACTCCTTACGGTGGGGGTGCGATGTTCTACGCCGCTCCTTCCGAGATTATTCACTTTCGAGACGGCATGGTAGACGTGGCAAACCCAGCCCTTGGGGTGTCCCCATTGATGGCCGCCCTTCGTCAAGTGGTCACCGATAACGAGGCGAGCAACTACGCCGCTACCTTAATGACCAATATGGGTATTCCCGGCGTTATCTTCTCGCCAAAAGACCCGAATGCAATGGAGCCAACGCAAGAACAGCGGAAGTCTATGCGTGATCGTTGGCAGAGCTTCTCAAGAGACCGAAGAGGGCAAGCGATGGACTTACCCGGAGCGTTCGAGATTACACGGGTTGCAATGTCACCGACCGACATTAAAGCCATTGAGCAAAAGGTGCATACAATGACCGAGCTTCTTGCCTCGCTCGGTGTTGACCCTATGATTGTTGGCTTACCTTCAGACAGCAAGACATATAACAACATCTCAGAGGCTAGAGAGATATTTATTGAGGACACAATTTTATCCTTGCTCTCCGTTATCTCGGCGACCCTTGATAAGGCATTTGCCGATGAAGGGCTAGGGCTTAAGCCAAATGAGTTTCTCGCCTTCGACCCAAGCGTTTACCGTGAGCTCGATGAGGACATCACCGCCAAGTACACAAGGGCAGAATTGGCGTTCAAGGCTGGAGCCTCTACCCGTGGAGAGTTTAGAAAGGCTCTCGGCTTCCAAGACGACTTGGCAGACCCTCGAACGTGGTTCGACATGAACGCACTAGCCTCACCGCTCCCAACCACCCGAAGCATTAAGAAGTACGATAAGAGCCAGTTTAGACGGCTCGAAGACATCCAACTCGAAAGCTGATGCCTTGTAACCATATCACCGAAAGCACCGCAAGGAGAGTCACCTTTATACCGAAGGTGGTGGAAATTCGTGCGATGCCAGCCGCCTTTGATAAGCCCGGTCGGAGCTATCAGAAATGGTACGAGGATATGCTGAACTTTAACTGGAACACCGCTAAGAACGCCTCCCAACGATTGGTAAACGGTGGCAACGTTGAGGCATGGGCAGATAACTTCTTCGATGCTATACTCCAAGCGAACGCCAACTCTCATTGGATTGGGCGGGACTTGGTAAGCCTTGACCCGACAACCTTTGAGGAGTTGGACATTCTAGCCGCCAGAGCGATTGCAGACGATGACGCCGAATACCTTCAAGGCTTTATAGATGATATTCTTGATGGACGCTACACGGATGAGGACGGCGAGTTAATGCTTGACCAAATTTTGAACCGCCAGAAGTTGTACATGGGAAGAGCGAGAGGTATATCGGCTCAAGCCTCGGTAGATAATCTTGATCTCGAAACAGAAATAACTTGGGTGTTGGGAGGTGCTGAGAAGCATTGCTCAGATTGTCCACGGCTGGCAAGCATCTCGCCGTACTTCAAGGATGACTTGTTCACGACCCCCGGAGCTTGTGACACCCCTTGCCTTGGTAACTGTAAGTGTCACCTTGAATTCGAGATAGGCGGTAAGAAGGTGCAGACAATAAAACCCGTAACATTGGAGAATGATTGATGGCAGATAATATAATGGTTCCACCCGTAGGTGTTCAGAGAGCGTGTAAGCGTGGGCTTCAGATGTTTGAGGAAGGTAAGGGCGGGGACGGACTTGAGCCAGCCACCATAAAAGAAGCCCGCTCGATGGCACGAGGTGAGGAACAGACCGAGGCGAAGATTCGTAAGGGTAACCGATGGTGGGGAAGAAACAGTAGGTTTTTAGATGAGCCAGAGGACAGCCCCGCAATGGTTGCCGCTCTTCTTTGGGGAGGCGAGCCGGGTATGCGATGGTTCAAAAGGGCGTACGAATCCGTCATAAAAGAAGAGAAGTCTTTACAAATGAATTTCAATACAAGACAAGAAAGACAATTTGAGCTACGCATGGAAGGGGCAGAAGCCTCTAACGGTGGCCTCAAGGGCATGGCACTTAAGTATGGGGAACTTGATTCTTATTGTTCCGTATTCGCTCCCGGCTCAGCCACCGCCGCCCTTCCCGACTTCGTAGCAAACGGTTCCTTCCTTGAATCTCATGATGCCGACGATCTCGCCATTGGCTATATCAAGTCCGCAACGGATAACGGCGTTGGCGTTGAGGTTGAGGTGGAATATCATAGCACCGCAGACGCTAAAGACGCCCGAACCGTGGCTCTTGAGCGATTGGCTGCTGGTAAGAAAGTGGGTCTCTCAATCGGCTTTACTATTGGTGACTACCTTGAGTTCGAGAACGGGGAAGAGATGCTGAGAATGGTTGACACCTTGGGCATGGACAAGAACCTCTTTAATGTCGAGGCAATCCGCAAGTGCAACCGAGAGTGTTATTTAATCATGCGACTTGCTAAAATCTACGAGGTCTCGCAAGTCAACTTCCCAGCGGTTCCAGAATCGGAAGCCTCGGAAGTCCGAAACAGTTTGAAGGGTGCTCATGCTGGCTCCTCCTTCGCCGACCAACTTTGTACGGTTCTTGATGCCGTCGAAGGGGTAACAACCAGAGCGACCGAGGTCTTAGCACTTCGAGAAGCTCAAGACAAGACACTAGGGAAATCAACCCTTGAGCGGTTAGAAGCCATTCGGAGCAATCTTGATGAGCTACTGGCCAGAGCAAATGAGCCAACGGTTCAAGAGCTTCAAGCGGTGAAGTTTGCCCAGTTGGAGAAACTACTCAAATGAAATCTAACCAAGAACTCAACCAAATGTTGAGCGAAGCGGTGGCTTTTGTTGATGCG
>Ga0315901_10007796_pt1 | contig 12579 bp, 13 predicted proteins | sample LakEriMetagenome_10_FD_203761 | JGI IMG/M metagenome (GOLD analysis project Ga0315901, IMG submission 203761) | Freshwater fungal communities from buoy surface, Lake Erie, Ohio, United States - Buoy 2 MA116 | ecosystem: Environmental > Aquatic > Freshwater > Lake | place: USA: Lake Erie, Ohio... | reverse complement strand
TGTTAAACAAGAAGTCGTTACTAAATTAACAAATCTTAAAGAGGGTTCTGATTCTGAGACATTATCTCGAATAAATGAAACAATCCAAAAAGTCTCATCAGAAAAATGCGATAAATTTACTTTATTTAAGTTAAAAAAATTAAAAGAAAATCTTTAATCTAAATTAGATTTAAATGTTTTCTGTACGTATTTCGCTTTCTGAAGTTGTTTTCTTCTTTTAACTGATTTTTTAACAAAAGTTTTTCTATCATTTAATTCCGACATTTGTCTTGTCTTAATGATTTTACTTTTGTACTGCTTTAACGCTTTCTCGATTGAGTTCTTATTATCTACTTTAACTATTATCATATATTACATATATCTCGGTTTTTACCTTTTTTTGACTATTGATACAAATATACCTATTTTTTTAAAAAATAAACTTAAAAAAATATGGAATTTAATGAAAAAGGGGAAAACCTCGAAAATCGCAGGATTCAAAACGGCCAAAGTAATTTATGGTACAGTTGATTCGTTTAATTTTAGGTCGTTGTATTTAAACATTCAAACATGGGTAGAACCAATTAAAGATTCTGAAAATTGGAACAGGGTAGTTCAAAATTTAAGTAGAACAATAAAACATGTTGTTTTAGAGTCCTTGGATAAAACAATTTTCGATGATAAATTTATAGTAGACTTAGATTTAAGGTCTAGCGGACTAACATTAGGTAAAAAATCATTTCTAAACCTTGAGATAAATTTGTACTTAAAAGATGAGGGTATGGATTTTAAATCAAACACTTTACGAGATACATTAAAAAAAATGGCTAAAGATGTGTTTCAAAACGGATTTTTAGAAAACAAGTATTTTACCTTTTATTTAAGTAAAAGAGATAAAGTAAAGGTATAAACTCAATCACTTTAATATTTATAATAAAAAATTGACAATGAGTTTACAAATAATACAACCAGGCCAAGTTGGTAAAGGGATTCTTATCGAATATGATGCGGGGTTTATAAATCCTAAAGACAAGCATAATTCTGACATAATTAAAGAATCTAAAAATTTTATGGACCATACTAAACCATTTGAGTTTTATGCGGTTCTACAAAAATATAATACCCCAAATAGAAACGGTAGAATATATCCTGAAAGAATATTAAAGAGAGAGGCGGATAATTATAAAAAAATGATTGAAAAAGGAACTTCTCTTTCTGAATTAAATCACCCCGAATCTTCATTAATAGATTTAGATAGAGTTTCACATATTATTACGGAAATATGGTGGGACGGTCCTATATTAATGGGTAAGTTAAAATTATTAACAAGTCCAGGTTTTCATGAAAGAGGAATTGTTTCCACTAAAGGAGATATGGCGGCAAATTATTTAAGACAAGGTGTTACTTTAGGTATTTCTTCTCGTGGAGTTGGGTCATTAAAAAAAGTTGGGGAACAAAATGAAGTACAAGATGATTTTGAATTAATTTGTTTTGACCTTGTATCCTCACCATCAACACCTGGGGCATATTTATTTTTAAATCCTGAAGATAGAGATAATTTTGAAGAAAATCTTGATGAGGAAAAAAGAATGTCAGTTGAAAGAAATATTGGTCAGTCAGGAAATAAGTCTCTTGACTTAATGAAAAAGTTATCCGATTATTTAGGATATTAAAAAAAAATTATTTATGGACGAAAAGTATTTCATTGCGAGAGTTACCATTGATATGGTAGATTCTGAATCAGGTAAAGTAAAAAAACAAAAAGAAGAAAAGTTAGTTAAAGGTTATAATCCAACTGACGTTGAGGCTAAAGTTACAAAGGTATTTGAAAACTATACTCAGGATTGGAGAATAACTGCTATTGTTGAAAGTAAAATAGATGAGGTGATAGAATAATTAGATTTCAATAGTTTAATTAACATAAAAAAGGAGGTTCAAAAGACCTCCTTTTTGTTTTTTATCAAAACGGAAATATTTATTCAATATAAAAAACTAATTGTTGAAATAGTTAAAAATAAAACTTTTTTAACAATTGGTAATATTTATATATAAAAATAATAAAACGCAAAATGGCAAAAGAAAAATCATTAGTAGAAGAAGCAATCATCCAAATGAAAAATTTGGAGGAGGCGGTTGCCGAGAATGCAAAAGGAATACTTGCATCAACAATGAAGCAAGAAATCAAAGACTTAGTAAAAGAATCTCTTTCAGAACAAGATGAGGATGAGGTTGAAACAGAAGTTGATGTTGAAGACGACACAGACGTTGAAGACGATGTGGAAGACGATACTGATACAGATAACGACTTAGGTGATGAAGAAGAAGTTGATATGGGTATGAACATGGATACTGATTCTGAAGATGTTATTGACCTTACAGGACAAGATAGTTCTGAAGTTCTTAAAGTGTTTCAGTTACTTGGGCCTGAAGACCAAATCGTGGTTACTAAGGACCCTAATGGAAACATAAACCTAAAAGATAACGAAACAAACAAAGAATATATGATAGTAGGTGAAAACATCGAAGAAGACGATTACTTATCTGAATACTCTGATTTAGACGAAGAGGATTTCTCTGACGAAGTTGCAGATTTAAGTGAAGACGATGATTGGTCAACAGGTGATTTAGAAGAGGAAGAAACTATTGAATCTCTTGTTGAAAGAGTGTTCGGTGATGATTCTCAAGAAGAAGCTGAAATTGACGACTATGGTTCTGATTATATGGGCGAATTCGATTTAGACGAGGACGATTTAGACGGTCTTAATGAAGACATGATGGGTGATGCTGGCGTAGACCAATTAGGTGAAGATGATTCTGACATTGTTTACGAAATTGAATTTGATGGTGAAGGTGATAATCTTGAACTTGATGAATATGGTAGAGAATGGTTAGATATGGATGCTGAATTTGGTCCATTTGACAAAAAGGAAATGCCAAGAAGACCTTATTCTAAATTTGATGACGAAGAAGAGGATGAAGAAGAATTTGAATTCGACATTGATGAAGATTCAGAAGAACCTGTAATGGAGAGTAAAAAAATGTCTCGTAAAGCACCTGGAGTTGGAATGGGTAGACCTAAATTTAAATATGATAGCAAACCTAACCAAGACCTACCAAAGAAAAAACAAGGTTATGGAGGTAAAGGTATTGGATTTGGTAACGCTAAAAAAGCATCTAAGTTTGACGCAGATAAAGACAACGGTCAAATGGATGGTGAATTTAGAGTTAAACCTAAGAAAGTTGAAACAAAAGAAGCAGCACGTACTTACGGTAATGGTTCAAAAGATAAAAGTCGAGGACTAAGAAAAGGAATCACACCAAATAGAAATCTTACATTTAGAAAAGGTGTAAATGAAAGTGTTGACGGAAGAGAAATACAAATCCTTAGAGAAAAGAATGAAGAATACAGAAAAGCATTAAATATCTTCAGAAATAAATTGAATGAAGTTGCGGTGTTTAATTCAAACTTAGCTTACGCTACACGTTTGTTTACAGAACACTCAACATCTAAACAAGAAAAAATCAATATATTAAGAAGATTTGATTCTGTAGAAACTATTAAAGAGTCTAAGAATTTATATCACCAAATTAAGGATGAATTGTCAGTGTCATCAAACCAATCACCAATTAATGAATCATTTGAAAGAGTAATTGAAAAAGCTCCTTCTACAGGTTCAGCGGTTAACTTGATTGAGTCTAAGACATATGAGAATCCACAATTCTTAAGAATGAAAGACTTAATGTCAAAATTAAGATAAATAAAAATAAATAAACAAAAAAGCAAATAAAAAACCAAAAAAATGGGAGCATTATTAGAATCAGGTCTTGTTGGTAACATTGGTCTTAAGCACCTTAAAGTTATCAAAGAAGATACAATTAACAAATGGGATAGATTAGGATTCCTAGAAGGTCTAAAAGGACATTTAAAAGAGAACGTAGCTCAGTTATATGAGAACCAAGCGTCTCACCTAATTAACGAAGCAACTTCTGACGGTTCATCAGGTTCTTTTGAAACTGTAGTTTTCCCAATCGTTAGACGTGTATTCTCTAAGTTGTTAGCAAACGACATCGTTTCTGTACAAGCTATGAACTTACCTATCGGTAAATTGTTCTACTTCGTACCTAAAATCCAAGGGTATAATAATGGTGACTATGATTTCGCAACTTATGAAGGCGGTTCAGGAGAACACTACGGTCCTGTTGGAGCGGTAGACGGGTCAACTGCTGCAGACGCTAAAGCTGGCGCGGGTTACACGACAGGTACAGGTACTTATAATCCTACTTACAAGAAAAGTCTTTATGATTTATTCTATGAAGGTAATGAAGGTCAATTAGACCCTCCAGGATTATTTGACTATTCTAAAGGTCAGTGGTCAGCTATCACAGTTACTACAGACGTACAAGTTTGGAATGGTTCTAACTTAGTTGACGCAGGTACTGAGTACGATGGTCAAAACGTTAGAAAAGTTATCGTTAAAATGTGTGGTTTCGCTAACACAGGTAATGGTAAATTAATCGGACCTGATGGAAATGAGTATGACTCAGAATCTTTCTTGGCTGATTTAAGAGTATTCGCTAACGCAGACTTTACTGACGACGCTTCACCTTGTAACGTTGTTTGGGCTGACGATGCTAAAACTAAACCAAATTCTTTATTGTTCCGTGTAGTTACACAACAATACGGACAAGGAATTGTTTCTGATTTAACAAAAAGAACACAAGCACCTTGGCCAACTGAAGGAAATGGTGGATACTTTAACGATATTTGTGACCCAACAGGTTGTATCTATTTAGAAGTTGACTTATCTTGTCCTGTATGTGCTAACTGTAATGCAACATCTTTAGATGGTTACACAGGTACAACAATTACAACATTAGGTCTTAATGACTTCACTGCGGTGTTCAGACGTTACAAAGAACTTGAGTTCGAAGATAAAATCGGTGAGGTTTCTTTCGACTTAGAATCTGTAACAGTTTCTGTGACTGAAAGAAAACTAAGAGCTCAATGGTCACCTGAATTAGCTCAAGACGTAGCGGCATTCCACAACATCGATGCTGAAGCTGAATTAACGGCTTTATTATCTGAGCAAGTTGCGGCTGAAATCGACCGTGAAATCTTAAGAGACCTTAGAAAAGGCGCGGCTTGGAACTTACGTTGGGATTACAACGGATGGAGAAGAATCAACGCAACTACTGCGTATACACAAAAAGACTGGAACCAAACGTTGATTACTGCAATCAACCAATTGTCAGCACAAATCCACAAATCTACACTTAGAGGTGGAGCTAACTGGATTGTTGTATCTTCTGAGGTATCTGCGATTTTTGATGATTTAGAATACTTCCACGTATCTAACGCGTCTCCTGAGCAAGACCAATACAACATGGGTATCGAGAGAGTTGGTACATTATCAGGTCGTTACCAAGTGTATAGAGACCCTTACTTCCCACCAAACCAAATCTTAATTGGTCACAAGGGAACGTCTCTTCTTGACACAGGTTACATCTACGCACCGTATGTACCTCTACAATTAACACCTACAATGTATAACCCATTCAACTTTACACCAATCAAAGGTATCATGACAAGATACGCTAAGAAAATGGTTAACAACCGTTTCTACGGTAGAGTAACAGTTGATGGTATCCGTACATTTGACTTAAGAGAATTGAGATAATCAATATCTTTAAAATAAAGAAAAGGTCAGAGAAATCTGACCTTTTTTTGTTTTTACGTATTTCTATTAAGAGGTATACGTATTTACCCCTATTTTTACATAAATCATACAACGTAATTCACATTTAAAGGGGGTGTAAAAAATAGGGTTTAGGTACCTCCATTCATATCTATTGATGTAGACAAAATAAAACTAATAGAATATGAAAAATTTAAAAACAACAATCACAACACTTTTAATCAGTTTAATAACTGTAGTATCTTTTGGACAAAAAAGTTCAGTATGGGCAACTGTAGAAAATGATGAGCAATTACAAAGAAACACACAATTTATTTCAATACTTACAGATTTACATACTGACTTAACTTATTACAAAGCATTTCCATCCTCAAAACAAGAAATATTACAAAATGTATTTGAATTTACTTGTAGTCATTGTGATGTAACTGATTTATATGTATCATTAAGTAGAGTGGTTTAAAAGGTGTTGAGTATGGTCCATCATATGAGACATTGGAAGTACCTAATGACTATAGTTTAATATCTACAACAAATTGGGCTTTAGATTTAATCGGGGCACAAACCGCATGGAGTTTCACACACGGTGACACCTCAATTAACGTGGCAGTATCTGACCAAAATTTTTATACAAACCACGAAGAATTAACAGGTAAAATTAATTATTATGACAACACAAACACATCAACCCGTACACATGGTACGGCCGTGGCAACAATAGTTGCGGGAAATACAAATAACTCAGTAGGTTTATCATCTATTGGTTACAACACAACACTTAGTCTTTATAGAATGAATTATAACGATATGTTAAACGCATCTTACAATGGGGCCAAAGTAATTAATTTATCTTGGGCATCAGGATGTAACTATAACACATATGCGCAAATGGCGATTGATGAGGTGTATAATAACGGAACCTTTATTGTTGCATCGGCAGGAAACGGGTCAACATGTGGAGGTCCTAACTCACTTGTTTATCCTGCGGCTTATAATCACGTATTTGCGGTTACAAGTGTTGGTTCACAAGACAACATAGAACGAGTAATTGGTAACCCTTCGACTATACACCAAACAAATTCAAGTGTTGATATCTGTGCACCAGGTCACAATGTCCCATTAACAATCGCACCTGGAGTATACATTACAGGAAACGGAACGTCATTTGCGGCACCCTATGTTACAGGAACAGTTGCACTTATGTTATCGGTTAAACCTGATTTAACAAATCAAGAAATAGATTCAATTTTAAGATTAACCGCAACTAATATAGATATGTTAAATCCAAATTATGTTGGTAAAATTGGTTCAGGAAGATTAAACTCAGGATTGGCGGTACAAACAGTATGGAACATGATTCAAGAAGTGGAAGACGGAAATAATGGTCATGGTAACGATGATGACGGTGTGGATGGTTCTAACCCTGGCCAAGGTGGTGGTAATCAAGGTGGAAATGGTAATCATTTTGGGTGGGATAACAATAAAGACAAACAAACTTTAGGTGACGATTTATCACAAATTAGTGTAATAGACATGAACGGTAAAACCACAAACTTAGACAACGCACTACCTGGTTATTACTTTGTAGTTGATGGAGGAGTGGTAATAAAAAGAATTTATAAAAACTAATATGAGAAATAAATTATTATTCGGTTTAATATTTCTGACATCATTTTCAATAAGTATGTTTTTAAAAATAATCATTACTTAACCTTAAATGATAAAATAAAATATGTTTATAAACATTTATTGTATAAATTATGAATATTAACTTAACATTTTATTATATTTATACATAAGACTAAATCCTTTTAAGAAAAAATCCAAATGAAAAATGTGGTTTTAATAATGTTTTTACTATTAACATTAGTAGTTAGAACACAATGTAACCAATACCTAATTTACGAAAGTTTTACAAGTACCTTACCAACGCAAGGCGGCACATGGACCGCAAATTCAATGTTAGCATCTACAAGTCCTGTTAGAACAGGGTCTCACGCTTTAGGGTTTAATGGTGTAGGAGATTGGATTAGGACTCCACAAATATCAAACCCTGGTATTCTTTCTTTTTGGTATAGAAGGAGTTCTAACACTACTGCTTGGACACTTAATGTCCAAACTTCCCCTGATGGGACAACTTGGACTACAAGGGGAACAGTAACCGCTCCTACCGCAACTTACACTCAATACACATTAAATATTGGTGCTCTTGGTTTAACAAATGTTTTTATAAGATTAATAGATGCAAGAGCGTCAGGTGCACATGAACGTTATGTAGATGACCTAAGTATTACGTCAACATCTTCTAATCAAAATACATTAATACCCTTTTTAGGAAATTGTAGTCAAACATTAACATCATCATTAACATATACAATTACTGATGCTGGTGGGCCTACAGATACCTATAATAATAATTTAGACCAAACAGTTACTTTAACACCTTCAGATAATACAAAAAAATTACAATTAAATTTTTCATCATTCAATCTAGAAGCAAGTTATGATTATCTATATGTTTACGATGGACCAAATACAAGCTCAACCCTTTTAGCAACTCTGAATGGAACCTCTTTACCTACTACAATAACCGCTGAAAATGCGACAGGACAATTAACTTTAAGATTTACATCCGATATTAGTGGATTAAGAGCTGGGTTCCAAGCAACGGTAACGTCAGTAACCGTTTGTACAACACCAACAAATGGAGGAACATTATCCACAAATAAAAGTTTAACTACGGTAAATGACGGAGTTTCATTAACCACTACAGGGAATGGGGGAACAATCACTAAAATTGAATGGTCTTACGATAATTTTGGTTCTATTGCGGGTACCGTCACAACCCCTACAAATCCATATAACATCCAATTAAATGTACAACAATCAAATATTTATTTTAGAACAACATCAAAAGATGGTACATGCCCTTCAGGAAACTCAAATATAGTGAATATCACATTAAAAAGTGCTCCACCATATTCTTCAGGTATTATTGATGGTGACCACATTACAAATGTAACATTTAGCGATTTAAATAATTCTTCAACTAATGATGGAGATGCTTATTCTGATTATACATCAATAATTGCAAATGTAACAAAAGGTGAACCGTATAATTTATCAGTAACCGCATCGAACACATTATCGCCAGGACAAGGTTATGGTGCGTGGATAGATTGGAATGGTGACGGAGTATTCCAAACTACTGAAAATGTATTATTAAAACCAACCGCAAATTCTACGTCACAATTAGTTACAATACCTTCAGATGCGGTTACAGGTGATGTTTTAATGAGAGTTTTATCTGTATGGAATAGTACACCTAATATTGATGCTTATTACTCAACTGGATACGGTTATGGTGAAATAGAAGAGTATACTGTTAGGTTATCTAATCCAATATCTTTACCTGTTGAACTAACAGAATTCGAAGGTATTTCATATCCACAATGGGATGTAATTAAATGGACAACTGCATCTGAACACAATTCATCTTATTTTGATATTGAGATGAGTGAAGATGGTGAAAATTGGAGGGTAGTCGGTAAAAAAGATGCGGCTGGTAATAGTAACACTGTTTTAAAGTATTCTTACATAAATTACAATACTTTAAACGGAATTTTTTACTATAGATTAGTTCAATTCGATATTGATGGTAAAAATAAAACTTATGGACCTATATCATTACAAAGAGAAACAACAAATAAAAAAATAATCAAATACGTTAATACATTAGGTCAAGAAGTTAACCCTGATACAAAAGGAATAATTTTCGAGGTCTATGAAGATGGAACAATGAGAAAAATAATAAGATAAAGTGGGTAAGACCCACTTTTCTTTTTTTATGAAGAAATATTAAATGTATTTTTTTAGATAATAAGATATTTATTAATTAAACAATGATATTATGAAAAAATTGTATTTTCTTAATGAAGAAGAAAAAGAAAGAATTTTAAAACTTCATGAAAGTGCCACAAGAAAACAATACATATCTGAAGATATGGATGATTCTGAAAATATGGACAATAGAATGTGTGAAGGATGTGGAAAATCCGATATGTATGAATATTCCGAATTAGATGAGGTTGATGCAGGATTAGTCGGGACAGGAATCGCCTTTGGTGGTTTAGGGATTATATACTCGATATTAAATTCGGGAGCCGCTGGTGACGGAGTTTATAAGATATTCCAACAGTGTAAAAAAGGTGCGGTTGGTAAAAGAACTCAAAATGATTCTGTCTTATCAGGAATTGCCGACTCAATCAATAATGCAGTTGAGGGTATGGGTACCGATGAAGAAGCTATTGGTAAAGCTTTTAGACAAATTAATACAATTGCCGATTTATGTGGGTTGGCAACAATTTATCAGACAAGACATGGTGAAGATTTGTACGGAGCTTTAGATGGTGATATTGATAGAAATGATGAATGGAAAAAATATGTTTACTTACCTCTTTTAGATAGAGCGGTTGTTAATAGTAAAAAACAAGAAACATCAAGCGGTGCGGGAACAGGAACCGCAACCTCTAAAGGAAGTATTGCTGATAAGTATTGGGATGTGTTATTTAACCAATTACAACCGTTAGGTGCTAAAATGTCGAATCAGAGAACTTTTATTTATTGGGGTATGTGGGTAATTTATAAAGATATGAGTAAGAATGGAGGTTACCCGATTACTTATGGAAACCCTATTAAAATGTCTTTTAAATTTAGTAACGGAACATATGCAGGACAACCATTACAAAATATTACATTAATTGCTAAAGGAAGTACAACACCTATTACAATACAATCACTAGCTAAGATGAAAGAGGCCCAAATAGTGGCTGCGGGTTCAGGTTCAGTATCAGCGGCCCCATCAGCAGGAAAAGTATCTTCAGGAAAAGTATCTAAACCATCAGGTCCTAGTCCTGTATTAACATCAGATATTAAACAAATACAAAATATAGTAGGAGTTGCACAAACAGGTGTTTTTGATACTGCCACAAAAGCGGCGGTTAAAACTAAATTAGGAATTAAATAAAATTAATAGATATTAATATGAAAAGATTAATCATAACTGAAGAAGAAAAAAAATCCATTTTATTAAAACATGGGTCTAAATCATTAATTAATGAGGCGGATGCTGATGTACAAGCGATTCAGACTGCGGTTGGTGTAAAGGCTGACGGAGTAGCAGGTAGTCAAACTATAAAAGCGATTTTATCTAAGTTAGGTGGTAAACCATCACCTGAACCAGCGGCACCCGCAAAACCTGCAACACCAATACCAACACAAGAATTACCTCAACAAATAACACCTGCAGCGGCACCTGCCGCGGCACCTGCGGCAACACCTGCAACAACTACTTTCTCAGCAACACCTGTTGCGGGAGCCACCACTCTTGAGACCGCTTGTGGAGAAAGAAAAACAAATAAAGATTTTAGACAATGTAAAAAAGCGTTTAGAAAGGCATCAGGTTTATAAAATATAAAAAAATGAAGAATACTAACGTACTTAAAGAAATTAATGAAATGAAATACCTTTTTGATTATCAAAGAGGTAGAGTAATCTCAGAACAATTAAATCTAAATGAAGTTGACCCAATAGGAGGAGCTCAAGATTCGACATCTACTACAACAACGACAGTTGCGGGAGCCGCTTCAACAACAACTAAAACAACTAGAAGAGCGACAGGGTTAGATGTTCAAAAATTATTAAATACTAAATTTAGTTCAGGATTAAAAGAAGATGGTAGAGTCGGACCTTTAACTCTTGGAGCTATAATGAACGCTCTTGAAGGTTCTACAGGAGGTTCTACAGGAAGTTCTACAGAAGGTTCTACGACAACTACCACCACAATTGCAGGTCAAACTACCACAACTACAACTGTTGCGGGTGGAGCGACAAATACTGCGGGTGGTACGTCTAATATGACCGCGTCAGATACTCCTCCTGGAAGATTGACTCTTGGTTAAGACTCTTCTTTATTATAGTCTCTATTTAACACTCTAATACATTTAGAGATGACTTCAGCTTCCCCCAAGGTAAAAGCACTCATATTGTGACAATATTTAATTGCCTCAACTAAAAGATAAATCGCTCTGTCTTTGTCCATTGTGTCAAGTAACACATCTAAATGGTTTTCATCTTGTAGTTGTATGTTATTAAATAATTTACCGTATAATTTTTCTTCCATAATATTAATTAAGTGAACCGTTAACTTTTTCCAAAATTGTATGTAAAGAATAGTTTATTTGAGATTTAATTTGATTTTCTAAATCTATTCTTATTTTTTCTGTTTTACTATCATACATAGTTATTAATCTATCCCAATCTCTCTGTACTAATCTAACATCATAATGATATACATGATTTGTCATACTTACCCGTCTATCATCTAATATAACAAATAAATCAAGAGTCGTGTTTCTGATATAACGTTTACCCGATAGAGGAGCGATTAAAAACTTAGAATCGTCATGTCTAATCAAACCTCTACAAATACTAACACACGTCTTTTCATTTTCTGATAATTCATCATCCTCAGACTTCATGAATTTGTATCTTAACAATAATGACCACTTAACGTACAACCTTTTAATAATTCTCTTCATAGTTTTATTTTTATATTCAATTAAATATAAGATAAAATATTGATAAAAACAGGTATTACAAAAAGTTTTTTGTTTATTAAAATATTTATAGTTATGGACGAATGGATAGATGTGAGTAAACTACCAATTAATGAAGCGACAATGACTTCATTAACTGCAGGAATCTATAATGGACCTCAAGAATTAGGTATGAAAAAATGGAAAAAATATGAAATGGGTCCATTCTATAAAAGTTTAAAAAATGAACTTAACAGAATCAGTAAACAAAAAAATTTAAAGAATAATAAAGGTCGTATTGTTGGAAT
>Ga0315901_10007791_pt1 | contig 12582 bp, 19 predicted proteins | sample LakEriMetagenome_10_FD_203761 | JGI IMG/M metagenome (GOLD analysis project Ga0315901, IMG submission 203761) | Freshwater fungal communities from buoy surface, Lake Erie, Ohio, United States - Buoy 2 MA116 | ecosystem: Environmental > Aquatic > Freshwater > Lake | place: USA: Lake Erie, Ohio... | reverse complement strand
CTGGAAGAGGTATACGATACAACGGCTATTATCGAAGGTTTCATTAGTGAGTCCGAGGCTTTAGGTACGGTAAAGAGTAAGATTGAGTTGCTTCAAAAGTACGACCAAGAGATTGAAGATTGTGCTACTAGGCTGGACAGTTTTGTTTCTGAGCTTGAGAAGGTTGGAGATATCTCTGAGATACTGGATATTGGTAGACGTATGGAGTCTATCATTAAACAAATAGAAGAGATCGAGGGGTTCCAAGCAGATATGTCTAGTAAGTCAGAAGAACTAAGCATCGCTAAGAATGAATTAGCTACAGCAGAAAAGAACTTAGAGAAAGCCATGAAAGCACAAAAGGTATGTCCTACGTGCAAGAGACCGATATGAAAACCGCACTCGTTTGTTTAGGTGATCTTCACCTAACAGATAAACCTACGAAGCACTGCACCGTAAAGGATGTACAGTTTCTGAACCTTCAGATGTCCCTACTAGATAAGGTGACTAAGCACGTTAAGAAACTAAGTAAGACCCATAATGTAGCCGTGATACTGCCGGGTGACATCTTCGATCACTGGAATGCGTCTCCACGAGTCGTAACGCAGTTGTCTAATTGGGTGACAGTCCTATATGGTATGGGATGCCCTACCTTTGGAACCCACGGACAACATGAGGTTAGGGCACATGCGTTCTCTACGTGGAAAGAGAATTCCTATTTACCACTAACAGGGGTATTCTTCTTCATCAATGAAGTGTATAACTTCGATGGAGTTAAGATTGCGGCAGTTCCGTACTCCCCTGGAGTTGAAGGGTATCTAAAAGCCAGAGACGAAATAGGTGAGGCTGACGTGATTATCTGGCACGTGTCAGCGTCTCCGAATCCTGCTCCTGAGATCGCTCATATACGAGACATTCCTATGGATAGCGGTAAGGTTGTTATCTGTGGAGACATTCACAACTTCCAAGAGACTTACAAGCACAATGACACGGTGTTCGTAAGTCAGGGAGCCTTGTTACCTATGAACGTAGGTGAATGGGTGTCAGGTAATAAGTCAGGGATGCATACAGTGTACTTTGAAGATAAAAAGCTGGATAGAATTGAGTGGACTGAATTGACATCAGACCTTATGCCTACGGACCTTTACGACACTAGGGTATTGTTGGACGTAGAGTTGTCGGAAGAGATTGAAAAGTCTGCTGAGAACCTAAAGGAACGACTAGAACAAATGAAGAAAGAGACTAGTATTTCGGATGAAGCCTTGCTTCGCATGATCGCGGGCAAGCTGGATGTAAACCCGTTGGCCTTGGATTTAGCCTTGGATATGGTGAGAGTACAATGAATTTTGTAGAATTCAACGAACATTGTAAACGTACTCGTCCTGAAAGTGATCTTCTGGTGTGGCGACATCACTACACATTGGGTATCTTTGAAGAACTAGGGGAGATTTCTGGGGCAGTAAAACGACATGCATTCTATAATCAACCTTTGGATGTAGAAAATATCAAGGAAGAGATTGGAGACTTTCTTTGGTATTTCATGGGCCTTCTTTTTGATGACGAGTGGTCAACCCCAGAAGTTATTGGAATTGCTGAAGATACAAAGTATCAAAAATCTCTAGTCACAGACTTACTGAAAGAGCAGGGTATACATGATGAATTGGACTTGACTACGTTGGTGTCAATGCTAACAGGTACGGTTGGGGCGTATATTATGGGGTTGGATGATTTTGCGTCTTATGCAATGGCGGTGTTAGGTAACTTGGGACAGATTGCATCTACACTCGGTACAACCCTGGAGGAGTGTATGGAGCTTAACGTTAAGAAGCTGGCAAAACGTTATCCTAATGGATACACTGATGAACACGCGGCTATGCGATTGGATAAGCAGGAGGAAAGTGAGTAATGTACGTTCTGGTTAATCACCACGTTGATTTCATTAGTGATGGAGAACTCAGCGCACTCATTCTTATGAAGAAGAGTGTATGGGATCAGGTAGTAGGACAGACGTATCATGGTTGTATTGGTAAGCACGGAGACTTTAGTGGAACGGTTGGGCGTAATGAAGGCTATGAAACCTGGAAGGTAACTGAACTTACGCTATTCCAAGCAACTGTACTAAGTAGTATTTTTGGTTTTGAAGTGAATAAACTAACGGATACGATATACAAAAGTGAGATTGAAGAGACCGTGGTACCACATGTCACCTTGTCGGGGTATTTTCCATTAGATAGTATCTACTGGGAAGAAGACGATGAAGAGGGTGAATATGGCTACTAACGTCGAAGAGCTACAGAGTCTAGTCGAGAAGGCTAAGACAAGGGCTACTAAACTTGAAACGCAGATGGAGACTCTTATTGAGTATGTTGCAGATGCTTTAGGTTGTAAAGCGGAGAAAGTTACTCCAGAGTTTCTAACCAAGAGTATAAAGGATCTTCAAAAGAAAGAACAGGAACTGTCGAAGACTCTGAAGTCTAAGGAATCTGAGGTAGAGAAAGCTACTACTAGGCTTAAGAATCTACTAGAAGTGGAGTAATGCAAGATCCAAAAGTACAAGAAAGTATTGCCTTTCTGAACAAACTACGAGGTATCGTAGCAGAAAGGCAGTCTGCTGTTGCTATGGCAGAGAAGAACCTAAATCGTGCTACCCAAGAACTTACCATAAAATTAGAGGCGCAGAAACTTCTGGAGCTTGCCGCTAAAGAACGTGGTAAGAGTAGGGGCTACGTGTCGGAATTGGCGACGTTCTCACTACAAGCGGCTAGAGGTTCTGACTACTCATTCTCTCTTGACCAAGAGGATAATGGCATCGTACCAAGAATTACTGAAGCAGGTTACACTGACCATGTAGAAGGCTTTGGTGGTGCCGCGCAATCATCCTGTGGTGCTGGTGTACGACTTGCTACTGTAATCCTACACCCCAACCTGGCTACGTGTATGGTACTAGACGAACCTCAGCGTAATCTCTCAACTGATTCCTTCTTCCGGTGGATTCAATGGATGGGAGTCGTGTCAGCAAAGGTGGGTCTCCAAACATTTATGGTATCTCACCACCTAAAAGGTGTACAGGAGTCTGAGCTTACCAACACGGTTATATACCGTTTTTCCAGAACAAATACATTCACAACAGTAGAAAGGGTTAAAGAAAGCGTGTAAATTAGGGTAATATGTGGGGGTATGTCACGTTCGTTAACGGATGAACAAAGAAAAACCCTCAACTTGGTTAAGCGAGACTTTGTTGAGGCTGACCCACATATTACTAAGCCACCTAAGTTGGCTACGATTCTACAAACCCACAATATGGGTAAGGTAGGTAAGGGGCCTGAGTACGGAGAGTTACCATACTCAACAGCTAACTACTTCCTAAAGCAGGAAGGGTGGATAGCTGAACGCGCCAGATTCCAAGGGCGAGAAGATGTAGATACAACTACCCCCGATGTTACTACTCCAGAGGGGTACTCAACTGTGATGACGCCCACTTCATTACCTATGTTGGATGATGAAGACGAGGACCTAGACCCCCATGAGATACTAGATCGTAGACGACTACAAATAGCACAGAACATTCTTACTAACTCGGCTACTTCGGTTGAACAAGGACAAGGTGCTGTAGCTGAAGTAGCGAATAAACTACTTCAAACAGTTCTTATCTCTACCCTTACGTCACTCACAACACCAGAAGAGTTAGCAAAGATGACACCTGCTAACAAGATTCAGTTGTTGTCTACTGTACAGAGAATGTTCAAAGAGTTTGAGAACCTTCTTCAATTCGAGCTTGAGGCTAGAAAACAACTTCGTGCTACTAGAGAAGAGGAAATTCAAGATGCCATGATTGATCTAGGTTTGATGACTAGGTGTCTACAAGATGACATGACCCTTGCTCGTAGGATTAACCTTAGCGCAGGACTGAATAATGAGTAGAGAGTTACAAGAAGAGCGTGTACTATCTTGGTGGAGAGGACTAAGAACAGATGACCAGGAACTCGTGTCTAATATGGTTCGTAGACACCTACTTGCTCACTCTGACGGTCCAAAGACAAAAGCAGAACTACATAAGTATATGCAGATTCTTCATGGTATCAACATACCAACGACTGCTACAACACCAGATGCTGACGCCCCTATGGACTTCTTCTGGGCGTTGTATTCACGTGAGAATCCGTATATAGCCGCTATTGCCTCTCGTAGTGGGGGAAAGACCTTCCTTGTGTCTCAGGCCGTTCCTATAAGTATGCAGTTCAATAAGCGATCTAGTATACGACACGCCGCTTCGACGAAGGTTCAGTCGGAAGTGGCTATGGCCTACCTACAGGATACGTTAGAGAGACCCTGGTACAACGATGTATATGATCGTAAGGCTACGTCGTCTACTAAAGCTAGGTGGTTTAATGGATCTGAATATAGAATCATTACGGGTTCAAAGAAAGGGGTATCGGGTCAGCACCCTGAAACTTTGATTCTTGACGAAACAGAATTTTGGGACATACCATCACTTAACCAATCATTTGCTGTACCTGTAGGAAGAGAAGGGCGTCCTAAGTTATGGTGTGCGGTTTCGACTAGACAGTCAGCTACTGGGGGAATGGCGTGGTTGTCAGACAACGCAGATGCAAAAGGCATTAAGTTCTTTAGATGGACAATCTTTGAAACTATGCAACCTTGCGAAACCTGTGTTGCTACAGACGCACATCCTTATGGTACCGATGAACAACGACAGTCTGCTTGTCCGTTGTGGAAGTATTGTCATGGTACACGGGCTAAGAAGGCGAGTGGCTGGCTTACACGTCAAGAGGTTATCGAGAGTCTTCAGGTATTGTCAGAAGACGAAATAGAAACACAGTATCTATCAGAACGCCCACTAACGAGAGGTCGTGTACTATTCAACTTCGTAGAAGATAAGTACGCCCCCGAAGGTAACTTGTCTCGTATGACTATGGACATGACACGTCCATACATCATTTCTATGGACCCCGCAGAAGGACAGATGGCCTTCATGGTGTTTTGGCAGATGGATGACGAAGGGGTATGGAATGCTGTAGCTGAGCTATGTATTGAAGAGTGTTCATCAGACATTCAAGCCAAAGAGAAGCTATACGAATTCATAAGTACTCGTAGGTGGCACATGCCCGAAGCTATCGTGGTGGACCCCCATAGAACGGATACTGTGAATACATTCATGGCAGGGTCTCCTAACGGGGAAGGCGCGGGCTTTGCGTGGCCGATGACCACAACCCCCGATATCAAGTGGCAGGATGGGGCGAGATTTGATGACCTTACCGTCACATTGAACCTGGTACGTAGATACATTAGATCGGGGATGGGTACGGTACTTGCTGTGAACCCTGATACGTGTCCTCAACTTCTGAAAGCGATCAAGTATCATGGGTATAAGTTAAATGCAACTACGGGTGACCCTACTACGGTTCCTAGCTCCCAGTTCAAAGACCCAATAGATGCGATGCGATACGGGGTAATGTATATCGAACAGAAGTACGGAACCTTGGCTAACCTCCAGGTATCATTCTTGAGGGTAGGGGAGAGTACGAGTAAAACAACTTCGACGGAAGCCGCGATTATCCAAGAAGCCATTGAGGATATAGACCTAGAGCAGTATTTGGATGAGGTATAGTGGACACATGCAGGTAAAAAGCGTACTGCGAGGATTCGTGTTGGTGCGGCCTCACTTGAAGGATGAACAGAGTACTACCGAAAGTGGACTCATTGTTGTGGACTTTGATACGGTCCCTGATCGGGCAACGGTCGTGATGTTAGGGGCTCCCAACTGGGTCGGTGGTAATCGAAACAACGGAGAAGATACCGTTGACTTCAAGGAAGGTGATGTGGTATTTGTGTATCCGTATCTTCCGAAGAAGCAAAACATTCAGATTGATGGAGTCGAACACTGGATTCTTGAACAGAAGGATATTCTGGCAGTGTGGGAGGAAGAACAAGATAATGCGTAGTTCGTGGATGTCATTGTTGTGGCGGGCTACATGGGTTCTTCGTAATGCCCAGAAGATCTACCTAGCTGATAGGACTCAGGAAAACGGTGCATTGGTAGGGAAGGCGGCTAACTTGGTAGACCATGTTCTACTAGCGTCTGCTAGGTTCAGTGAAAGTCACGGGGGTGCTGAATATGGTCACGAACTTACTTCACTCTCTGTTGATAAACAGATTCAGGTAGTAAAGAATTCTCTGATTATGAATCTGTTTATTCACAGGGCTGTAGAGCCGGAGACGTGGCCTCATAAGTATAAGATGTTAGCGGGGGATCTTCCCCATGATAAGCCTATGTATGGGCTTATCCTTTGGACTTCCACTATGAACAGAGCTATTGAAGTAGGGTATTTTGATAGGGAAACAGAGGTAATCAATCTACTGTATACAGCTTATCCTGAAGCAATTCGTACTTCTAATCAGCGATGGGTTATCGGGGATTCTCTTGCGTTTTACATCCAGCATACGACGGTTGGAGAACTTCTGGAAGATCAAAAAGAAGGGTAATACAACATGTCAAACGTGAAGGCATTTTGGATCACGATAGTAGCTACCGTAGTTCCATTCCTTATCATCATGGGTATTCCTGTATTCTATCTCAAGTCACAAGGGCCTGATCTTTTGGGGAATATGTTTGTGGCTTTAGTCGTAGGAATAGGAGTTTCTGCTGGTACATTCGCTTGTATGTCTGCGTTACTGAAACACTACAAAGAGTGTAAGCAACGGGACAACTGGAGTAGGAGGGGATACTATGAGTAAGACTGCATCTACCATAAGTAGATTGGTTCTCGCGTTCACTGTAGGGGTATCCATTACTGTACTGCCCATCGTATATCTTGGACTACGAGGCGGAGACACTATCATGGGTCTTATGCTCAGTGCAATTGTAGGATTGGGACTAGGGTTTGGTACTTGGGAGTTGTCGGGGGTTATCACTGACCTACTAAAGAAGACCAGAGAAGAAGACGCCCGCACTAAAGAAGAGGTAGCACGAAAGAAACGACAGGAAGACTTAGAGCAGGAAAAGGAAATGCGTAAGCTATTGGATATGCCTACCGAAGAGGATATTCAGAAGTTAAAAGATGCTCTTGCTGAGGCGGAAGACAAAGCGAAACGCCATATGGATAGGTACGCGGATCTATCAAACGCCTTACGTAAATGTTCTCTTGGTGTGTATTATAATGGTCCTGGGGACTACGACATTATACTTAATATCGTTGACTTACGTAAGGAACTACCGGACGAATTCCTAGATAAGCTAACGGTTGAGACTAATCTTCCTATAAAAAGGCTATAAGTCCCGCCCCATTGACTTTCGGTCGCCATACCTGGTATAACACCTTCGTATGGCGACTTCTCGCATTAACAAGAAGACTACGACGCTGGACCCGAACGAAATCTTTGGGTTCACCACTGCGGTTGAACAATACGCTGACTCTGGGAAGCTGAACATCGAACAGCACCCTCTCATTCCGAATCCTCGTACCGAGATTACGGAGGAGTCTATGAACATCATCAACAATGTCGCAGAGTCTGGTAACATTACCACTCCCATTGTTGTTACGGAATGGCAGAATGAGATCATTGTATTGGACGGACGCACCCGTCTCATGGGCGCAGTCAAGGCGTCTGCTACTGAGGAAACTAAGTTTGACAAGGTTCCTGTCACGTACTATCCAATCTCGTCCGTAGAGGAAGGGTTGGCCTTGGCTCTCCGTATGAACATTGAACGGGTTAACCTGGATGAAAATGCGTTGCTCCTACTGTTGGGCACGTTACATAACCAAGATCCAAAGGGATACACTCCACAGGTGCTGGCACAGCTTATTGGGCGTGACCACAAGGGCGGTGTCCGGTATGTTAAGTCAGCGATTAAGGCGTTTAACTCCCCGGCACTTCGTAAGAACGTGGAAGATCGTACCCTACCCGCTGATGTTGCACGACAAGTTAGCTCCCGTCACGACTCGGAAGAAGAGATTGAAAAGGCAGTGGACAAGACTGTTCGTCGTGCCGCTAAGGTGCGTCAGGAAGCTCAGGAAAAGGGTAAGGAAATCAGCCAAGAGGCCGCTGTAAAGAAGGCCGCTAAAGCAACTAAGGCTAGTCGCTCTAACCATACCGCACTTCCCCTTCCTGACCTTCGTCATCGTATCGCACAGGCCCTTACGGAAATGTGTTCTACCACGTATGCTTCAGCGGCTGATCGAAAGTTGATGCAGGATTGGCTTGTCGCTATCGTGGAAGGTGATGAGGATACCGAAGTAGTGGAGTGGCCTACGTTTGAAGGGCAGGAATCCTACCTAATCCTTATGGCGCGAGTGATTACGCTTGCAGAAGCGGCTAACTACGCCGTAGAGACTATCGAAGCCTCCAACCTTTATCCACGTATTCCCCATACCATTCGTAACGTGTGGGATAACATGAGCAAGGACGAACGCGAAACGGTGATGGCATGGCGACAGTCTTAACTTCCGTCACTCCGAAGGTAGCTTGGGAAATGTATGGACGGGCAGTACCTGTCCATCTTGCATCCCCGTCTACGTCGGTAAAAGAGATTCGCACGGTAGACCACAACAACGGATTCATTTCTGTGTTCGTAGTCTACAACCGAGGCGATTTGTACATGGCGCATAAGGTTCCGAAGATCACTTGGTTGGAGATTATTAACGTACTCTTTGACCCAAGCCAAAGTGTTAATAAGACCGTTAGCTCTCGCATTTTTACAAAAAGTGCAACCTGGGACTGGGGTTCTGTAGCTCCAGAATCCGAATAATTACAAAATGACTGATAGGTTTAGTGGTATGCCATCTTATAGATGTACGCATAAAACATGGGTAAATATGACTAAACCTATGGTTACCTACCGATTAGGTATGCAAAAAGATGATTCTTAGTCTACTTATTTTGGGGCAAAATCCCCAATTCAAGCCTGTTTCAGAGTGGAAAACCTGTGAAGTTTCCACCTACTCTCAACGCTTTCATGGACGCACTACTGCGTCTGGTGAGCGTTACGATCATTACGGTATCAGCACGGCTGTAATCCGCAAGCGCGGGTCTACTCGTCCGCTGTATAAGTTTGGTACTTGGGTAGAACTCAAGACCTCCACTGGTCGGACTATGTATGTTCGTATCAATGACACGGGGTCGTATCGCCCTAGCCGTCCGGTTGACGCTTGGTTTGACTTGTCTGGTGGGGCATGGAAGACCTTGTACCCAAACACTGACCCCTCGCGTTACGTTATCAGGTATCGTGTTGTGGAGAAGGTGGAACAGAACTAATGAATGACTACCGAATTTCAGAAGGTGCAGAAAAGCACATTGGTGTAACCTATCCTGTGTTGGTAGGTACCGCTCAAGTGGGGTTGGTTACTCTACGTGACTACATGGGCACAGACCAAAGCATCGTAGGGGCCGCACGTATTTCCTATGAGGGTCGTCCGAAGAAGAGTGATGATGCTAAGTTAATCAACTATCTATGGCAACACAAGCACACGAGTCCTTTTGAACAGGTGATGCTTACGTTCGAGATTGAAGCACCTATCTATGTAGCACGTCAGTGGATGCGCCACCGTACCCAGAGTCTCAATGAAAAATCAGCACGGTATGGAGTACTTCCAGAGGAAGCGCACCTACCTGATGTCTTCCGCTTTCAAAGTCAGGATGCTAAGAACAAACAAGCAAGTTCAGGTGTTATGATTGCACAAGCAGAAGAGGCACGGGAAATTATGGAGACGGCTTACGCGGAATCTTTTGAAGCGTATCGAAAACTGTTGGATGCGGGTGTAAGTCGTGAGATTGCCCGGTCGGTTGTACCCGTAGGGACTATGACAAAGTGGGTATTCACTCAGTCACTTCATAACTTATTACACTGGCACCGTCTTCGTATTGATAGCCATGCCCAGCCTGAGATCCAAGAGTTTGCTAGGGTTATTGAAACCGTTCTAACGGATGGGTGGCCTATGACTATGAAAGCGGCTACGCGATATAAGGCGTGGACAATCAATATGGATATGTTTAACGAGTTAGATGAAGGTACCCAAACCGTAATTCGTAGTATTGGGGTAGCACTTTGAAGCAGATGTTCCAAAATTTTAGAGAACGAATTACTCCGTTCTCTAATCGCCCACCTATCTTCGGGTACCTCGGTGTTGCGATTGGTACTTTAGGTGTAGGGGCGGATCTTGGTAGTGTCATCGTCGGTACATATGGGAGTTGGGCAGAACTTCTGCTTAGTCTGCTAATATCGGCATTCCTAATCTTTTCTGGGTTAGTAGAGTTCTACGTCCACAATCTTCACAAGAGATTTCGATATGACTGTACTTCTGTGATTAGGGTGATGTATCATGTGTGGTCATCTATCTCTATGCTGTTCATTACCTTTATGCTGTGGGGGCATGGGCTTATGGAAGCCGCACAACATCTTCCCACCAATTACGCCATTGGTGTAGGGGTCGTACTTACGGTACTGGCAGGGTTGTTTGTAACCTATGTTCTTAACGATTACAACTTCAACAAACTTACCCCCGTTACCAACCTTGTGAACTACCTGGTCCTTCGTGATGTATTGGGTCACCGATGGCTGGTTGCGGCGCGTTACGGTGTCTTGGTTATGGACTCGAATTACGAGTCTAAACTTACGTCAGTGGCTTTTGGTACTTATATCGTAACTCCAGAAGGTACAGAAGTAGAAAGTAACGAAGATACTGCGCCTTACGAGGAAGCACGACAGTATCCTGCTGTACATGCTATGCTACTCGCTATAGCTAATCACTCTATTGAAGTGGGTCCGTCTACGGTGATGGCGTATCCCTGGTCTCTTGAGATCAATTCTATTCTTAGAGACGCACAGACCTTTGGGTACATGGATGAAGATGGTAAAATTACTGAGAAGGGGTGGAAAGCTGTTGGTGTAATGAAGGAATTCATTAACTCTAACGCTACTGACCTGGTGTCAATGATGCATAACGTTAACCAAGCTATTCGCATAGCTCACGAGGATTATCAGCATAACGCTACCTACCTCCCATATTTCATGGAGAAACAAAATGACAGAAGCTAAGATCAAGCAGTTTATCAACACGAGGTTGATGGACATATTCGACGAAGAGTTCTGGGATGCAAACCCAGAACTTCCAGACCTAACGGTCAACATTGTACGTTACTATGCAGAAGAAGGTAACCCCGACAAGTTTCTGTACACGGTTGCACTAGACACTTCTATTGCGCTGACACCTACGGTTATAGAAATTCTGAATCATGTCAGTAATGTTCTTCATATGAGACTTGTACGGACTATGGATGGGTTTGACTATACGTCTAGTTCATGCGCCCATCTTGAACTTGACCCAACGTTTTCGTTTGTGGTTCAGTGTGGGTCTTCCATTGTGGAAATGGATTCATTTGTTACGCAAGTGGGTAGCCGACCTGCACTTCCTGAGAATGGAGACTTTAGTGGTTTCGCTGGCACTCAGGTTATGCGAGAGTTGATTGACACTGCACGTAGAGACGTAGCTAAGGGGCTTGCGACTGAGTACCCAGGACCTGTTGACTCTAACGAAGTAACTGAGGTATAAAAGAATCATGCCGAAGACAGAATACGCTTTGCTCCGCTTAGAACAAATAGGTGGTATAACCATCTACGTCGCGGGTAATGGATGGTTCATAGCGTTTTATGACAATAACATTTGTCCAGACCGTAAAGTGTTGGCTAAGTCACGTTACCTGGATGAAGTTAGAAACCAGATTTACGCACATCTTAAGGAAGCCACACTCGAAATCCCTGCTGTTTGGATGGTTCACGACTACCGCCGTGAAGGTTGGGTGGAAGAAGCAAATCCTTGTAATCTAGTACCTGGAAAAATCATACGTAAGAGTTATGATGGAACAAAGGTTCTGTTTAGAGTAGACGACAATGTACCTTGTCTATGGGACGAACATGATCGTGTGGAGTGGGTGGACTTGGACAGCGTATTCATCACTGATGACATGAGTATCTTTGATGAATACAACAACACTATGATTGCGTATTATGAAGCACATGATCTAACCTTTAAGGAAATGCAAAAACTACAAGAGAAGTACTCTGTAGAAGCAACTGGTATGCCAGAGGTTCCTGCTATATGAAGATTTTCAACATTCAACATAACGGCAAGTCAGAAACCGCTATCAAGGTAGGGCAGACTCTTAATCATGTCCTTCTAGTTATTCCGTCTCAGCAACGGAATAGCCTAACGGTGTGGGGGTTACAAGAGCCTCTGGAAACGGCACGGGTTCGAGATAACCTGGTGTTCATTGTTTCGCGTTCTAAGCCTGAATACAGCGTTATCTCTAAGCGAGGGCTCATTGACCTGTCTATCGTCCTAGACATCCTGGGAGGGGACGTGGAGTACCAAAGAGTGCATGGTATGGATGAACAGGTGTGGAACTTGTTAATGTCAGAAGTTGATCTTGAACAGAATCTGTCTATGATGCTGGTTCAGGACATGATTGTACCGGGGGTTTCGTAATGACCCTTAGAAAACTTCCTACTCCTACTATTGACAACTGTCAAGAGATTTGGGAGAAGTGTGTGGCGATAAATGTCGGTATTGGTATGATGTTCTATCTTAA
>Ga0315901_10007790_pt1 | contig 12583 bp, 15 predicted proteins | sample LakEriMetagenome_10_FD_203761 | JGI IMG/M metagenome (GOLD analysis project Ga0315901, IMG submission 203761) | Freshwater fungal communities from buoy surface, Lake Erie, Ohio, United States - Buoy 2 MA116 | ecosystem: Environmental > Aquatic > Freshwater > Lake | place: USA: Lake Erie, Ohio... | reverse complement strand
AAGAGGGGGAAACAATGTTTTCCAGGTATGTCCAAGCCCTGGTGCGCAAAGACACGGCTGCGCTGCGCGCTCAAGCCCTAAAAAGCACCCTGGAATCTCCCTTGGAGATCGCCCCTGCGAAACGCCAAGCAAACGCAACTGCGCCGCTTGTCCAACCTACCAAAGTCTTTTATGGCCAGAAAAAAACTGACCGCAAGCCTAGAGGCTAGACAGGCGTATTTTTATATGCGTTCCTTGCCCGTGATACACTTTTAGCCATGCCTCACAACTATCATGTCGAGTATTTCAAGACGCGCTTCTTCAGCGGCACGGTGGATGCCGACAGGCTCAAGAAAACACTAAATCGCCTGGGGCAGGAGGGCTGGATGCTCGAGCGCACGATTCAAGAGCGCAAGAGGGTGCTGTTTTTATTCAGCCGCGAGGTGCATATCCTCATCTTCCGCCATGTGGCAGTAAAGCCCGAGGCCGAATTACTTCGCCAACTACTCCGAGCCTACGGCCACGAGCCGGTGGTCTAGGTCAGAATATCCTTTTTCGCCTCCACGCGGGTGCGGAGGGTGGCGAGGAATTCGCGTTCGGCGAGGCCGCGCGCCCACTCGGGTCGGAATTGATAGTGGGGATCGTCCACAAACTTCCAGCGGCCGCCCCACTCGAGGCCGAGGCTTTCGCCCAGGGGTCCGAGTTCTTTGTAGAGTTTATGGGTGCCGTGGTAGGTCTTGCCGTCGCCGCTGAAGACGCCGACATCGATGGCGAGGCCGAAATTGTGGTTGGAGAATCCGCCACGGGCATTGGTGACCTTCGGGCCCGCCGTGGTGCGGCCCTTCGCGTAGAGGGCATCCTGCTCGGCGTAGCTGCGCAGGCCGGAGATCGCGCGGACATCGAGGCCATGCTTGGCCGCGATGGCTTTGGCCGCCATCACAAAGGATCGCATGACCGGCTGCACCTCGGGGTGGAGCGTTGAGATGGTGCGGTCGCTGCGGGCGTCGAGCGTCATTTCTTTTTCGGCGCGGCCTTTTTTTTCGGGGCGGCGGCCGGGGCTTTTTTAGTCGTTGGATTTTTGGCGCGGGGCTTGCGGATGGGCTTGAGCGCTGGCGCGGCGGGTGGCTGGGCCATGGGGAACATTTGCCGCAGGAAGTCGAGGAAGTTCATTTGTCTTTCAGCGCGGGGAGGGTTTGTTGGAATTGGCCGAAGGCGTGCCATAGGTCGCGGTTGGCGGCTTCGCCTTCGCTGAGGCGGGGCTCGTAGCGGATGCTGGTGCGGATGTGGAGCGTGCCTGCTTCGCCGACGCGGTCACCGAATGGCGGCACAGGGACGGCCACGCAGGAGGTGAGGAAGGCGAGTGCCAAGAAAAGCCAGCCGAGGATCATCAACACGGCGGCGACTTGCTTGGGCGTCATTTTGCGCGGCGGAAAACATTGATCGCGCCGACCAGTCCGAGACCGGCGGCGACGATGGCTTCCTGATGCTCGGGCTCGAGACGGAGGCCGATAGCGGTGCCAACAAGAATGATGCCGCGCCATGTGGAGTTTTCCGCAAGACGGTCGAGGATGTAGAGGAGTGCTTTCATCTCCCTTCTCCGCATGTCAAAGCCTCACGGGCGATTGGCGAGGATTTGCTCGATTCGCTTAGTGCGCTCGTCGATGCGGGCCAAAGTCTCGGCGCGGTCGGCGGCGGTGGCTTCGATCTTTTGAAGGCGGGCTTCCTGCTTTTCGTTCTCCACCTCCACACGGCTGACTTTTTCGGGAAGAATCCACCACGCTTGAGAGGCGCTGAAGACGGTTGCCACCAGGGCGAGCGCGGCGATGAACTCGCCGACGCTCATTTTTAACCCTGGTCTGTTTCGGACAACTTCTGTGCTCATTAGCTGTTCGCCTGGGCGAGAAGGGTGCCGACGATGTTTGTTGTGGCCACATTTGCGAGACGGTCGGTGTTTAATAGATCCGTCTTCGCTTTGATTGCGGTGATATTTGCTGATGGGATGTCGCCTGTGGATGCGGGGGAGGCGGGGAGGTTGTCCGTCTTCGATTTGATCGCGGTGATGTCGCTGTTCGCTGGCGCGGTGTAGCTGGCTGAGGCGAGGCGCGAGGAGATCGCAGCGTCGATGCGGCCGAGTTCGGTTGTCAGCTCGGTTCGCACCTGTGAGGCGATCTGGCTGGCGGTAGGCACATCGGGCGCGTTGGTGAGAGTTGTGACCGTGGCGAGCGTGCCGTTTGGGGCGAGGCGGGAGCTGATGGCGGCATCGATGCGGCCTAGCTCGGTGGCGAGTTCGGCTCGGATATCGGCTGGCGTTAGCACGGCGGTGCCTGTGGTGTTGTCCACGGGGACGCCAAGGGCCACTGAGCCTGCGGCTGGCACTTGGCAGGCGCCTACTTGCCCGCTGCCGTAGCTCACGCCAAAGCGCACATCGCCGGTGGCGGGGCCGAGCGGCGCGTTGTCGGCGGTGAACATATCGACATAAGTGCCGGTGCCGTTGAGGGCGTAGCGAGTTTTTGCAAGCGTTGGCGTGGTATTAAGTAATAAACGCGGGGCATCCACGGGAAGCAAACCGTCAATCGCGGAAATCAGCGATCCGCTGACACGCACCGTGGCGGTCGTGGATGCGATTGCTACTCCGACGGACGCAGTGACATTGCCCGTCACCGTCACAAGACCTGACGAGGTATTGTTTATTCCAAAAGCGCCACTCACAGACCCTCCGGTGACATTCCCGACAACGGAAACAGCCCCCGACGAGGTATTGGATACGCCATGGCTTGCCCCGCCAGAGCCGCCGGACAGGTTGCCGGTGATATTTACGGACCCGCCTGCGGAATTTGTTATGAGCGGAGTAGAGCCAGAAGAGCCGGTTGCCGTGCAAGGGCCGCTGATATTGAGAATTCCCGTGGAGGCGTTGGCAAAAGCACGGCCTGTATGAGCCGAGGCAGATGTGACTGTGAGAGTCCCTGTGCCGTTGTTAGCCACGCCAATGGCCGGCGCTCCGCCGCCTCCTGTTACCGACCCGACGATGGAGGCTGACGCGCCTGAAAAAGACACGCAGTTAGTAGCGGCGACTGCGAGGATGTTGGCCGTCAGCGTGAGGCCGTTATTGAGAACAAAGCCACCTCCGGAAGTCCCTCCATAGGCTGTGCCGTTGGTCACATTGGCGACCGTTGCAGAGACATCTATGGTGACGGTGAAGTTGTTAGAAGATACATTGTCCCCAGACACAGGAACAACGCCGCCGACCCAAGTGGCGGTATTTGACCAGTTGCCAGACGCGGCGGCGCGGATGTTAGCCATGATTAGAGTCCTTTCGCGCTAATGTAGTTTTGGAGGGCGGCTTGGATCGCGCCGACGGCTTGCTGTGTGGCGGCGTCCGATCCGGCGAGTGATCCGAGGGCAATGCCTATTGCGGCTTCGTCGGCGGTGATGACTTCGCCATTCTCAATGCGAGTCGGCACAAGTCGCATGGCGACATTAGCGTCGGACGAGGCGTCGCCCATATACCGGCCCGTGATGGCCAAGTTGAGTGAGTAGCGGTCGTATTGTTTGCCGTCGATTTCGATAGGGTTGGTAGCGTTCATGGTTGTTTTATTTTTTTGGTTTAGGAAAATTGGAGTGTGGTTCGAGAATTCCACGCGCCTGTTGCCGAGGCTTCGGTGCTGGTGTTTCCGTCTGCGGAAAATTGGGTGCGGGAGATTTCCCACTGCGCGGCGTCGTAGATGGAGCCGGTGGCCGGAACATCGGAATAAAGGAGGTAGCCGAGGTAGGTGGTGTCTCCTGCGGAGGCGAAAACGAAGACTCTGTCCGGGGCTTCGCCTGCGCCGGCGAGGCGATAGACCTCTCCCGTGGCAGGGTTGCGCGAGTAGATTATTCGGTCGCTGTGGTTCACACAAATCTCTCCCAGCGAAAGCTGAGAGGTCGTCGGAACTGCTCCGCTCTGGACCGACTTTTTCGGGATGAAGGTTGGATTTGGCATGGGCCGGATTTATTCAGCGGAGATTTTAAACTCCCCCGCTGGGCGAGGCGGCATGGGCCGCCCCGCCGGGGAGTGGGTTGTTATCGACTAGTAAGAACCACCATCGATGACGCTCTCCATCGCGGAGAGGCGGGTCTCGTGGTCGGCGACATCGGCCTCGACTGCGTCCAGGCGGCTGTCGGCGCTGGCGTTTTCGAGACTTGTGATTCTATTCGACAAGCTCGTGTCGGCTGTCGAACGAGTCGAAGCCTCTGCATCGATATTGTTTTGAAGAGTCGTGTCGGCATTCGCGCGAGTCGTGGCTTCCGAAGAAATCGCACTCTGGCGAGCGGAGGTCTCGGCAGCGAGGTCGGTGCCAAGGTCAACGATGTCCTGCTCTGCGGCAGAAACGCGAGTCGTTAGCGCGGTGGCTGCCGAAACGACGCCATCGATGCGCAGCCCCAACGCTGTGTCGTCGGCGCCACGAGTGCTGATCTCGGAGGCGAGAGCGGCGTTGTTCGAGGTCACATAACCGGCGAAGGCTGTGTCGTTGGTCGTATCGACCGAGTTGATGAGGGTGACGATTTCCGCGAAGCTGTCTTTGTCAGCCTGGGAAGCGGAGAGGATCGCATCAACGCGATTTTTCTCGGTCGTGATTTTGCCGTCCAAAGCGGAATCGCCGGAAACGCGCAAAGCGGCTTCTGCACTGACCGCAGCGGCGCGGTCCAGAAGCTCTTGGGCCAGACCGGCGGAGATCACGCCTTCGGCTGCGGTGGCGCGGCTGATTTCGCTGTTGAGGTTCGAGGTGAGGGTCGAGTCGGCCGAGCTGCGGATCGAGGCCTCGGCTGCGACTGCGTCGTTGACGAAGGTTTTCTTCGCGAAGATGTGCTCGCCGCCGATTGGCAGGACGCCTTCGGCTGTGCCGATGAAGAAGGATTTGTTTGTTGTGTCGAACGCGATTTCGCCGACTTGAAGCGAGACCGGCGTGCCGGAACCGCGTTTGATTTTGAGGATGGGATTAGCCATGGCTTTTTAGGTGGTGGTTGTTTGGGTTGGTGTTCGTGGGTGGGTGATTGTCAAAAAGCGCCGGCGTCGATGATCGGAATCATCAGCGCGTAGCTGCTGGCGGAGGGCGACCAACGCCACGGCATTCCCTCGTCCATTGCCATATACAAGCGGTCGGCTTTTCCGACGCTCGGGAAGGCTGAGCGGGTTGGATATTCGACGACGGAGGGGGGGAGGCTGAGGTCGAAGGCCGAAAGGTCGAGCGTCTGCGTGATGTTGGATTCGGTGATCGTCGTCATGGCGTGGCGGTGTAGGTGGCCGTGGTGCGGTTTGCCCAGGCGACGGCGATGGCGGTGCCGGTAGAGACGACGCGACCGGCGAGGTCGAAGGTTGTGCGGTGGATCGTCCAGACGGGCGAGGAGGCGCTGGCGGTGCCGGTGTAGTCGGTGTTGGCGATGCGGCCGTAGTAGTTCGAGAGGCCGTCGCTCGAGGTGTCGCTAGCGTAGCGGTAGAGCGCGGGATCGACAGGCGGCTGGACGGTGCGGAGGCCGAGGGCGGTGAGGGCGATTTGCGTGCCGCTGGTGGGGATGCCGTCGAAAATGATGAGGCCGTTTGGAAAATCGATGAGGTAGTCGGTGACAGGGGTCTGCGTGACGCCGTTGAGCTGCACGAGGACATGAGCGGGGTCGCTGGAGGCGAGGCCGCCGACGCTGTAGGTGTCTGTCGCGCCGGTGGCCGTGTGGACGGTCGTGGTGATCGAGAGGCCGGGGGCCGATGCGATGATGTAGCTGGAAAGGCCGGTGATCTCGGTGGCGGCGTGGGTGTGGATCGCGTCGGCTTTTGAGAGATCGACCCAGAGCTTGAAGGCTGGCGAGGCAGAGGGGTCGAAGGCGGCCCAGTAGCTCGAGCCGGGGGGATAGCCGGGATTCGGCTCGCCGATGCGGACATAAAGCTCGCCGTTGTAGCTGACGACTTGGCCTTGGTAGTAGTCCGCGCCGTTGTCGTAGGCGCCGCGATAGTCGGCGGCCTCGGGCTGGAGGGCGGTATCGGCGAGAGCACCTTGCGCGGAGGTGGCTTTGCCGTTGAGGGCGTCGGTGAGGCCGGTGACTTCCGCGATGGTGTGGTTGTGCGCGGAGGGGGCGAAGGTTGCGGGCTTGCCAGTGAGGCTGCTCCAATCGACGGGAGGCGAGACGGCGACGACTGCGCTGGCGAAGTCGGTGATGTCGGCAGCCGTGTGCGTGTGGGTGTCGAGCTGGTTTTGGAGCGTCCCGATGCTGGCGGCGGCCTCGGCAATCGAATCCAGCGCGGCGGGGTCGAGGTTGGCGGTGAGGTGGTCGATCCTGGCATCCAGCGCGGCGTCGGCGGCGGAAAGGGCGGCGAGGTCGGCAGGCAGGCCGGTGATCTCGCTCTTGAGGTGCGTGTGGGCTTCTGGTGGGAAGACCGAGGGTTTGCCGGTGATCGAGTCCCAATCCGTAGCAAGCGGCGTGATGACGCCGTTGGAATCAATGGTGGCGAAGTCGCCGTTTGGCAGGAGGTAGAGGCGGCGGCCGTGGGCGGGCTTTTGAGGCGCCTGCGGGTCGATTCCGAAATTGATGTAGCGGACGAGTTGCTGGCTCATGGCGTGGTGGGAGCTGGCATGAATCCGATTCCGGCGGAGGAGTTGAATGCGGCGATGGCCTGCGCCGTGCGGAGCGGAGTCATCCATTTTTCGTTGTCCGTTCCGGCTTCAGCTTCGGCTTGCGTGGCCTTGCCATCTGGAACCGCTTGGGGGGTGCCCTCAAGGCCGGTGATGACGGCGTTCTGGAGTTCCGCCGCGAGGGTGGCCGTGCGGTGGGCGGTGCCGGGTGCTCCCCACTTGATTTCGAGGAGGGCGCTGACGGTTGCGGGGTTGGAAGAGAACGCGGCCTCGACCGGCAATGTGTTTAGATCAAGGGTGGTCTGGCCGGGGGCCGCGAAAGCGAGAAAGTTGGAGTCGGAGAATTTGGCCTTGAGGCCGACGGCGGCGGTCGTGCCGGCGGGTGGCGTGGCGACTGCGCCGTTCTCGACATACACGACCTCGATGGGAAGGGTGTCGCGGCGTTTGAGGACGAGGCGGTCGAGCGCGACATTCGACGCGGCGGACTTAACGAAGCGCCGGTTTTTGAGATCGAGAAAGAGTTTCATGCCGCTACGCGAGCGGCGGGTGTCAAATCACTCGGGCTTCCGAGTGGCTTCGGGAGCGGGCGGGAGCGGATTGACCACAGAGGACACAGGGGACACAGAGGGGGAGGAAATGGCTTCCCACTTGCCGAGTGGGCAACGCTCGGTGGCCATGCGAAGTTTGGCCCAGGTAGAGCACCCGCACTTGCGGCAGCGGCCGGTGTTGTTGAGAGCGGTGGCGTGCCATTCGGGACAGGCGCGGCAGGTGGCTTCGCGCTGGGCTAGGATTTCGGGCGGGGTGGTGGAAAAGCCAGAGCGGGCGAACTTGGCGGTCGAATGCCAGAATCTTTCGACCATTTCAGCTTGCGCGGCGGTCATGCAAAAGTGATGTTTAAAGTGATCTGTAAATCTGGAAATGCATGAACGGATCGAAATGCTTCCCCGTTTATTGTGACGGGAGCGCCTATCTGGCCCGTCTGGCCTAAAAATGCGCATTCAGCCGGAATGAGCGGCTCAGGTAAAAGTGCCACGCTATTAAAACCGTTGTCACTTTGGATGCAGATTGTTCCTTCACTGTAAGTAACAACCCAGCTCAACGATCCAAAACCAGCTTGGTTTTGCGCTGCCGACCCATTCCAAGAGCGGGTATCACCGTTGACGGTGATTTGAGTAGTTGATTCGATGGTAGACTTTAATACGGGGGAGACATTTGAACACCCACAACCGGCTGTCACACAACATGCGCACTCGACCGCCCGCAGGCCGCCGCCTGCGGGATCGGTCTTGATTTTTATGGCGTTGGATGCCGTGCGTCCGATGTTCATTGTCAGCATTGGTCCGTCGTCAGCCATGTGACTGCGCCGTTGCTGCTCCCAAGCACATTTACCCCTGACGGGATGGGCGTCGGGATACATGTTGCGCACTGGGCCGCTTCTAAGGCTTCAATGGCGGCTTGGATGGGCGCTATATTGACAGGTCGCGGTGGCGGTGGTTCAGGTGGTGGAGGGGGGGGGCGGGGTGGGGGATCGTCGCCATTTCCTCCTCTTCGGCCTGGTCCTCCGGGGGGCATTAGTTCCCCCCCTTTATTTCGTAGAGGTCGGCGGCGACATTGTAGCCTTCGTTCGTGATGTTCACCATGATTGCGCGGTTGTCAAAGTTTGTATTATTCACACAGAGTAGGTAGTTTTTGTTGGCCGTGAGGAGCGGGTTGGCATTGGGGTTCACGCATTTCACGACAAACCATTTGTATGTCGCCAAGACGAAATATGGCACCGTGCCGCCGGCGTAATAAGTGGGCTTGGGTCCGACAAAATTCACGCCTTGCACTTCGCGCACGGGGGCAGTTTTATTGGTTGAGAGGGTGATAGTTTTGCCTGCGCCCATACTTTCGGCAGCGTAGCGCTGCGTGTCGTCGAGTTCGGGATAGGTGGCGGAGCTGAAGGTGGCCGTGGCGAAATTGGGCGTGAAGGCTTCTTGGAATAGCGAGGTATCGTCGCGTGGGGAGAGGCTCCAGAGTGCGGCGAAGGGGAGCTTAAGGGTGAGGGGCTTGAGTTCCTCGGCGGTGTAGCCTGGGCGGGATTTGGCGAAGGCTCCGTTTGAATCGTCTTGGTAGATGACGACATTTTTGTCGTCCACGATTTGCACAAAATAGATGCCCTCTGCAGCATACCACCAATTAAACCAATCCTGCGAGGGATTCAGCGTGCGCAGGGTGGAGATGTGGTGGCCGGTGCCAGCGGTGGTGGCGAAGACGCCGGGGATCTCGGCGACGACTTGCAGGGTCTCGCCGCCGTTGGCGAGTCCTTCGTAGGCTTTGTGCGTGGCGGTGTAGTGGAGGGTGCCGGTTTTGGCTTGGCAGAAATCGAGCTTTTGCTCTGTCGAATCGAAAACGACCAAGGCATCGGAGCCGCCGATTTTCAAAGTGCGGACATTATCCAAGACGCGGGGAAGCTCGAAGGCGTTGCCGGGCCAATACTGGAAGGTGAAAACAAAAGAGTCGGAGCCATGGGTGGCGAAGATGGTGAAGTCTCCGTTTGTGTAGCCCGTGGGGTAGTTCCACCCGAGGTGCAGGAAGTCGTTGCCTGCGTCGGTTTTTTCCAAGACGGCAAAGGGGGTGAAATCGCCGACGGGAGAGCCGCCGATTTCGGTGCCGGACAGTCTGACTTTCACCACCGAGGCGGCCGAGAGGGATTTCGGCACGGCGAGGGTGTTGGCGTCTGTTAGTCCGGCGAAGGTCTCTTGGAACTCCACGCCAAGGGCGTCTTTGAAAACGACCACGGCCGAGGAGCAGGTGAAATTCGTTTCCAGAAAAATCGTGGCGGTGGCGCGGTCGAAATAAAAACCATCCGGAGATTCCGCGCCCGCGTCTTCGCTGGTGATCAAGACGCTTGTGATCTGAAAGAGCGGCGAGGCGGTATCGATGAGCGTAGAGGTGGAGCCGGCGGAGGCGACGCTTTTCTCAATGGTGACGCCGAAGTTGATGAAATTCCGCGAGGCGGTGCCGACGATTTCGATGTTTCCGGTGGTCTCGGGATTGAGAAAATAAAAACACTGGCGGTCCGGATAAAATACAAAATCCTCCTCGGCCACGAGCGCCTCGGTGCCGGTATCGCCTTGCAGTGATACGGCGGAGACTCCGGTAATCCAGCCTCGATGATCGGGGAGGTTATTGGCCAGCGGTCGGTGGAAAATAGCCTCGCCTGCGAGCGGCTCCGAGAGCGTAAGAGTGGTCGTTTCGGCTGTCTCTCCGGAGAGGATTTTCTGGCGGGCGGCGAGGTATTTCGACAGCCCTGATGCGGTGAAGCCTCCTCCGCCCGTAGTGGCCCCAGGATCGGCAGTGTTCCCGCGCAGGATTGTGTTTTGAATGATGACGGGGAGGCTGGCTGTGCGGCTGGCGCTGGTCTCATCCTCCCACTTCACTTCAAAGATTGCCTCCACGGTGTCGGGCTCGTCGGCGAAGAGGTCTTGCACTGGGTCGCTTGCAAGGGAGAGCGTGCCATTTACAGAATCCGAGAATGCAATGAAATCCTCGGAGGCATAGCTGGCCTTGATTCCGACCGTGACAGCAAAATCGGAAGGAAGGCCGAAAGGCTGGTCGTCGTTGACAAAAACGATCTGGAAATTCACCAGGTCATCCCGCTTCAGGAACATCTTTTGCATCACGGAACGAGTGTTTGCCCGCGATAAGATTTTCCGAGCGCGCGGATCTATAAAGACCTCCAAGGTGTTCCACGAGACCGTGGTCAGAGTGATCGAGGTGGATGACACTGATCCGCTGGAATCCTGAGCCGTGACCGTCACGATATTGACGCCCGTAAAATTAGGCGTGCCTGTGATCGCGCCGGTGGTGGCGTTAATCGTCGCCCAGGCTGGGAGGCCCGTGGCATACCAAGAGGTGGGAGTTCCGGACAAAATGGTCGGAGTCCTGTTGAATGCGATGCCAAGCGTGGCTGCGAAATCCTGTTGTGGTGTGAGTTGCATGGTTGGTGTGGTTGTCCCGCCTCCTCCGCCGCCACCGCTGGTTGAAATCGAAATCGACGCCGTTTCTGTGTCTACTCCTCCTGGGCCGGTGGCTGTGAGTGTGATGGTGGTAATGGCGGCTGCCGTCGGAATCCCCATGATTGCGCCGGTGGTGGCGTTGAGAGTTGCCCATGCTGGCAAGGCTGTCGCGGTCCACGAGGTCGCGGGGCGGTTTGTCGCATCTGTGAGCGCGGGCGTGCGGATGAAAGCAGTGCCAACGGTGCCAGAGAGAGCCTGCCCAGCCGTGATGATTGGCGCACCTTCGGAAATCGTGAAGGCCACGGTGCTGGCCGCGCTGGTGCCTCCGCCGCCTGTGGCTGTAAAGCTCGCCGTGGATGTTCCTTTGGTTGTCGGCGTGCCGGTGATGGCCCCCGTCGCCGTATTCAGCGCAAGCCCAGCAGGTAGTCCTGTGGCGCTCCATGAAGTCGCAGGGCGATCCGCCGCATCATCGAGCGAGAGCGTGGCTGATGTGAAAGCCTCGCCGACTTTTCCTGTAAAACTCTGGCCAGAGACAATGATGGGAGGGCCTGCCGCGATGGAGATCGCTGCCGTCTCGGTATCCGCGCCGCCGGGGCCTGTGGCCGTGAGGGTAATCGTCGTGCTGCCGGTATCTTGGGGCGTGCCAGTGATCGCGCCGGTTGTCGTATTGAGGGTGGCCCAGCTCGGCAACCCCGTGGCGCTCCAGCTTGTGACCGGTCGGTTGGCGGAGTCGGTGAGGGAAAATGTTTTGCTGAAAGCCTCGCCGACCTTGCCGGAGCCTGTCTGGCTAGGTGTGATAGATGGCGCTCCGACTGTGATCGTGATCGGGGCCGTCTCGGTATCGGAGCCGCCGGGGCCGGTGGCTGTGAGTGTGATACTTGAGGAGCCGGTAGCGGTCGGGGTGCCGCTGATCGCCCCCGTGGTGGAGTTGTAGGAAAGTCCAGATGGGAGGCCGGTGATTACCCAAGAAGTGACAGGGCGGTTCGCGGAATCGGTTAAAGAAAAGGTTTTTGAAAATGAATCTCCTACCTTTCCGGAGGCCGATTGGCCTGCCTGTATGATCGGAGTCCCTGCCGCAATGGAAAATGTAACGCTGGTTATCTGGCTCGTGCCTCCCTCGCCGGTAGCCGTTAGGCTGGCGGAGAATGAGCCCATCGCAGTCGGGGTGCCGGTGATTGCGCCGGTGCTGGCATTAAGCGATGCCCAAGCTGGCAGGCCAGTGGCGGCCCACGAGGTCACTGGGCGATTCGTGCTGTCCGTCAGTGAAAATGTTTTACTGAAAGCCTCGCCGACTTTCCCGGAGCCTGTCTGGCCCGAGGTAATGATCGGGGTGCCTCCGCCGATTGGTATATTAAACGGAGCCGTGTCGGTGCCGCCGGGGCCAGTGGCAGTCAACGAAATCGAATGCTCGAATTTGGTGGTAGGCGTGCCAGAGATAACCCCTGTGCTGGTATTAAGAGAAAGCCCCGGAATGGTGTATTCCCAACTCCACGAGGTCACAGGGCCATTTACCGGGTCCGTGACTGATATCGTTGCATTAAAAGACTCCCCCACTTTTCCAGGGAAGTAGGCATTTGAGCGATCAATCCATGGCGCGCCAGCCGTAATTGTGATCGTGATTGTCTCCGTATCAGAATTTGCTGTTTGCGATGTGATCGGGTAACCAGAGGCTCCTGCCGCTGTGAGCGTGACGGTGTAAGTTCCAACGGCTGCGGTTCCAGTGATTTTGCAGTTTTGGCCTCCATCAAGTTCAGTAAGGGTGAGTCCTGCGGGCAACCCAGTTGCACTCCACCCGGAGGCTGGCCGGTAAGTGGAATTGTTTAAAGTTGGCCTGATATCAATCGCCGCTCCGGCCGCGCCGGTAAATGACTGACCAGCGGTAATGATCGGGCTATCATAAACGGTGATGTCGAAGTTCTCATAATCCAAAGGGCCGTCGCCAAGGAAAAAAAGCTCGGCCGTGCCCGTCCATCTCCCAGCCGTTGTGGGCGTGCCAACGATATT
>Ga0315901_10007785_pt1 | contig 12586 bp, 10 predicted proteins | sample LakEriMetagenome_10_FD_203761 | JGI IMG/M metagenome (GOLD analysis project Ga0315901, IMG submission 203761) | Freshwater fungal communities from buoy surface, Lake Erie, Ohio, United States - Buoy 2 MA116 | ecosystem: Environmental > Aquatic > Freshwater > Lake | place: USA: Lake Erie, Ohio... | reverse complement strand
AGGTGTCGACGAACCGGGCCTCGGGCACGGCGGCCTCGGCCGACAGGTCGACGACGGCGACCACCTTGTGCGCGAGCTCGGCGACGGGTGCCGTACCGGTGTCGATCACCGCGACGTTCACGCCTCTGCCGTCGATGCCCTGCGCCCAGAGGGCGCGGGCGTTGATCTGGTCGACGAGGTGGTACATCGATCCGAGCGGGAGGGCCGCGCCCGGCGACGGCGCCTTCGACGGCGTCTTCGACGGAGTCTTCGACGGCGCTGCCTGTGCGATGGTCGACGGCAGCGTCACGGTGGCCAGCAGGCCGCCGATGAAGGCCTTTCGACCGATGGTGTGCTTGTCGCTCATGATCGCCTCCTGTGGTCCGGAGCCCCGGCGTGGCTCTGCGGCGACCCTGGACAGGGGTCGCCGGAAAGGACCGTCACGACCCCGTCCGCCTCCGGCACGTCCGGTGCGCGCACCTTGACGAAGATCTGAGAGACCCCGCATTCCGTGGTCGCCAGCAGGTCCGTCACCACCAACCGTGACCGCCCCACCGTGGAGCGGGGGGGTGGGGTCGGGTGCGGGAATGGCTGGTGCCGAAGCGCCGGCGGATCAGGACCGTGGCCGGTCACGCCGCCCGTTCCGCCGCCGTCGGTGCCTGATCGAATCTGGCCTCACGGGCCTCGCGGACCCGGCTGCCGACCGACTCGACGCGCGAGGATCTGCCCCTTGCCCAGAGCAACCACGTGGAGGCACCATGAGCACCGAACCGACCTCACCCGAAGCCGCCGGCATGAGCAGCGCCCGACTCGACCGCATCCGACCGGTGATGGAGTCCTACGTCAGCGAACGTGGCGTGGCCGGCATCAGCACGATGGTGAGTCGGCGTGGGCGGATCGTGCACGCCGCCCAGTTCGGCTTCCAGGACACGGAGGCGGGCATCCCGATGTCGGCCGACTCCGTGTTCCGCATCTACTCGATGACCAAGCCGATCGTGTCGACCGCGCTCATGCTGCTGCACGAGGAGGGCAGGTTCCAGCTCGAGCACCCGGTCGCGCAGTACCTGCCGGCCTTCGCGACCACGAAGGTGCTCGGCGCCGATGGCGATCTGGTCGATCAGGCACGACCGATGCAGATCCGTGACCTGCTGACGCACACGAGCGGCCTCACGTACGACTTCATGGCCGACAACCCGGTGGCGCAGCTGTACCGCGACGCCCGCATCATGAACGACGCCACCCGGTCGCTCGAGGCGCTGATCGACGACCTGGCGGCGCTCCCGCTCGCGTTCCAACCCGGCTCGCGCTGGCACTACAGCGTCGGCATCGACGTGGCCGCCCGACTGATCGAGGTCCTCTCCGGTCAGTCGGTGGGCGACTTCCTGCAGGACCGACTGTTCGGCCCGCTCGGCATGGCCGACACCGGCTTCGGCGTCCCCGCCGACAAGCTCCCCCGCCTGTCGGCGATGTACGGCCTGCCCGATCTGATGGGCGAGAACTACTCGTTCGTCCAGCTGTTCGAAGCGGCGATGGCCGGCTTCAACGAGCGGATCGACGTGTCGGCCACCTATCCCACCGATACCCCCGAGGTGTTCCAACGAGGCGGCGTGGGCCTGTTCTCCACCGTCGCCGACTACATGCGCTTCGGCCAGATGCTCGCCGCCGGCGGCGTGCTCGACGGTGAGCGGGTGGTGGGTCGCAAGACGCTCGAGCTGATGCACGCGAACCATGTGCCGGCCGAGCTGCTCCCCTACGAGCTGCTCGGTCTGCCCAACCCGGGCATGGGCTTCGGACTCGGGTCACGGGTGATGCTCGACGTCGCCGCCACGGCCGGGTCGGGTTCGGTCGGCGAGTACGGATGGGCCGGCGCCGCCAAGACCTACTACTGGGTCGATCCAGCCGAGGAACTCGTCGGGGTGTTCATGTCCCAGTACATGACCGGCATGCAGCTCCCCGAACGCGACTTCCGCTCCCTCGTCTACCAAGCCATCGACGACTGACCCCGTCGGGCTCGCCCAGCCACCCGCTTCGACGGCCTGCACGAGCGAGCCCACGGATTCCGTCGCAGCGGTCGCTCGAACGGCATCGGGTGGTGCCCTGCCAGGATGCGCAGATCGCCGTCGAGGACTCGCCGCAGTGGCGGGTCACGACGACGCAGCGCCTGCAGGGAGACGAGCCCTGACAACGGCGAGAGCCGGCCCTTGCGGACCGGCTCTGACCTGGACTTTCGTTCCGTCGGGCTGGGGAGATTTGAACTCCCGACCCCTTGTCCCCCAGACAAGTGCGCTAACCAAGCTGCGCTACAGCCCGTATGACCCCGTCTGCCGGCACGCCGGACGGACGGAGTGCGCATGCTATCGGTCAGACGAACAGCTCGACCACCCGCCAGCCGAGGTAGCCGACGAGCAGCACCATCAGCAGCTTGAAGTGCCAGGGCGCGGCCGCGTCGTCGTGCGCGCCGTCGCCGCCGGCCGCCAGCTTCTTCACGTCGACGTTCTTCGCCGTGATCGTGCTCTGCCGCGTGGGCGCCTCGACCACGCGACCGCACGTGGGGCAGGTGCCGTCGGCGTTCATCGCCGACGGGGCCCAGTACTTCGCACAGTCCTCGCAGTAGGGCACGGCTACTCCGACCGCTTCCGGACGCGCAGCTTGATCGGCGTGTTGCCGAAGTCGAACGCCTCACGGATGCTCCGCTCGAGGTAGCGGAGGTAGGTGGGCGGCAGCTCGCGGTTGACGAACAGGGTGAACGTGGGCGGGTCGGTGGCGCCCTGCACCGCGTACAGCACCTTGAGCCCGTGGCCGGCCGGCTGCTTCTGCTGGGCCATCGCGATGACCTTGTTCACGTCGCGGGTGGGCACCCGGCGGTGGTACTGGGTGATCGCGTCCTGCAGCAGCGGACGCAGCTTGTGCACGCCCTTGCCGGTGAGCGCGGAGATCTTGAGCACGGGCGCGGAGCCGATGAAGCTCAGCTTGCGCTGCACGTCGGCCTGGATCTCGAGGCGCTGCTCGGCATCCTCGATCAGCTCCCACTTGTTCAGCATGATCACGATCGGGCAGCCGCTCGCGTCGACCCGCTCCGCGAGGCGCTGATCCTGGCCGGTGACACCCTCGGTGGCGTCGATGACCAGCAGCGCGATGTCCGCGTCGTCGATCGCCCGCAGTGCACGCACCATCGAGTAGTACTCGGCCGAGTCGTCGATCTTGCCGCGCTTGCGCATGCCGGCGGTGTCGACGAACACGATCGGGCCATCGGGCGTGTCGACCAGGGTGTCGATCGCGTCGCGGGTGGTGCCGGCCATGTCGTGGACGACGGAGCGGTCCTCACCCACCAGCCGGTTGAACAGCGTGCTCTTGCCGACGTTGGGCCTGCCGACGATCGCGACACGCGGCGGCGGGGCGTCGGACGGGTTCCACAACGGCTCGCCCTCGTCGTCGAGGCCGGGCTCCTGCGGCTCGTCGTCGCGCACCGTGGGCACCCGGGCCACGATCTCGTCGAGCAGGTCGCCGGCTCGCCGGCCGTGCAGCGCACTCACCGGGTACGGGTCGCCGAGGCCGAGGGACAGGAACTCCCAGCGGCCGTCCTCGCGGCGGTCGTTGTCGGCCTTGTTCGTGACCACCAGGATCGGCACCCCGGTCCGGCGGAGCCACGTGCCGATCTGCTCGTCGTCGTCGGTGATGCCGACCGAGGAGTCGACCACGAACAGCACCAGGTCGGCGGTGCGCACGGCCGCCTCCACCTGGCGCGACACCTTGGCGTCGAGCTCGCTGCCACCGGGGAGCCAGCCACCGGTGTCGATCAGGTTGAAGCGGTGACCGAGCCACTCGGCCTCCTGCTCCTTGCGGTCGCGGGTGACGCCGGGGCGGTCCTCCACGATCGCGACCTGCTCACCGACGATGCGATTGAACAGGGTGCTCTTGCCGACGTTGGGGCGCCCGACGATGACGACGTTGGCGAGCCGCGGCTCGCCGTCGGTCGCGGGGGTGGGTGCGGGCTGGTTCATCGTGCGGGCTCCAGTGCGGCGCGAAGGGCGAGACCGTCGGTGGGCAGCACCTCGACCGGTCTCGGCAGGTCGGCGACGGTGAGTCCGTCGAGGAAGCGTCCGTCCGACAGGCAGACGTCGGGCAGCAGGTAGCGGTGGCCGGCGGGTTCGGCCGCCAGCACGCGGGTGATGTCGGCCCCGACCATGAGCCCGGTGACCGCGGTGTTGCCGCCGAAGAACTCGTTGCGAACGGGGATCACGCGCACGTCGGGGCGGCCGAGCTCGGCGACCAGCGGGGCGATCACGCGAGCACCGAACTCCCCGGTGAGGATGCCGACCGGTGCGTCGCGGCGCGGCGACAGCGTGAGCGTGGTGGTGGAACCGGCGGAGTCGCCACCGGCGGCCGGGGCAACCGTGGCGGCCGCGCCGCTGCCGCACGACGACGTCTGCGAGCGCAGGCCGGTGTAGGCCGCCGGGTTCGGGGGCGGGGTGTCGACGGCGGCGAAGAACCCTCGCTGCACCCCGGTGGGCGTGGCCGCGCGACCGTGGAACTCCAGCTCGAACGTGCGGGCCATGCCGATGCCGTCCTCGTGCATCCCGAAGCCCTCGTAGGCGTCGGCCTCGGGGAACGGGCGACCGGTCATCAGGTAGTACTCGTCGGCGGCGAAGGCCATCCGCCGGCCCAGCACGCGCACGTACACGTCCTGCCAGTCGTGCACGGCGTCGAGGACCGCGTTCGCCTCGGCCTCGGTGTGGAGCCGCATCGCCGACTCGGTGTTGAACCGGCTGAGGCCGAGCGGCACCACCGCGATCGACTCCAGCTCGGGGTACCGGTCGAGCACATCGGCGAACGTGCGGTCGAGCGCCTCGCCGTCGTTCACGCCGGGGCACAGCACGATCTGGCCGCGCACCGTGATGCCGTGGTCGAGCAGCGCCCGCAACCACCGCAGGCTCATGCCACCGCGCGGGTTGCGCAGCATCCGCGACCGCAGCTCGGGGTCGGTGGCGTGGATGCTCACGTTGAGCGGCGAGAGCCGCTCGGTGACCACTCGTTCGAGGTCGGCCTCGGTGAACCGGGTGAGGGTGGTGAAGTTCCCGTACAGGAAGCTCAGCCGGTAGTCGTCGTCCTTCAGGTACAGGCTGCGACGCATCCCCTTCGGCAGCTGGTAGATGAAGCAGAACTCGCAGTGGTTGTCGCAGGTGCGTACCCGGTCGAACACCGCGCTCGACACCTCGACACCCAGCGGCTCGCCGGCCCGCTTCGACACGCTGGTCTCGAGGTCGAGGCCGCCGCGCCGGAACTCGACGTCGATCTCGGCCTCGTCGACGAGGAACCGCCACTCGATGATGTCGCGGGGCACCTGGCCGTTCAGCGCCACGATCTCGTCGCCCGCGCAGAGACCCGCCGCATCCGCGGCGGACCCTGGGACGACGGCGACGACGACCGGTGACGACACGTCCGTCGAGGCTACCGGCGCCGACGCCGGGGTCCGGGGGACGCCCACCGGTAGCCTGGCCGCGTGGACGTCGACCGGGTGCTGCTGGCCGAACCCCGCGGGTTCTGCGCCGGCGTGGAGATGGCGATCAAGGCGCTGGCGTGGATGGTGCGCACCTTCCCGGCGCCCGTGTACTGCTACCACGAGATCGTCCACAACCGGATCGTGGTCGAACGCTTCGAGCAGCAGGGCGTCGTGTTCGTCGACGACGTCGCCGAGGTGCCCGAGGGCAGCCCGATCATGCTGTCGGCCCACGGCTCGGCCCCCGAGGTGGTGGCCGCCGCACGCGCCCGGGGCAGCTACGTGGTGGATTCGGTGTGTCCGCTCGTCACCAAGGTGCACCACGAGGTGAAGGTACGTGCCGGCAAGGGCTACCGCATCGTCTACGTGGGCCACGAGGGCCACGAGGAGGCCGTCGGCACGATGGCGGTGGCGCCACACGCGATCAGCCGCGTCGAGAGCGTCGAGGAGGTCGCCGCACTCCCCGAGTTCGACGAACCGGTGGCGCTGCTCGCCCAGACCACGCTGTCGCACCGCGACTGGGAGGGCGTGGCGGTGGCCGTCAAGCAGAAGTACCCCGACACGTGGACCCCCGGTCGCAGCGACCTCTGCTTCGCCACCACCAACCGGCAGTCGGCGCTCATGTCGATCGCCGACCGCTGCGACGCGATCGTGGTGATCGGGTCGGCCAACTCGTCCAACACCCGTGCCCTCGAGAAGCTCGCGGTCGAGGCCGGTGCGCCTCGGGTGTACCGCATCAACCACGCGTCCGAGCTGCCCGACGACCTGCACGGCACCGTGGGGGTCACCGCCGGCGCATCGGCGCCCGAGGAGCTCGTCGACGCGGTCCTCGACCGCCTCTGCCCTCGTCTGGGCGTGGAGGTCGTGCGGGTGACCGAGGAGGACGAGTACTTCCCGCCACCGCGCAACATCCGCGACCTCCAGACCGCCATCGGTGTCTCCGCGGCCACCCTGCTCGGCGGCGACCCGGCCCGGGTCGCGATCCTCGACGACCGCCAGCTCGCCGCCAGCGACGTGCTCGCCGCCCTGCGCGGGCGATGACCGCCGACGGCACCACGCCGGCCCCCTCCCCCACGGCCGCCCCTGTCACGGGTCGGCGCGGCGACCCGCGCGTGCTGTTCGTCGTCCTGTCGCTCACGTTCGCGTTCGTCGGCTTCGGCGCCACGCTCGCGCTGTTGCCCGAACGGGTGCGCGAGCTCGGCCACGGCGACCTCTGGATCGGCGTCGCTGCCGGCCTGTTCCCGGCCTGCGCGATCGCCGGGCGACTCGTGTCGGGCCGCCTGATCGACGGTGTGGGAGCCCGCACCGCGCTCGCCTGGGGCGTCTCGCTCACCGCGGCGGGTTCGATGCTGCTCGCCGCGCCGAGCCTCGCCGGGCTGCTGGTCGCACGAGCGGTGCAGGGCGTGGGGGACGGCATCCTCTACACGGCTGCCGCGGCGGTGGCGCTCGAACTGGTCCCGCTCGACCGGCGGGGCCAGGCACTCGGCTGGCTGAGCGCCGGCCTGTGGACCGGGATGAGCGCGGGCGCGGCGGCCGGCCCCTGGTTCCCGGGCCTCCCGACGGCCGGGCTGGTGTTCGGATCGGTCACGGCCACGGCGCTGGTGCTGGTGACCCGACTCCCACGCCGTCCACGACCGGCCTCGCCCGGTGGTGGCGGGTGGCTGGAGCCGGGCGCGGTGCGGCCGGCCGTGGTGATCGGCCTCACCAACGCCGGCTACGCCGCGATCACCGGCTTCGCGGTGGTGCTCGCCGACGACCGCTACGGCAACGGCAACTGGTTGCTCACCACCTTCGGGATCACGCTGCTCGTGGTGCGCGGCGCGCTCGGCTTCCTGTCCGATCGGGTGCGCCCGAGACGGGGGTTGAACGTCGCCCACGCCGTACTGGCGACCGGTCTGCTCGTGGTGATCGCGAGCCCCACGCTCTGGCTGGCGATCGTCGGCGTGGTGATCTGCGCTCTCGGCCACTCGATGCCGTGGCCGATCCTGGTGACCACCACGATCGACCGGGTCGGCGACGATCGCCGTGGCGCGATCATCGGCACCATGAGCGCCGGGTTCGACATCACGGTCGCCGTGCTGCTCGTGTGCTTCGGCGTGCTGTCGTCGGGGCTGGGTCCGGCGTCGGTGTTCGTGGCCGCCGCCGTGCTGGTGGCCACGGCGCACGTGGTGTCGCGGCCGATCGATCTGGCTCGCCGATCCCCGGACGACGCCACGACGACCGTGCCGGCGCGACAGGACTGACCGCCGGCGACCGACACCGATCGGTGTGTCAGGCGCTCGGCCCGCCGAGCGCGATCCGGTTGCCCTCGGAGTCGGCGAATTCGGCCACCAGGCCTGCCGGGCCGATGTCGGTGACCGGATACAGCTCGCGCCCACCCCGGTCGATCGCCCGCTGCAGGGTCGCCGCCACGTCGGGTACTCGGAAGTACACGCGGGTGCCGTCGAGCGAGGGAACGTAGCTGTCGCCCGTGGCGATCGACCCGCTCGCTCCGGCGTCGTCGTCGGAGGTGTCGGGGAACAGGGCCATCGGGTGCCCATCGATCTCCGTGCGCTCCAGCGCCACCTCGAGCACGTGCTCGTAGAAGGCGATCGCACGATCGAGGTCGACCGCGGGGATCTCGAACCAGGTGACGAACGACATGAACCTACTGTAGACCATCTGGTCAACAAGGTCTGCTCCTGTCGACCAACTGGTCGCCGATAGGGTCCCGCACGTGGCTGTCCGCATGCGCCCCGACGAGCGCCGCGAACACATCTGCCGATGTGCGCTCACGGTGATCACCCGCGACGGCTTCCAGGCGACCACCACCCGGTCGATCGCCGAGCAGGCCGGTATCACCCACAGCCTGCTGCACCGCTACTTCGCCAACCGCGACGAGCTCGTGGCGACCGCGTTCGACGTGGCCGCGACCGAGGAGATCGCCCGGTTCGACGACGAACTGAGCCGCATCGACGACCTCGACGCACGACTCGCCTGGCTCTGCGAGCCGGTCGACCGTCCGCACTACCAACTCTGGATCGACGCGTGGGGCGAGGCGAGCCGGAACCCGGCGCTCCGAGCGTCGCTGCGCCGCCATCACCGCAGCTGGCGACGCGCCGTCACGGCGCTCCTCGCGAGCGGTGCGGCGGCCGGCCGTTGGCGCTGCGAGGACCCCGAGCTCACCGCGGACCGGATCCTCGCCGCCTTCGACGGGAACGCCGTCCAGCACTACGTGTTCCACCACATCTCGGCGGCGACGCATCGCCGACGCAACGCGCAGGCCGTGGACGAGCTCCTCGGCCGGAGGCTCTGAGGCGCCGAACACCACACGCCCACCGTCGGTCTCGTGCGGCGATGCACGCCGCAGCGGTCGCTTCGGAGACCGATGCGGGCGCCGATCGGCCGCTCGGGTCCGATCAGCTCGTCGACGCCCTCGAGCGGGTCATCGGGCCGATCACCTGTCGATGTCCTGGCGGTTCGCTCGGTCCTGTCACACGGCGGCGCACCACAGGGGTGGGCTCGGCTGCCCGACGCGCCGGGATGACCCCGACGGAGTGGATCGGGGCCGGACGTCCGCGGCGCCGTGAGCCGCGGACGCACCTGGCGGATGGGGGTGGGCTGTCGGCCGGCGAGTGGGCCGTTGCGGGTCGAGCCGCCGAGAACGGCGAGAGATCCCCGCAGATGCGGGGTGGTGATCGAACGTGTGTTCGGTGCCTTGGTGGGTGTTCCGGGTGTTCCCGGGGTGTGATCGACCCTTCGGGGTCCAGGTGTTCGTTCGGTCCGGTCCCGCGGCGGTGGGAGGGGGTGAGCTCGCATGTTCGATGCAGGTGGTGTCGCGGTCGCGGTTCCCGTGGATGGGGTGTGGTCGTTGGCGTGCCTGGATGCGGGTGTCGCCTCGGTCTCGGAGGTGTCCGTGGCGTTGGGCGAGCTCACCGTCGTGCTGCGCTGGTTGCAGTCGGTCGAGCTGCGTCTGCTGCAACGCCTCGAGGTGCTGGCCGATGAGCCCGACTCCGGTGTCGATCCGGATGTGGTGACGGCGCGTGCGACGGGCCGGTCGGTGGCTGCGGCGGTGAAGGCGACCAAACGCGCTCGGGCCGCGGTGACGGCACCCGCGTTGGTCGGAGCGATCGGTCGGGGAGAGTTGGGGGTGGAGCACCTCGACGCGTTCACCGCCGCGGTCGCGTCGCTCCCCGCCGCCCTGCGTCCACGGTTGGTCGCGATGGAGTCCGAGCTCACGTCGGAGGCGGTCCGGCGTGGTCTGACGGCCGAGGCGTTCCGTGACCGGCTCCGCGACGTGTGTCGCGGGATCGAGGGCGATGACGGCCGCGCACGGTTGGAGCGTCAGAAGCGTGAGACCGGACTGCGCGCCTGGACCGGTCGGGACGGGATGTGGTGCCTCGCCGGCCGGTTCGACCCCGCGACCGCGTTGAGCTTGCAGCAGCGTCTCGCCGACCAGCTCGAGGCACGCTTCCGCCAGGCCCGACCCGCCGACTGTCCCGACGATCCGCTGCTCGCGCAGGACTGGCTGCGTGCCCACGCGCTCGCCGACCTGATCAACGGGCTCGGTGCGGGAGCAGGTGCGCCCGAGGTGATCGTGGTCATCGATCAGGACACCTTCGAACGGGGACGCCACGAGGGGTCGCGTGTCGACTGCGGCTGCCCAGGGTTGGAGGTCCCGGTCGACTGGATCCGCGACCTCGCCGGCCGAGCCCGGTTCGTCCCGGTGATCGTCAATGGCGATGGTGTGGTGATCGCGCAGGGCCGGCCCGTGCCGAGCTACGACCAGCTCACCGAGTCGCTCGCTCGACCGGTCGAGCTGGATCACGGCCGCAACCGCCGCCACGCCTCACGCGCGCAGCGTCGTGCGCTCCGGGCCATGTACCGCAGGTGTGCGATCCCCGGGTGCGACCGGCACGTGTCGATCACCGAACCCCACCACCTCCGGTTCTGGGAACACGACGGAGGCACCGACCTGTCCAACCTGTTGCCGTTGTGCAAACACCACCACGACCGCCTCCACGCGGAGCAGTGGGACGTCGAGATGGCACCCGACAGGTCACTGATCATCCGACGCGGTGGGGAGGTGATCATGACCACCGGACCCCCCACCACCCACTGGGCCTGACCCGCCCAGCCGTCGAGCACGCGCTCCACCCAGGGTCACCGTCTCGTCCACCCCGCCCGCAGCCGGCCGTACACCGGCACGGGCCCGAACCCAGGCGCGCACCCCGTCGACCACGACGGCCGGGGCACCCCCACCACAGCGTGGCCGCGCACCGCAGGCACCTTGACAACCGAAGACTCCAGCCGGCCGGACACACGGAGGTGCCAGGCACTGGGAGCGTCGACCGGGCGGCCGGTACGGTGGCGGACGTGCTGTCCCCCACCGAGTCGACCGTCCGGCTGTTCCTGCACGTGCTCGCGGCGGCGGTGTGGGTCGGCGGCCAGTTCGCCCTCGCCGGTGTCGTCCCGGTGCTGCGCCGGCAGGCGCCCGAGAGCACGAAGGCCGTCGCCCGGGCGTTCGCCAAGCTGGCGTGGCCTGCGTTCGCCGTCCTCGTCGTGACGGGGATCTGGAACCTGGTCGCGATCGACGTCACCGACACCCACACCGACTACCAGGTGACGCTGTTCGTGAAGATCGCAGTGTCGATGGTGGCGGCCACGGCCGTCGCCGTGCACTCCGTCGGGCGGAGCAAGGTCGCGCTGGCGCTCGGTGGAGCGATCGGCGCGATCGCCTCGGTCGCGGCGCTGTTCCTCGGGATCCTGCTGCACAGCGGCCGCTGATCGGCGCAGCGGTGGCTGCCCGTCCGGGGAGCGGAATGCGTCACCCGGACCAACGCGGCGAGGACGCCTCCCAGCTCCTGCGGTCTCCGTTACGGTCACGACCATGATCCGGTCGCGCCGACACCTCGGCCTCCTGCTCGTCGCTGCTGCGCTCACCGCCTGCGCGGCGGACGACGGTCCCCGCGTGATCGAGTCACGACCGGCGACCGCGCCACCCGACGATGCCCCGGCCACGTCCGACGGCGACACCGGCGACACCGGCGACACCGGAGATGCCGGCGACACCGGCGACACCGGAGATGCCGATGACACCGGAGATGCCGATGACACCGGGGGCGAACTCAGCGCCAAGGAGGTGCTCGACGCGGTCGGACCGAGCGTGGCGTTCATCGCCACCGAGCGGGCGTCCGGCACCGCGCTCGCGATCGAGGACGGCTACCTCGTCACCAACGCCCACATCGTCGTGCCGTTCGACGTCGTCGACGTCACCCCGCCGGGGGGCACCACGTTCACGGACATCCCCGTGGTCGGCGTCGACTTCGACGCCGACCTCGCGCTCATCGGCCCGCTCCCCGAGCCGATGCCGGTCATCCCCGCCGCCGGCGACGACGCCGCCGTGGAGGCGGGTGACGCCGTCTACCTGATCGGGTACCCGAGCGAGACCGAGGTCTCTCCGGATCCCACCATCTCCGAGGGCATCGTCAGCCGGTTCCGCGACGTCCCCGACTTCGACCAGCGCTTCATCCAGACCGACGCCGACATCGCGGGCGGCCAGTCCGGAGGTGCGCTCGTCGACGCCTTCGGGCGGGTCATCGGCGTGTCTGGGCTCAGCCTCGACGAGGCGTTCGCGCTCGCGCTCGACATGGCCGACGTGCGCGCCCGGCTCGACGCGCTGCGCGCCGGTGGTCAGCCGTGGACGCCGCTGCGCGACGGTGGCGAACCGACCGCTGCGATCACCGTGCCGATGCACCTGTCGAACGCTCGACTCGAGCTCATGTGGGCCGACGCCGACGAGGAGATCACCATCCAGGTCGCGGGCGCGGCGCCCTCCGATCTCGGCATCGAGGTGTACCTGGACGACGGCACGTACCTGATGTCCCGCAGCATGGCCGAGGTGACGGCCGAATGGTCCGGGTCCACCGCGGAGGAGATCCTCGACCGACTCGGCGCGGACCGTCTGATCGCCACCGACCCCGACGGCACCTTCCGCTTCCAGTTGCCCGCAGAGCTCCGGGCGTCCGTGCTCCTCACCCGGACGGCGCCCGGCGATCCGCTCGCCCTCCAGGTCACGTCGTCGCGTCCGATGCGCCACGTCCCCGACGCCGACGAGGGCACCCCCATCAC
>Ga0315901_10007780_pt1 | contig 12590 bp, 7 predicted proteins | sample LakEriMetagenome_10_FD_203761 | JGI IMG/M metagenome (GOLD analysis project Ga0315901, IMG submission 203761) | Freshwater fungal communities from buoy surface, Lake Erie, Ohio, United States - Buoy 2 MA116 | ecosystem: Environmental > Aquatic > Freshwater > Lake | place: USA: Lake Erie, Ohio... | reverse complement strand
CCGCGCACTTCTTCCGGCTCAACCGGCAGTGCATCGCCTGCATCGAGTGCATCGCCGTGGTGCACCAGCACTTCAACGGCAAGCTGAAGGTGGAGCTGAGGCCCGCCACCCCCATGGAGGTGATGGTAAGCCGCGAGAAGGCCCGCGCCTTCAAGGACTGGCTGGACGGGGTGCGGTGATGGGGGGGGGGGTAGCACGACGAGCTCCGGGTTCCGTATCCGTGATCCGCGGACGCTGAACCCTGCTGCACTTGCCAACGATGGACCTGTTCAACAGCAGAACCGGCGTATGGTCCGAGTATTCATGCCATCACCGTGCCTGGTCCGCTCGATATCCCGAACGTCCGCTCCACATCCCGGCCATGGCGTTCGTGGCAGGCTGCCGCAGGACCGGGTCAGGAGCCTCCCCAGGTTCATCAGCCGCCCTGAAAGCGCGTGTACACCCGTTCGGGATGCTCCCCTGTTCATCACTTGACCATTCCAATGGTACGCTCCATCATTTCTACTGCACAACATGAGTCCCAGTTCCGTTGAACGGGACGACCTTAGCGATGGTCCCTGGCTTTGAACAGGGGCCATTCAGGACCTGGTGGTATCTCGAACGAAAAGAACACGGATGACATGACGAAGGCTCTCCAGATGGTCCGGAACCTCTTGCACAAACTGGCAGACCCTTCCGCGTGGTCCTACGACGCAGGCCTGCTGCTGCTGCGTCTGGGCTGCGCCCTGATGCTTTTACACGGTTGGAGCAAGCTCACGAACTTCACCGAGGGCAGCACGGACTGGCCCGACCCGCTCCATGTGGGCTCGAAGGCCTCCTACGCGCTAACGGTCTTCGCGGAAGTGGTGTGCACCGTTTGCGTGGTCCTGGGCTTGTTCACCCGGTTCGCGCTTGTTCCGCTGATCGTGCAGATGCTGGTGCTCGTGTTCATCATCTATGGGGAGGAACCTTTTGCGGACCGGGAGCTCGCCCTGCTGTATCTCATGCCCTATCTGACCCTGCTGTTCACAGGCCCCGGGAACTATGCAATGGACAGGCTCTTCCAGAAAGGAACGGGGATGGGTTCCCGGGAGAACGGCTCAGGCGCCACTTATCACGGGCCAAGCGGCCACAGGCCGGATTGATTCTGGAAGAGGAGGTGAGTTGGATGGCCTTCGCTTGTGGTCAGCAAGCAGGACTCCCTGATCCATCGCGCAGATGGTTGACCGATCGCGCCCTGAAATGAGAAGGAGAACCATAACGAGACCACGATGAACGCGAACATGAGAACAATGACCTTGCCCAAAGCCGTTGTATTCGGCCTGCTCTATGGAACCCTGCTGGTCGGACTGATGGCTTTGCCGTTCCATCTGATGCATGGGCTTGAGAGCATCCAGCAGATCACCAAATTCTTCAAGTTCTGGATATTCGTACCATCCGTGGTGATCGGGATCCTTGTTCACGAGGGCATTCATGGTCTGACATGGGCCTGGGCAGGAAAGATCCCGCTGCATCGAATAAAGTACGGATTCAAGCTCAAAACACTGACGCCTTATGCGCATTGTCAGGTACCCATTGATATACGTGCATATCGGACAGGCGTGATCATGCCGTTCCTGATCATGGGAATGGCACCATACATACTATCGCTGGTGGCAGAGGATCATCATCTCCTCGGTTTTGGTCTGTTCTTCAGCTTCGGTGCCATAGGTGACCTCATCATCCTTTGGATCACCAGGACCATTCCGAGCGGCACGTATGTTCAAGACCATGCCACCCAAGCGGGCGTGACGATCGTTGACCAGCAGGCCAGCTCGTAAGCCCCAGCTCTCTTGCCACACATGCCCCAAGGCCCACGATGGGGGTCGGGACCGGGCGTGCGCTTGGGCCTTGGCCGGTCGCCCATGCGAGCGGCACTCCGGCCTGTCCGATACCGTGCGGATCGCTTGCTTGGAAGCGGTGATCGTCCGGGATGAGGAACACCTGCCGATCAAGGGCCAACGTTAGCCGACGCAGGTTCACGCCATGGCGGTGATGGCCTTCACGCCACACACCGCCATGATGCCGGCATTCCCCGGGCCGACGATTTGCCTGCGGGAGGATAAGATGGAGTGATGGCTACCCGCACCGGTCGTATGGATACACGCGCCGCATGTTCATCAAGCCTCAACTCCATCCGACAGGTCTTCCCATTGGCCTTCGTTGTAACCTTTTGCCTCCGACCGCGACATACCCTTTGAACAAGCCGATCGACCATGTCATCACCCCACCATGCTCCAAGCGGTCCACCCGTTGCGCCTGCGGCCACGTCCGCGGCGCACACGGCTGAGGCTGTCGCGCACCAGGCGAAGCAGGCGGCCTTCATGCGGGCCTATGAAGACTGCCACGAAGCCTTCACCCGGTATTGCTCGGCCATGGCCCATGCGCGCATGGATGCGGAGGACCTGATGCAGGACGTGCTGCTCTCGGCCTTCCATCACTTCCACCGCATCGAAAGGCCCGACGAGCTGCTGCACTACCTGCTGCGCGCGGCGAAGAACCGGACCATCAGCAACTGGCGCGCAAGTCGGCGCACGGCCGATGTGGAGGAGCGCCAGATGGCGCGGTTGCATGCCCAGGGAGTGAGCGCCGAGACCCTGCTCGATGTGCAGCTGCTCTACCGCGCACTGGACAAGCTGCCCGCCGATCAGCGCGAAGCGCTTCTCCTCTTCGAGGTGACCGGATTGCCCATGGCCGAGATCGCCGTGGTGCAGAACAGCTCCGAGGGTGCGGTGAAGACGCGGGTGAGCCGCGCACGGGCCGCACTGCGCGAATTGCTCAGCGACAGGCCCACCACAGCGAACCCCGCCCGCATCCGCACCCTGCTCACCCTCATCACCCTGTTGCCATGACCGTCCACGATCGCCGAACACCGGAGCTTGATCTGCTCCGTTCGCTCCCCCTGGAGGTAAGCCTCGACCGGGTGCAACAGTGGGTGGACCAGTTCCCTCCGCCGCCGCCACCCAAGCCGTGGTACGCCAAACTGAAAACCAACTTCAACATCATGATGACCATCAGCTCCCTGCTCGTTGGAGGCGCCATCTACCTGATGAGCACCCTCCCCACCACCACGGTGCCTACCGTGCAGCCTACAGTGCCTGCACCAGCACCCGTGAACATGCCCATGGCCTTGCCGGAGGCACCAACGCCACCGGAGGATGCGGCACCCGCGATCGCCGAACGAGGCAACCCGGCCACATCGGACACCATGCTGCCGGGGCCGGATGCGGCCACGCAACCGGTGCACAGCGCCTCCCAGAACGGGCCCTCACGAACCGTTGCACTACCCTATACCACGCCTCCTCCCACCGCCTGGCGCCCTTCCCCGCTGCTCGCCGACAGTGAGGTGTCCGAGCGCCGATTCGACCTGACCGATTTCCAAGCGGTGAAGTTGGACGGCATGATCGACATCCAGCTTCGCCAGGGTCCTTTCTCGGTTGTGGCCTCCGGCCCGAAAGATGAACTGCAGAACGTGAAGGCCCGTGTGGTCGATGGTCGGCTGATCATCTCCCAGAAATGGCGCAGCGGATGGCTCCAGTTCAGCTCGGGAAAGCATGTGATGGTGGTGGTGAGCATGCCTCAGCTCGACGAGTTCGTACTGGCGGGCTCAGGCAATGCCGACATCGGACGCTTTGAAGGGGCTGCGGACGAACTGCTGATCAGTCTAAAGGGCTCGGGCACCCTGCAAATCGAGTCGCTTGAGCAGGTGAAGGACCTCCGGCTGGAACTTCTGGGATCGGGTGACCTGATCTGCAAAGAGGCGGTGGTGTCCGGCAAGACCGATCTAAGGCTGGCGGGCAGCGGTGCCCTCCGGATCCTCGGGCGAACGGATACGGTGGATATTGTACTGCTGGGTAGCGGCAGTCTCGATGCGGCCGGGTTCGAAGCAAGAACGGGCAATGTGGATCTGATCGGTTCGGGTGATGCGGAAGTGAGCATCGAGCAGTTGATGCGAAAGAAGGTGCAGGGCTCCGGCGACCTTCAGCAGGTGGATAAGCGCTGATCCAGTGACCTTGGGGAAGGCCCGGTGCGGGATCGGACCCCGCACCGGGCCTTTTCCATATTGGACATGAGGACGCGTGTAGCGTGCAAACGCCTTCCTCGAGCGCAACGTCCATCGCTTTGAGTCGCTGGTCGCATAGACCAACGTATTGTTCGTCATTGATAAACGCGTGTTCGTCATTTATCCCACCCGCATGGAACCCCGGTCCGGGCGGTCACGTTGAACGGCCCACTCTGACCAAACGACCATGACGAACGCTTTCGACACCTGCCTGAGCCGCCCCGCGGTCGCGGCCCGGTCCCACCGCTACGACCAGCCTGCCTGCAAGCTGATCGAAGGAAAACACGCCTCCGATGTGATCGGTGCTGGTGCACCTTTGCGCCCCGGTGCAAGGCCCCACTGGAAGGTCATACTCCACCATGCCGGTGCGGCCCTGCTCGCCCTTGGCCTGGTGGCAAGCCCCAAGGGCGCCCAAGCGCAATGCGCCGACGTGTCCATTTCGACCACCCCGGCGGCGAGCGCGTGCAAGCTGGCCGTGGCCGATGTGCGCTGGGTGCTGTCCAGTTCCAACATTCGCCACAGCATCACGGGAAACAGCCTTACCAAGACCAGCGGTGGAGGAAGCTGGAACGGGAACGCATTCTCGCGGCAATCCGTGGGGGCCAATGGGTACATGGAGACCACCGTGGTGGGCACCAACACGCTGCGGATGGTGGGCCTCAGCGCCACCGATGCCAACGCCGACTGGACGAGCATCCAGTATGGCTTCCACCTGACCAGCGGGGGAGGGCTCGAGATCCGCGAAAGCGCCAGTGGCAACCTGGTGGGCGGCCTCACCTATGCGAACGGGGATGTGCTCCGCATCGCCGTGGAGAACGGCATCGTGAAGTACTACCGTAACGGCACACCGGTGTACATCAGCACCACCGCGCCCACCCTGCCCCTGTTCGTGGATGTGTCCACGCATACCGCGGGGGCGGTGGTCAGCAACGTGAAGGTGGCCAATGGCACCCTTGGCGTGTTCACGGCCACGGCCGTGGGGGCGGGCACCGCACCCACCTACCAATGGAAGGTGAACGGGGCCAACGTGGGCACGAACAGCGCGAACTACACCAACACGGGCCTGAACCAGAACGATGTGCTGACCTGCGAGGTGACCGCGAGCGCCAATGGCTGCGCCCCGGGCAGCGTGTTCGCCTCCAACCCGGTCCTTATCCAGGACATCGACCAGACCCTGCGCAACACCTTCCGGATCGAGCCGGTGCCCGCCGCCAGCGCCTGCCGCATGGCGGTGACCGACGTGGTGTGGCGGCAGCCGGCCAGCACGGCCCGCAATACGGTGAACGGCAACAACCTCACCAAGGTGAGCGGCGGCAACAGCTGGAACGCCAACGGCTTCAGCTGGAATTCAGTGGCCAACAACGGCTACATGGAGACCACGGTCTCGGGCACCGGCACCCAACGCATGATCGGCCTGAGCGCCACGGATGCGAACGCCGACTGGAACAGCATCCAGCATGCCTTCTACCTCACCTCCTGGGGAGCATTGGAGATCCGCGAGAACGGCAGTGGCAACCTGCTGGGCGGGCTCACCTACGCGAACGGGGATGTGCTCCGCATCGCCGTGGAGAACAACATCGTGAAGTACTACCGCAACGGCACGCCCGTGTTCATCAGCGGATCGGCGCCCACATTGCCCCTCTTCGTGGACGTGTCCTTGCACAACGAGGGCGCCAATGTCAGCCAGGTGAAGGTGGCCAACGGCATGCTCGACGCCTTCACGGCCACGGCCACCGGTGCGGGTGGAAACCCCGGCTACCAGTGGAAATTGAACGGGGTGAGCGTGGGTGCCAACAGCCCCACCTATGCCAATGCGAACCTCAACAACGGCGATGTGCTCATCTGCGAACTGACCCCCGACCTGGCCCTGTGCACGGGAAGTGCCTTCCAGTCCGATACGATCGTGGTGCAGGCCATCGACCAGACCCAGCGCAACGAGTTCCGCATCGCGCCGGTGACCGCCGCGAGCACCTGCCTTCAGGCGGTGGCGGACGTGGTCTGGCGGCTGCCCACCAGTGCGGCGCGCAATACGGTAAGCGGGAACAACCTCACCAAGGTGAGCGGCGGCAACAGCTGGAACGCCAACGGCTTCAGCTGGCAGGGTGTGGCCAACAATGGCTACATGGAGACCTCGGTGGCGGGCACCGGCACCCAGCGCATGATCGGCCTGAGCGCCACGGATGCGAACTCCGACTGGAACACCATCCAGTATGCCTTCTACCTCACCTCCTGGGGCGCCCTGGAGATCCGCGAGAACGGCAGCGGCAACCTGCAGGGCGGCCTCACCTATGCCACTGGTGATGTCCTCCGCATCGCCGTGGAGAACAACATCGTGAAGTACTACCAGAACGGGACCCCCGTGTTCATCAGCGGATCGGCGCCGACACTGCCGCTGTTCGTGGACGTGTCCTTGCACAACGAGGGCGCCAACGTGGGCCAGGTCAAGGTGGCCAACGGGGTGCTGGGCACCTTCACGGCAACGGCCACGAATGCCGGCCCCTCGCCCATCTACCAGTGGGAACTGAACGGTACGAGCGTGGGCACCAACAGCCCCACCTACACGAATACGAACCTGAACAACGGCGATGTGCTGGTGTGCCGGCTCACCCCGGACCTGGCCGGTTGCGGCACCAGTGCCTTCACCTCGAACACGATCGTGATGCAGGCCATCGACCAGGCGCTCCGGAGCGATTACCGCATCGAGTCGATGGCCGTGGAAAGCGCCTGCCGCATGGCCGTGATGGATGTTTTGTGGCGGGTGCCCACCAGCGCCGAGCGCAACACCGTGAACGGCAACAACCTCACCAAGGTGAGCGGCGGCAACAGCTGGAACGCCAACGGCTTCAGCTGGCAGGATGTGGGCAACAACGGATACATGGAGACCACCGTGGTCGGCACCGGCACCCAGCGTATGATCGGCCTCAGCTCCGCTGATGCGAACGCGGACTGGAACACCATCCAGTATGCCTTCTACCTCACCTCCTGGGGCGCCCTCGAGATCCGCGAGAACGGCAGCGGCAACCTGCAGGGCGGGCTCACCTATGACACTGGTGATGTCCTCCGCATCGCCGTGGAGAACAACATCGTGAAGTACTACCGCAACGGTTCGCCCGTGTTCAGCAGCGGCACGGCCCCCACGCTGCCCCTCTACGTGGATGTGTCCTTGCACAACGTGGGCGCCAACGTGGGCCAGGTGAAGGTGGCCAACGGGGTGCTCGATACCTTCACGGCCACCGCACCCAATGCCGGCGCGGCACCCACCTATCAGTGGCGCCTGAACGGGGCGAACGTGGGCACCAACAGCCCCACGTACACCAACGGTGGCCTTAACAACGGCGATGTGCTCGTGTGCCGCCTCACGCCGGACCTGGCGGGTTGCGTGAACACCGTCATCACCTCGGATACGATCATGGTGCGGGCCGCCGACCAGACCCAGCTCAACGAGTTCCGCATCGCACCAACGGCGGCAGCCAGCAGCTGCCTCACCGCCGTGGTGGACGTGGTGTGGCGGCTGCCCACCAGCTCCGCCCGGAACACGGTGAGCGGCAACAGCCTTACCAAGCTGAGCGGCGGCAACAGCTGGAACGCCAACGGCTTCAGCTGGCAATCGGTGGACAACAACGGGTACATGGAGACCACGGTGGCGGGCACCGGCACCAACCGGATGATCGGCCTGAGCGCCACGGATGCGAACGCCGACTGGACCACCATCCAGCATGCCTTCTACCTCACCTCCTGGGGCGCCCTGGAGATCCGCGAGAACGGCAGCGGCAACCTGCAGGGCGGCCTCACCTATGCCACTGGTGATGTCCTCCGCATCGCCGTGGAGAACAACATCGTGAAGTACTACCGCAACGGCACGCCCGTGTTCAGCAGCAGCACGGCCCCCGCGTTGCCCCTGTTCGTGGACGTGTCCCTGAACGAAGTGGGCTCCGCCGTGGGCCAGGTGAAGGTGGCCAATGGCATGCTCGATACGTTCACGGCCATCGCCACCAACGCCGGGTCCACGCCCACCTACCAGTGGCGCCTGAACGGGCTGAACGTGGGCACCAACAGCGCCACCTACACCAATGCCAGCCTTGCTCCGGGCGATGTGCTCGTCTGCCGCCTCACGCCGAGCCTGGCCGGCTGTGGCAGCAGCGTATTCACATCCGATACCATCGCTGTCCGGGCGAATGACCAGACGTTGAACAACGAATTCCGCATCAGCAGCTCCATCGAACCGGACGTTTGCCTGGAGGCGGTGACCAACGTGGTCTGGCGCCTGCCCACCAGCTCCGCCCGCAACACGGTGAGCGGCAACACCCTCACCAAGCTCAGCGGCGGCAACAGCTGGAACGCCAACGGCTTCAGCTGGCAGGCGGTGGGCGGCAATGGCTACATGGAATTCACAGCGGGTGCAACGGGCACCGATCGGATGATCGGCCTGAGCGCCGCCGACGCGAACGCCGACTGGACCAGCATCCAGTACGGGTTCATGCTCACCTCCTGGGGCGCGCTGGAGATCCGCGAGAACGGCAGCGGCAACCTGCAGGGCGGGCTCACCTATGCCAACAGCGACGTGCTGCGCATCGCCGTGGAGAACAGCATCGTGCGCTATTACAGGAACGGGGCGCTGCTTTACACGAGCAACCAGGTGCCCGGGGCCACCCTGTTCGTCGATGTGTCGATCAACACGGTCGGTGGCACTGTGAACAACGTGCGCGTGGCGAACGGCACCGTGGGCAGCTTCACGGCGGTGCCCTCCAATGCGGGTCCGTCACCCTCGTTCCAATGGCGCCTCAATGACGTGAACGTAGGCACCAACAGCCCGTCCTACACCAACGGATCGCTGGTGAACGGCGATGTGGTCACTTGCATCCTCACCCCGGATCTGCCGGGCTGTGCCAGCAGTGCGTTGGCCTCCAACGCCATCACCATTTCCTCCCCTGCGGTGGTCAACACCAACTGGATCGGCACCACCAACGCCTGGAACAATCCGGCCAACTGGAGCAACGGCGTGCCGAACAAGCGCCGCAACGCGGTGATCACGGCAGGGGTGACCAACCCGGTGATCAGCACGAACGCCCAAGTGAACGGCATCACCATCGGTGCCGGCCGCACGCTCACCATCAACGCGAGCAACACCCTCGAGGTGTTCGGCAACTGGACCAACCAGGGCACCTTCACCGCCAACACGAGCACGGTGCGCTTCCAGGGCTGCGGCGCCGGCAACACCATCTCCGCAACGGGCACCCAGAACTTCCACCGAGCGGTCATCAACAACCGGTTCGATGTCACCGTGACCGCGGGTACCCACAACATCACCAACAACCTGAGCTTCCAGCGCGGCGACGTGATCAACCAGGCCACGCTGCGGGTGCAGAACAGCGCCACCGCCACGGGGGCCAGCGACCAGAGCCACGTGGTGGGCTTCATCCAGAAGGCGGGCACGCAGGCCTTCACCTTCCCGGTGGGCAACGGCACGGTATACCGGCCCATCGCGATCGGGGCCCCCACCAGCAGCAGCACCTTCAGCGCGCGCTACAACGGCAGCGACCCGGACCCTCTGTACCCACGCGCCCAGAAGGTGCTCACCTTGAACAACCTGAGCCAGTGCGAATACTGGGACCTGCTCCGCCCGGCCGGCAGTGCCAACGTGGTGGTGACCCTCTCGTGGAACAACGCCGCGGTACCGAACTGCCAGGTGCTGTTGCCGAGCGACCTCTTGGTGGCCGGTTGGCACAGCGGCGTTCCGGAATGGCAGAACCGGGGCAATGGCGGCACCACCGGCACTGCTGCCGCAGGCTCCGTTACCAGCAGCGCTCCGGTATCCGTGTTCGGGCCGTTCACCCTGGCCTCGGCCGGCGGCCTGAACCCCTTGCCCGTGGAGCTCCTGACCTTCGAGGCACAGGCTGCTGAACCCGTGGTGGACCTGCAGTGGAGCACCGCCACCGAGCGCGACAATGCCGGCTTCCATGTGGAGCGGAGCCGCGACGGTCTCACCTTCGAGCGCATCGGGTTCGTGCAGGGGGCAGGCAGCAGCATGATCACACTGACGTACACGTTCACGGACCAGCAGCCCTACCAAGGTCTCAGCTACTACCGCTTGTGGCAGCAGGACATCGATGGACAGGGCGAGTACGGTCCGGTGCGCGTGGTGAACCTGCGGTCCACCCTGGAGCTTCGCGCCTATCCGAACCCCACTGCGGATGTCGTGTTCCTCACCAACCTGCCCGAGGAGCCCGTCCGTATCGAGGTCCTGGACCTGCGCGGCAGAACGGTGCTGATGCAGGAGGGCGGTGGTCCGGTGGCGCAGCTGAACTTGATCTCCCTTCCCCCCGCCACGTACATCGTGCGGGTGGCCATGGAACGCGACACCTGGCAGGGCACCATCATCCGGCAGTGATCGGACCGCTCGCTGCAACTGTGTGCCCTTGGTCGCTGGGTGAAGCGTAAACGCTTCCCTTGCGCCCAAGGGCACGCAGGCTCCACCGCTTACCTTGCCCGCGATGATCACGGGGGGCGTTCAGCAGTTGTTCGTGCAGCGGACCCGCATCGCCCCGCTGGATGAGCATGACCGGGCGCTGGCAAGCCCCCAGGATCCGCACGCTGGACCTGCCCAAGGACGGATCCTTCCCCGGGAAGGCAAGCGCTGCACCGATATCGGTTTCGTGCGCGCCGGCGCAATGCGCAGCTACCTGCTGGACCATGGCCGGGACCACACGCGCCAATTCCTCTTGAAAGGGGTTTTCGTGGTGCATGTGGGGGCGTCGCGCAACGGCGGGGCGCCCAATTCCATTTGTTGGGTTGGGCATTGCCCGGTACCGCAAAGCCCAAGCCTTAGCCCCCATTATGTGCTGGTCGGTTCCATCAACAAGGGCTGAGCAAGATCCTCTTTGGCTACCAAGGCCCACCTTTTCAGGTCGTGGGCCCCGGATCGGCATCGGTTGCCCTTGGATATACTCCCGAAGCACAGGCCGCTTTCCATCATTTGCGCTATGCGCCTAAGCACGATCATCCCTTCGGTCGTGTCAAGATCGAACAACCCCTCATGCTCCACACGATCACAACAAGAACAAAGGGGCTGCCTCGTCATGAGACAACCCCTCTGGACTGGCAGGCTACATACGACCCCAGGTCCTGGATGGACCGTGGGCGTTGTACATGCAATGCCTACGGAAAGATGTACATGTTGGAAGCTCCCGTGTTAATGCCCTGGGGGATCAACGGAACGGTCCACAACTCCATTTTGTTGGTGGCCGTGTTCCGTGCTTTCAAAACAGGGATCGTCTTCAATACAGGAGCGGATGCCACACCACCGGACACGGTGTAAGCCGATCGGACGTCGACCACAGTGAAGGCCAGCAGTTCGCACCGACCTTGAGGACCATCCGTACGTGCTACTCGGACCCAGGACCCATTGATCTTCTCCTCGATGGTCACCCGAGGTATACCGGCACCTGAAATGATGCCCTGGGCACGGAAGCTACCCAGATCGATCACATTGATCGCAGGGTCCAGATCGCCGGGGCCATTATCCGTAACGAACACGCCCGTATTGACCGCACGCGGCAGCACATTGGCAAACCTGGGGGTCCAAATGGCTTCCGCTCCGTCCTGATCGCGCGTGCCAACAGCAAAAGGCACTGCGGACACCCGGTCAGCCCCCGTGTAAGCAAAGGCATGTGTGGCGGTGCCGCTCGTGCGCCCAAAGTTGTTGCTGCCACCCTGATCCCAACGCTGGAAGATCATATCCGATCCGATGCCGTTATTCACCACACGTGCCGTGTTGGTGCCAGCGGCGTGGGCCGCAGCGGCCTCGAGGGTCGTTCCGCCAGCCGCCCAGTTGGCCGTGATGTTCAGTGCAGAGGAACTCTTTTCGGCGCCCACCTCATCGGTGCCCATCGGAAGCACCTGGTCGTGCTCCTTCTTACAGGCCGCGAAGCGCATGATCTCCCCGAGGCTAAGAACTACGGCTTTCGTTCTCATTTCACTTCTGTTTTGTTGGATCGCAAGAGCACGGTCATCCCCAACCCCTTGGCTATGTCAGTAGTTCCTTTATGCATGTCAAAACCTCTTTTTCCGGAACTCACTGGGCGCGCAGCCCGTTCGCAATTTGAACGCCTTCGCGAACTGGAACACATCGGCGTAACCCAGTTCTTGGGCGATCACCTTGAGCGGTTCGTCCGAAAGGAGGAGCCTGTGCGTCGCCCATGAACTTCCCCGCTACTGCTGCACCAGAAGCATGGATGAACGACAGCACCGTTCGGTGTCGCCCCGTAGTTGGATGTGCACACCCCGGTATCGAAGAAGGCAGGATCTTCAACGCAGAACGCCCCGCCTCCACCGTACGGCGGATGCGGGGCGTTCCCCTTGTTGATCAGTGATCAGCTCACTTCTGGATCACCAAGCGCTGGGTGTAGCGCTGCGTGCCTGCGGTGATGCTCACCACGTACAGGCCTTCGGCCATTTCGCCGAGGCTCAGCACCTGCTGCACCATGCCGCCGTTCACGGCGATGGTACGGCT
>Ga0315901_10007777_pt1 | contig 12593 bp, 16 predicted proteins | sample LakEriMetagenome_10_FD_203761 | JGI IMG/M metagenome (GOLD analysis project Ga0315901, IMG submission 203761) | Freshwater fungal communities from buoy surface, Lake Erie, Ohio, United States - Buoy 2 MA116 | ecosystem: Environmental > Aquatic > Freshwater > Lake | place: USA: Lake Erie, Ohio... | reverse complement strand
AGTCAGCCGCTATGATAGAGGCAGAGCGGATCGTCAAACACCTCGCCACCTGCGATGGAGCCGCGACGACGCTTTGCGGGGAGGACATCGTTTATTTCAACGAGTGCCGTCAGCGCCTCGGAAAAGTTCCTCTGCATACCGCCGTGGAGTTCTATTTGAAATTTCACGAATACACTTCCGCGAACCCGAAAAGTTTCTCCGAAGTCTATGACGCCTTCTACGCGAGAGCCGAGGAACGCGGACTCTCTCAAAGATATTATCAAACACTGCGGCACCACCGGAATGTATGGGAGCCGGAGTTTGGAAAACGGCACATCGACACGATTGCGCCCGAGGAATACTTGGATTTTTTGAGAACCTCAAAATACCAAGACCGCTCAAAACGAAATTTGTTTGGCACCCTCACGACGCTGCTCCGCTTCGCACGGAAAAAAAGATTCGTGTCCGAGGACAAGACTAACATCGAGTGTGACCTCCCCACATTGCGGGACCAGACGGTAGAATTCTACACACCACCGGAACTCTGCCGCCTGCTGATAGCCACCGAGAGAAAATATCTCCCGTTCGTCGCCCTGATGGCTTTTGGGGGATCGAGACGATCCGAGGCGTCAAGCAAAAAACTCACGATGGCAGATGTTTTGTTCGAGGAAAAAATGATTCGGCTTGGACCTGAGATCACGAAAACAAGAACAGGGCGAGCCCTCGACATTCCTGAAAACTTGATGGCATGGCTAAAAGAGTTCGGGCCTCAAGAAGGACCTATTGTCCCAACCCACAAGATTCAAGGAATTGACGAGGATCGTTTGAAAGCCTGCGGGGTGAAAACCAAACAAAACGCCCTGCGGCATTCATTCTGCTCCTACCACCTCGCCATGCACCGCGACCCTGCCAAGACTGCGGACATTGCGGGAAACTCGCCGGATATTCTTAAAAAGCATTACAGAGCCCTCGTATCCAAAGTCAGCGCAGAAGGTTGGTTTTCAATAACCCCTGACAGGGTTCGGAGGTTCGCCCGCGAAAATAAACTTGACGGGTTATTAACTTGGTGAACATTTTTCAGGTTGCGTTGTCTAACAACCCGACAGCACAAACCAAAATATATGCCTAACCAACTCAAAGAAGGAACAAGTCGAGTCTCGTATGTTGAAAGCAACGAGGTCCACTATGCCTTAAAAATTATGTCCGCATATAAAGGAGTTTCAATTAGCTCCTTAATGCGTCAAGCAACTCTACAATACCTGGAGAAGGAAGACTCAAGCGGAGTCGTCCTAGAACAAGCCCGAAAGGCCCTCTCCATGCAAAGCGACTCTTCAAAAGAACGCGCCAAAGACGGGATGGACCCGAAAATCCTTGAAATTGCCAAGGTTCTTCACAAGAAGCTCACGAAATAAAAACAAGTGTTCCCCTCAGAACCTCCGCTCTTTCAATTCTTTCCCTTCAGAATGTGTAATAACCTAACATTGACCAAATAAATTAGTAACCATATATGATATTAACCCTGACAATCGACACGGAACTGGCCGAAATCTTAGAGGAGCTTTCTGCCAAGACGGGAACTTCCATTGAGGCTCTCAGCCTAGAGTTTTTGAAAGACTTCGCTGAGTCCGCTTTGGACGACCCTGAGTTGATTGGGTTGCAGTGTAATGAACCCTCCTAATCCGAAACAGATTCGATCTTTTCCATCGGCTCCAGACATAGAAAAGGGTCTGGAACTTGAACAAAAACGAATGAAAAAAACCGCGTCGTGGATCATCCGAAGGGCTCTCAGGCTCTACTTGAGGAGGTATCGTTATTTAAGACTATGATTCTGGAATGTGATTACTTCAAAGCGGAGCAAGGCCCAGGGGGTAAAATTCGGCTGGAGATTGTCGGGGCAAAACCCGCCGAGGCTCCCGCCGAAGCGAGCTACGAAGCGGATAGGGCTCTGGAAAGACTTTCAGAGCTACTTGGTCGTCCAGTAAGTCGGGGGAACCTGGCTTACTGGCGGCAGTTCATGGGCCTCCCCTACAAAAAACTCGGGCTCAAAAAATTTATTTATCGCGAGTCTGATTTGGCTCGCTGGTGCAAAGGAAGGACGATGTTGACATGAAGCGCATCAATTCACGCGCCAAAGGCGCACGGGGCGAGCGAGAGCTTGCCGGATTTCTCACCGATCAGGGGTTCCCCGCGAAGCGTGGGGTCCAGTTCTCGCAAGGGCGCTTCGGTCTGACCGAAAGCGATGTCGTGTGCGACTCTCTACCGCTGCACATCGAGTGCAAGCGGGTGGAGGCGGGGAACCCCTATGTCTGGCTTGCCCAGGCCGAGCGCGATGCAAAGCCAGGGAAAATCCCTGTCGTATTTCACAAGCGGAACGACCACGAATGGATCGTGGTTCTCTCCGCCGAAAAATTCATAGAAATCCTCCGCGAGTCTTCTTTGGTGAATGAGTAATAACCACACAACCTCGATTCTTCAAACCGCCATTGAAGTGACGACCGGCGATCGTCGCCGCGATTACGACAAAGCGACGCCCAACCACGAGCGAATCGCGGCCCACTGGAATGCCTATATTCAGGCCCGAAAAGACCCGAATGCCCAGCTTTCGCCGTTGGATGTGGCTCACCTGATGATTCTCCTCAAAATCGCGAGGGCTGTTTACACGCCGACTCGCGACTCGTATGTCGATATTGCGGGGTATGCCCGCTGTGCCGCCCAGATTGCAGGCTTCGAGGAGGAATGAAGTTCTCCCTTTACCCATTTCAACAAGACGCGGTGGAGAAAAACCTCGCGAGCCTCGACGCCAACGGAGCCTCACTGGAGGCGACCGGCTGCGGGGGCGGCAAGACAATCATCGCCTGCGAAGTGGCACGGCGCTACGGGCTACCCGTGGGAGTCGTCTGCCCCAAGAGCGTCAAAGCCAAGTGGCGAGCCACTCTGGAGGCTTTCGGCATCGAGCCGGTGTTCGTGGAGAACCCTGAAAAGCTCCGTGCGGGAAACACCCCATGGGTCAAAAAGTCAGGCAAAGATTTTAAGTGGACTCCCGAAAATCTCCTGTTGGTCGTGGACGAAGTTCATATGTTCGCAGGCTACAAATCGACGAACAGCAAGATGCTCGAAGTGGCTCCCTACCGCACTCTGATGCTGTCAGCAACGGCGGCGGAATCGCCGCTTCGCATGAAAGCGATCGGCTCCAAGCTCGGCCTGTTTCACCCTAGGGCGTTCTGGGGCTGGGTAAAAAAAATGGGCGCGGAAAACGGACGCTGGGGCGGGCTTGAATGGGACCCAAAGACTCCCGAGAACAAGCTCGCAATGGAGCATCTGCACCATTCCATTTTTACGAGTCGTGGCAACCGCACCTTGGATGCCGTGCTGGCCGACCAACTCCCCGAACTCCGGCTCTGCGACGAGCCAATTCACCTTTCGAGCGAAGACCGCGACGAAATCTTAAAACTCTACGGCGAGATGATCGACATAGAAGACCCTGCCGCCGTTAAGAACCTCCGGCAGCGCCAAGCTATCGAACTCATCAAAGTCCCCTACCTCGTCGAGCGGGCGTCAGAAATTGTCGAAGAGGGCGGGAGCGTCGTGTTGTTTCTAAATTTCCACGCTTCGATCGACAAAGCCGCCGCATTGCTGGGGGAGATGAGCGAGACGATTGACGGGAGGGTGTCGCAGGAATTGCGACAGGCAAGCCGCGATAGATTTCAGGCCAATGTGCTGCGCTGTCTCGTTGTTCAAATCGGTGCCGGAGGTCAATCCATCGACCTCCACGACACGCACGGTAACGCGCCACGCACGGCCCTTCTTTGCCCGCAATTTTCAGGCACCGCGGAGGAACAAGCGATCGGGAGAGTGCGGCGGGTCGGGGCGAAAAACCGCGCTCTGGCGCTGCGCCTTTACGCGCCAGGAACAGTCGAGCAGGCCGCTCTGCACCTCACACGCCACAAGCGCGAGAATCAGCAAATTTTGAACGAAGGAATTATGACAAAGGAAACCAACCGCGACATAGCAGAGGTGTCGATCGCGGCGGCACCAACAGAAAAAGAACACGCGGAGCATTCTCCGTCGTCACTCAAAGAAAAAGCGAAATGCCCAGGCTTTCGCAACGACAACACGCGAGACACCACCGCTGCTGACCGCGGCACCCTAGGGCACCTCGCGATCGAAAAAGAGAACCTCGATGTCATCCCCGCAGATGACGAGTTCCTTCGCAAATGCGCGGGGCTCTGCCTGCAATACCTCCGGCAGCTTCGCGAGAAGTGCGGAGCAGGGCTGGAGGAAATTCGGGAACGGCGCTACATCGTGCTCGATCAGTTCGGGCACATCGACCACATCATGCTTCACGGTGACACCGCCGAATTGGTTGATTACAAGTTCGCATGGGGGAAATATGAAGCGGATTCGCCTCAATTCTGGGCTTACGCCGTCGGAATCTGGGACGCTCACCCCCAGATAAACACAATTACTGTTCATGTGTTGCTCCCCTTCCAGGGCATCATTGATGTCGTGGAGTGGACTCGCGAAGCGAGTTACGACCGGCTTGTCGCCGCTGTCACCGCTATTGTTGCCGCTGCCAAACGAAACGACCCCGTCAGCTACCAAACAGGGGGTCACTGTGCTTGGTGTAATAACCGCGCCGAATGCCCAAAGCTCAACAGCCTCGCTTTGACCATTGCCAGCAAATACCAACCCGACGAACTCGCGCTCCCACCGGAATACGACCCAACAATCATCAGCGATCCCGAGAAAATGGCACTTGCCAAAAAGCTCGCTCCGATCCTCAAGGGGTGGGCCGAGAAGGTCGATGCGCGGGCCTTGGAGCTTCGCCTCTCGGGCGTGGAAATTCCAGGGTGGGAACTCGCCGAACGGAGCAGCGCGTTTGAGATCACCGACCCCCAGGCCGCGTGGGAAGCTGTCAAGGATAAAATCACGCCGGAAGCATTTGCAGCCTGCGCCAAACTAAAAATCGGCGAGTTGGAAAAAGCCTACTCCCGCACCGCGGAGCGTGGGCAAATGGCTAAAGCCAAAGCGGCTCTGCGGGACAAGCTGATCGACGCGAACGCTGCAAAAGTCGAGGGCACAATCTCGTTCTTAAAAAAATCAAAAAACTTTTGAACATGATATAACCTAATAATGTCTAAACCCCACCTCAGAACAAAAACCAAAACCGAAAAATACCAAAAATGGCAACAATAACATTCGACGAAACCACCACTACCGAGTCCAAACAACTCGCGACCACCCAGCCAGAGGCCAATGCTCTCGCTAACATCACGACCACCACAGCCCTCGCAGAAAAGGGGCTCGTGGGCGACTGGAGTGCCTCAGACACACGCCTCCCCCGTATAAACCTTGTCAATAAAACAGGTGTCCTCGCTGACCAGTTCAGCCCTGGCACTTGGGTTCTCGATAAACAACACGCGATCTCGAAGATCGACCCTACCGACAAGAAGAAGGGCGTTCCCATGCGCGTCATCACGCTTCAAATGATGAAGCAATACCAAGAGAACATTCCTTACGACGACCGCGAACAAACCCCCGCGAGGCTCTTTAACACGGCCTCAGAGGTTCGCGAAGTCGGCGGGCAAGTCCACTGGACCCGCGGTGCCGGATTCTTCTCCGAGATCGCCACGGTTGAGTTCCTCATTCAAGCGATGGAGGACATCAGCGATGACGCCGAACCGTTGTTCTACAACATTGCCAGCGACGGCACCCGCTACACCCGTGCCGTGGCGACCTTTGCTTCGACCGCTTACAGCGGCGTAGCCGTTCCCATCGCCACCAGCCTCCGCACCCACCTTGCCGTCACAGGACTCAAGGGCGGTCAGTGGGACCTCGGCTCGGTCATAATGACCAAAGCCGACAAGTCCTGGTGGACGCCGACCATTCGTTCGGCTGGCCTTGTCACCGAGGCACAGAAGGAACTTATCTCAACCCTCGCGTAATGATATTCGGGTTGTGAGATGTAATAACCTCACAACCCGATCCCTTCTAAATGCCGACCTACGCCATCGACTTTGAATCTTTTTACTCCAAGGACTGCACCGTTGGAGACATGGGAGCGTGGCACTACGCCCGCGCCACCGACATCTACCTCGTCTCGATTGTTGGAGACGACGGCCTTCGCTATGTCGGGCATCCGAAGTCGGCCCCTTGGGAAGCCGTGAACGGGGCGACATGGATCATGCACAACGCGGCCTTTGACCTCACGCTCCTAGGCGCACTGATCGAAGCTCGGGTCGTTCCGTTAGTGATCGCGAAAGACATCTTCGACACCGCCGACATGACGGCGTTCCTAGGGTTCCCCCGCTCACTTAAAGAGGCGAGCCACTTCCTGCTCGGCACCGAAGTCTCGAAAGATGTTCGCGACAAAATGAAGGGCAAACGCTGGGAGACGATGGATGTGGACTTCCGCGCCGAGGTAGAAAAATACGCGCTCGGCGATGCAGAGAACACTTTGAATCTTTGGATCAAACACGGCGAAAAGTGGCCGGAGCATGAGCGCCATGTGTCCCGCATGACCCGCGAAATGACCATGCGGGGCGTGCCGGTCAATATCAAAAAGCTATTCCATGCGAGCGTAACTTTGGAGCAGACCTCCAACGAAACCCGCGACCTCCTGCCATGGCACCCAGCGCGTCCGGCGTTGAGCCTCCATGCGGTGCGCGACCAGTGCGCGATCGAGGGTATCTGGGCCCCCGACTCGTTCGCCGAAAAAGAAGATCAGGCGCAGCAGTGGGAGGAGGAGTTCGCCGACAAGTATCCTTGGGTATCCGCCATTCGCGAACACCGAAAGGCGAACAAGCACCTCAAGACAGTCCAGACCATGCTCTCACGCACCCGCCCCAACGGGCGGATGGGTTACGATTTGAAATACTTTGGCGCGACCACAGGGCGCGACTCGGGCAGTGGCGGCTGGAACGCCCAGAACCTCCCTAGGGACATTGTGAGCGGGGTGGACATCCGCTCGATGATCGAAGCTCCCGAAGGAAAGATGCTCGTCGTGTGTGACCTCGCTCAGATTGAAGCCCGCTGCATCCTGTGGCTCGCTGGAGACCACGCGACGCTCGATCTTCTCAAGACCGGCGTTGATGTTTATGAAGCTCACGCCCGCGCCACGATGGGCTACTCCGACCTGCGCCCGCTCAAAGATGTGGACAAGTCGATGCGCCAACTCGCCAAGGCCCGTGTGCTTGGACTCGGCTTTGGGTGCGGAGCCAAAAAGTTCCAAGTCGTCGCGAAGATGATGGCGGGGCTTGACATCGAGCCTGCCGAGGCGGAGCGCATCGTCGCCGACTACCGCGCCTCAAATCCAAGGATCGTGACTCTTTGGAGAAAGTTGCAAGCGGCTTTGGAGCGGAGCGCCGGAGCCAACCTCAATGTGCAACTCCCACGGGGTCGCGAGTTGGTTTACCGCGAGATCAAGGCGTCCCAGGGCGAGTTCTCGGGCGTGATCCCGCGCAACGGAAAAATGATGCGGAGCAAGCTCTATGGCGGATTGCTGGCCGAAAACCTCACGCAGGCTTTTGCCCGCGACATCTTCATGGATCGCGTGAGTGAAATCGAACGCAAGGGCTACGAAGTCATCATGCGAATCCACGACGAAGTCGTCTGCCTCGTCGATGAAGAAAATGCCGCCGCCGCTCTCAAGGACATCGAGTCCATCATGGCGACTGCCCCTGCATGGTGCGCTGATCTGCCCGTCGGAGCCGAAGCGAACCTCACGAAAAGCTATGTCAAATAACTTCCCTCCCCTCGACACGATTGGAGCCAGGCGCGTCCTATGCGCGATCATCGAGCAAGCGCGAGCCGATCTCGAACTTAAAACCGAGCGGGATGCCGCGATGAGGTTTTTTAATTCCTACGCCTTTGAAGTGATGGCATTCGCGCTCGGGCTTAACGAAAAGCGCATCCGCCGCGTCTGTCAGGAAATCTATGAGCAAAACGATCGAACTAAAAAAAGTAAGGACTGGCACAGGGCCACAGGCCCGCGCAAACACCGATTGGAAAAAGTATCGGGAGAACTACGAACAGATATTCAAGAAAACAAAAAATGATCGACCCGAAGGAACATCAGCCAAGTGACTTGTGCTTGCCGGAGTGCCCTCCGTCTGGCGAAGGGTGCCACCGCTGGCTCTACCTCGTCATCAACGGGCTCGTGAACGCAGGCTTGGACGATGACGACATCGAGGCGTGGGTTGACCACTGGATGTCTCGCCCTGCCCAGCCAGGAGAAGTCGAAAACACCCTCCGCAAAATTCGCGGGGGCGGGTTGCATAACCGCACACACTACATACCGCGCCACGACCTCGATCCCGATGCCATCAAAGAAGCCACCAAAGAGGGACCAACTTCCTTCGAGGAAATCGAGGCTATGAGCCCGATCGACCCTCGCAGTGTCACGGTGCATGACTACCTCCGCATGGTCTATGCCGACGGGGAGAGAACCGTCGTCTTTAACGACGAGCGTAGCCAAGGCCAGATGGTGTGGGGCCACTCGACCCCTAGGGGATTCTTGGACTGGGTCATCAAAAACAACCGCGTCGGAGCTTGGTTCCTGATGAACCCCGTCAGCGGCGAGAAAACATTTATCGAACGACTCGGGAAAGCGAGTCGTCGAGCCGAGGAGAGCATATCGGCCTACAAATTCGCTCTCGTTGAAAGCGACAAAATTGAACCTAACCTATGGCTGACAATACTGAAAAAACTCCCACTCCCGATCGTTTCCATAACCCTTTCGGGGAACGAGTCGGCGCACTCGATCATCTTAATCAACGCGACCTCGAAGGAGCAGTGGAGCGAGAGAGTGAGAAAATTGGCGAGCTTGGTGGTCCCGCTGGGAGCCTGCCAGGGGAGTCTGACAGCGGTGAGGCTGACGAGGCTCCCGTTCGTGGAGAGGAAGGACACGGGGAAGGAGCAGAGGCTCCTCTATCTGAACCCGACGCCTTCTCCGCTGCCATTGACGATGCAAAGCGCAAGCTGAAAGTCGGGCACTCGGTCGATCCAGACCAGTTCGATGACATCGCTTTTGACGGGCGCAACTTTTACGACCGCGGGGCAGACAACATCTGGCGTTTGCTGGCAGGCGGCATGGTAACTTCCATGCTCAAGGTTCGGGGCTTCTCCGATCGTGCCGCCAAGGGGCAGACGGCTTCCCCGCTGGACCGCGCCAAGCACACGATCCTCAAGCACCGCCGCGTCGATGGAGCCGCTCCGTTCCTCTACCACAAGAACGACATCTTCGTTCGTGGTGGGCGCAAGTTCCTCAACACTTCGACGGTCAGCATCATGGAGCCTGCTTCCTCAGTCGGCGCGTGGGGGCAGCACTTCCCGCTCATCGCCCAAGTCTATGACAATGTCTTCGCCAAGCCGATCTACCGCGATCTGTTCCTTGCGTGGTTCAAGCGATTCTACGAATCCGCCGAGGAGGGGGAACTCGCCCCAGGGCAGGCTCTCGCCATGGTCGGTCCGATTCACTGCTACAAATCGTGGACAATTCACAAGGTCCTCAAGCCAGCCATGGGGGGCTTTGCCGATTTTTCCTCCATGGCAAGCGGGGACGCCGGAGGGTTTACTGCGGATGTATTCGAGAGTCCGCTCGCGGTGATCGACGACGCACGGGGCGCATCGAGCGAGGAGAAGCGCAACCAGTATGCGGCGCAGATTAAGAAACTCGTCGCCAACCCAGTTCACGCCTACCACAAGAAATTCGAGACCCCGACTGAGATTTCATGGTCAGGGCGCGTGGTTCTCGCCCTCAACGACGATCCATTTTCAATACGCCTGATGCCAAACCTTGAGATCAGCAACGCCGACAAGATGATCGCCGTTTACATGAAATCATGGGAGGACCACCCACCCTCCGAGGTTTTCAAAAACATCGAAACAACGGAACTCCCACACTTTCTAGCTTGGATAAAAGCGTGGAACCCGCCAAAGGAGGTGCTCGATGAAAGAGGGAGATATGGGATTCGTCCAATCATTGCAGAAGAAGTTCAGGAGCGTATTTTTCAAAGCTCCCTCGCCTACTCGATTCAGGAAAAGCTCGCCGAATGGTGGGCTCGACGCACGGCAAGCGAGCGAAAGACTCCCTTCGTCGGCACGGCATCGGCAATCCTCGACGAGCTTGGAAACTGCTTCCGGTCGTCCCCCGAGCAGATGCGGGGGATCACCCACACAATTTTGTCCGCACGATTGCGGGAGCTTGTTTCCCGCGGGGACCTCGGCGTCGATGTGGTCAAGCGGGGGCCGAAATCCAAGAAGTCCCTCCAGTTCTCCATTTTCCTGCCGTGGGTCGAGCCGAAAGGCGATGTGACCTACGACAGCACAGAAAAAAGCGTGTCGTGACGCTTACCAAGACCAAACGGGAAGGTTAGGCCCGTTCTTTCAGACTGTGCGCCCGCCACAGTCGGTCATCACGAAGCGGGAACTTTTTATTGAACAAATCCAAACCAGCACTGTCTGTAATAACCGAATAACCATGACAACCGACAACACCGAAACACTACTCAAACTCGCCTGGTCGCTCCGCGACGAGAAAGCCAAGAAGGAGAAAAAACTCCTGGGGAACCACTGGACTTATCTCACCGCGGGAATCCGCAGGGCTGCGGACAAGGAGGGCATCAAGCTCAAAGACCTCAACGATGACGACAAGGCTCACTTCGTTCTGGAGGCCGGAGACGCAGCCCTCGTCGGGATTTACCGGCGGATTGGCCCTGCAACCGCGAAGAAACTTCTCAAGGAAGCAATGAATCACCTTGCAGAGAAACATGATAAAGAGATCGAGGGGCTACTTGAATGAGAAAACTCCCCTTCCCTTTTGTCAGCGGGGAGACCGTCTGTGTCGCTCTCTTCGGGACCATGCTCTTGATCGCGGGGATAATGAACCTCGTCGAGCGCCATAGGCTAGAAAAAGAAAGGCAGTTCAAAGCCTGTCCCCTCTGCGGGGCGGTGGAGGGCGCGAAATGAAAGAAAAAACACGCAGTTTTTCTTCCATAAAAGAAAAACCCTACCCCAACTGGACCTGCGTTCCATGCGGACTAAAACACGGCGGTAAAGCAAAGTTGGTATCCACTTTCCACTACGGCAAATGCGATGTGTGCGGTAAAAATGCCGAAGTCACCGAACCCAGGGACTTTGGGCACTTTAAGCACTGGTTCACGAAATGAAGTGCCCCCACTGCGAAGCCGCCAGGTCCAAAATCATAGACTCCCGCAAACTCCGCGATGCCCACGAGCTTCGTGTCCGCCGCAGACGGCAATGCGCCCGCTGCCGGAAGCGGTTCACGACCTACGAGATCACTGAAATCGCGCCAGAACAGAAATTCAAGCCCCTCCCCTCCACCAAGCCGCGCAAAAAGACCGTAAAAAAGCCTGAAAAGCCTAAAAAAAGCACGGGTTGGCTCGACCGCATCAACCAGATGCTCGAAAAAACCGAAACAGCCGAAAAAGTCATCCGAGGCGAGCTATGAACACCCGAATCGGGAGCCTCCCCAAGCACCTCTACATCGAGGTGGACTCGAATTATACGCACGAAACTCCCTGTGGCTTTGTCCCTGGGGTTTGGTTTGGCCTGGTGTCGATCCCAGGACGGATGTGGGGCCTGAATGTCATGCTCGAATGCGGAGCCGTTTACCGAAACCTCCCCCCACACGCTGTATCCTTTTCCAAAGACCCCGAGCCCCTGTGGAGCGAGGAGGAAGCCCAACTCTGGGACTGCTACGGCAACGACTGGGCGGTCCACGAATATACTTACCTGCGGGGCCTTCGATGCCACGCCCTCATCGGCAACAAATCCTACCGCGGATCGTATCTCTTTACCACTGCCCCCATGAACGAGGGGTTCTCGGAAGCCCCAGAACAAAACAAGGAGTTCATGTTCCTCGAACTCGATAACGGACGACTCACGATCCAGCCGACCAACAAGGTCGTGTTCGAGGATCGGTCGTTCACCGCTGGTGTGGTTCCTCGACTCAAGGTTCAAACTGAGACCTGGAGTTGTGAATAACCTTACCGCTTCCCCCTTAATTTCAGGTTCCCACTGTCATACCAAGAGACAACCCGCCCCCCTCTAAATTTGACACTTGAAAGATCGAAATACGAAGTCCGACAAAAACATAGAGGGGGGCCCCTGTATGGCTACAACTTCTTCGTAGGTTGAGCCAAGTCCAAATCCTCGGCTAACTGGGGCTACGACAGGAGCAACTTCGGCATCATCTCCTTCGTGGGTCGTGGAAGTTATGCCGCCCTTGTCTGAAACACCGATAGCCATAATCCTCGCGGAGAAGGTCTGTTCGATTTGCGTGTTTCGGGGTGCATAGGTGCATGAAGAAGCTGTAAGAGTGATTAGGAGTAGCAGGGTGCGGTGCGACATGGAGGGTTAGACACCATAACCGAGGCCCCGTTCAAATTTAATAACCTCCGCACCTAAACGGAACCGTGAATAGGCGTGTATTGTAGCATTGTTTCTTTGATTCTTTGCGCCTTGGATGGGCGCTTTTTTTGTTTCGAGGGGGGTTTAGCCCGAATGGGGGGTTTAGCAAAACCCAAACCCCCCGGTTTTTACGCATTAGAAATAATTCCCGACGAAGTCGTTACAGAAATCTCGGGGGGTTT
>Ga0315901_10007776_pt1 | contig 12594 bp, 12 predicted proteins | sample LakEriMetagenome_10_FD_203761 | JGI IMG/M metagenome (GOLD analysis project Ga0315901, IMG submission 203761) | Freshwater fungal communities from buoy surface, Lake Erie, Ohio, United States - Buoy 2 MA116 | ecosystem: Environmental > Aquatic > Freshwater > Lake | place: USA: Lake Erie, Ohio... | reverse complement strand
TACCCAGTGGCGCACCAAGCGCAATTGCCACTTGAAACGCAATCAGAATTGAAATCATCGCAACTAACAGCCAACTGGCAAAAGACATTTCGTTGCCTCTCTGGTTATTGAATGAAAATTGTAATTGATATCGAATCAAAAGTCCTCATGATTAGAAGCGTATTTTAATCGTTTGACTCCTGAAATTTAATCATTGGCTAGGATTGCCTAGTTACCCTTGGTAACCAATCGATGTTGAATGAATAACTGCTTGGTAGCGAACCTTGGTTAACCAAGATAGTACTAATCAAGTCACTTCTTAGACAGAAACTGATCGATCTGTTCTACCAAAAGATCGCTACCAGAAAGTGACATATGGTGATCATCAAAATATAAACCAAGACCTTTTTTGGTAACAAAACAGAACTCCTGATTGCAAAATTGATTTGCCGGATCAACAATCTGAACTTCAGTTGGCAGTAAGGATCTGAAATTCACTTTAGACAAATACTCCGCTGACCATTCTCTCCGGAGCTTCCCAGGAATATCTGACATTTGGCCCGTTTCCGCTACCGCCAAATATTGATTAATCTTTGCCTTGAGCGAGGGCGCCTGAAGCACAAGAATCACTTCTTTGTTGGCAGCAATGAATTCATTAACCATGTTTACCAAGGCTATTTGATAAATCTCTTCAGATATGTATGAGTCGTTACGATAACTTAACACAACGGATTTTATATCTGAGTTATCATTTACTTCATCTATTACTTTTTCATGCCATTTTCCACAAATAGAATTTATTTCTGAGACGACGCGGTAGTTATGCTTACATCCGCTTATCGTGTATTGCGTAATGCCGATCCGCTGGGGTTTAAGGTACTTAGCAAGCGAATAGGAAAGTTCTACCGCATGACTATTGCCAATAACGGCAACTTGTGCGAGATTAGCAAAATAGGTGCAAGGTAATCTTGTCAGCGCTTCAGCTGCCTGAGGAAAATGACATTGTTCTCGTTTCGGACTTGATTCAATAGTTGAGTAAATTGAATTTTTTTGTCCATTATCTTGAGATTCCCTAAATGCAGGCAGGGAGATTCCAACTAAAACCAATAGCAGCGAGCCAACCGCGGAAAAGATTAGAACAAATTTAGCCTTAACTTTGCTTCGATCTCTGAATGGCTTTTCCACCAACTGCCAACTTAGGAAAGCCAAAAGCAGCACAAGAGCAATCAAAATTATGTAACTAACGCTACTAAGTTCGCCAATGGTTCTATATCTGGCAAAGGCAAAGACTGGCTGATGCCACAAATATGCACTATAGCTAATTAAGCCCAGGCCAACAAAAATTCTATTGCTCAAAAATCTGGCAACTTTTACATCTGAATCTAGAAAGTAAATCAGTAGCGCTGTACCGACAGTGGGAATCAGTGTGTACAGGCTCGGAGTAGGCGTATTTTTGTTGAAAGTAAACACTGATATGAGAATTAAAAGTAAGCCAATCCAACTTGCCCATTCTCGCTGGGTCCTGGTAGCGAAATCAGCGGTCTTATACCGGAGAAGAAGTGCAGTTAGCGCGCCCAGCATTAACTCCCAGGCACGCGTTGGCAGCAGATAGAAATTAGCAGATTGGAATTCGCCTGCTGCGTATTGCGCCAGTGTCAAACTAATTAAGAGAATAATGCTGAGTATTAAGAAAAGCTTCTTCTGGCCAAAGCGCCATATTGCAAATAGCAGGATTGGATAAAACAAATAAAACTGTTCCTCAACTGCAAGGCTCCACGTGTGAAGCAGTGGCTGAAGTTCCGCTGTGGTATCAAAATAATCACTCTCTTGCCAAAAAAAGATGTTTGATGCAAATAATGCAACCGCTACCAAACTACCTGCAAGTTCAGCAAAATCAGTTGGCGCCATTAAGAGCCAGCCGAGTATTACTGAAACCAGGCTAACGAGAAAAAGCGCAGGAAGAATTCGTCGCATTCTTCGTTCGTAAAAATTCTTTAACGAAAAATTTTGATTTTCGATGTCATTAGCTAGAATTGAAGTAATTAGAAAACCACTAATCACAAAAAACACATCTACGCCAATATATCCACCGCTAAATGCGGAGAAACCAGCATGAAAAAAAATTACCGGTAATACAGCAATCGCGCGTAGCCCATCAATTTCTGGTCGGTATTTCAATGAAGTGGTTGCGCTAATTTCCAATTCTCTTTTCTAGCCCAAGCAACAGTAATGTCAACAGCAATAAAGGCAGCTGCTATTGCCCATCCTACAAGTGCACCGGTAGCTAAGTCAGTAATCCAATGATGTCCGAGCATGATTGATCCCAGCGACATAATCACTGTTAACGTAACTGCAATGCCCGCACCAATGGCACTTGCAAAATGTGACCAGGCGCCTTTGCGAGAGAGTAGATAAAGCAGCACCAACCAACTAAATGCCGCGTTAGCAGCATGGCCAGATGGAAACAATCCAATTTCACCTAGGGTATCTGGGTTGAGAAATCTAGGCTCACCAGTAATTGGTCTGCTTCGAGCCATAACCAATTTCATCGCCGCCACCACCACGTTAAGAGACAGTGTGCCCAGCACAACAAGCACGATCGGATGCCATGATCCAGTAGCTCGATATAGCCAGATTGCGGCAATTAGCAATACCCCAACAACAATGGCTCGCTGGCCCAACAGAATCATCAACTCAGCTAAATCGCGCATCCAAGTGCCACGTTCAACTCGCAGCGCTAAGCCAGATTTATCCAGTCGCAGAATCCAAGCTCGCTCCAGCGCCACTTCATAAGTAGTCCAGGCAGCGGCAATAGCAGAGATAACTGCAATAACAATTAGCAGCAGCCGGCGGCGATCGATATTCAACAAATTACTCATTTCATTAAACATCCCAATTATCCACTAGTTAATTGTGGGATTCAGGAATTAACCCAAGATAGTGGCAACAAGTAACGCTTTAATCGTATGGAGGCGATTCTCCGCTTGATCGAAAGCAATATTGGCGCTGGATTGAAAAACTTCATCAGTTACTTCTAAGCCGCCGGTCACGCCAGCAATTGCGGCAGCTTGTTTGCCAACTTCCGTTTTTTCATCATGATAAGCCGGTAAGCAGTGCATAAATTTTGCGCTGGGCGCAGCGTGCTTCATTAGTTCTTTGTTTACTTGGTAGGGCAGAAGTAGATCAATTCGAGATTGCCAAACTGAATTAGGCTCTCCCATGGATGCCCAAACATCAGTGTGCACGAACTGACTATCAGCAACTGCCTCACGGGCTGATTGAGTTAATTGAAGTTGTGCCCCGGTAGATTTTGCAATCTGATTTGCCTGTTCAATTAATTCTGCCGTTGGCCAAAGCGCAGTTGGCGCAGCAATACTGAAATTCATTCCCAGCAATGCTGCGGTGATCAAAAACGAATTTCCCATATTGTTTCGAGCATCACCTAAATAGCAGAATTTAAAGTTAGTTAAATCTGGCCCAGCAACTTCGCGCATAGTTAGTAAATCTGCCAGCATCTGGGTTGGATGCCATTGATCAGTTAAGCCGTTAATAACTGGGACTCTGGAATTCGTGGCAAGTGTTTCCACAGCATCTTGGGAAGCGCCACGAAACATAATCGCGTCATACATTCGAGAGAGCACTTTTGCGGTATCGGGTACAGACTCTTTGTGGCCTAACTGGGAAGTACCAGGATCAAAAACCGTAGTGCTGCCGCCTTGCTGCGTCATCGCAACTTCAAATGCTGCTCGCGTTCTAGTTGAAGTTTTTTCAAAAATCAGCGCAACAGATTTACCAACTAATTTGGGGTTTTCTTTGCCTGACTTAGTGGCAGTTTTTAACTTCGTGGCAAGATCAAGCAGGTAATGAAATTCTTCGGCCGTTAAATCCAGCTCTTTGGTAATTGACTTGCCCAGCAGTGAATTCATTAACGAATTGTGGCAGAGGGAAAACTAGGTGGGATTTGCTGGGTGGGTTAACCCGCATGTCCCAGGATTGGGGCATCAGCAGTGAGTTCAGTCGTATGACTGATCTTGGGTAGGTCGGTGGCTGGTACTTTGGGGTAAAGCGCCTCGCGCTCCTCTTCAGTGAGCCCACCCCAGACCCCATATGGCTCTCTGGCGCGAATGGCGTAATCAGCACATTCGACCTTGACTGGGCAGCCAGCACAGATGGCTTTTGCGGCTCGATCCCGGCGCAGTCTGGCCATTCCTCGTTCATTTTGGGGATGGAAGAAAACGTCTGGATCAGCGGTTCGACATAGGCCTCGCTCCTGCCAGGTCCAGACCACATCGTCTGGCACTTGGGACAGCGGCTGCTGCGGCATTAAAACTCCTAGATCGTAACGAGGTTCAATCCAACTCAGATGCTAAACATAGTTTGGCCGAATCTGGAAATCTAGCCCCCCTCCTTAGTGGTTGATGAGAGACGCTGTGCTATGCGTGCGCCGGCTCCGGTTCTCAAAGTTTCGCTCTAGACTCACCAGAATGAGCAGTTCAATTGACCAAGCATTACAACCAATTTCTGACCTGAAACTTGACGAGGGCGATCACGAAAAGTTTGCGCACTACGTTAAAAAAGAAGACATTGTGGAAAGCGCGGTAACTGGAAAACCAGTAATTGCGCTGTGTGGCAAAGTTTGGGTGCCTAATCGAGATCCGCAAAAATTTCCAGTATGTCCGCAATGTCAAGAGATCTATAACCAACTAAAACCAGAATGAAACTACTTAAAGTTTGGCTTAGCTTTGTTACTGCCATTTCAGTAGTGGCAGTGATGGTGTTACCCAGTTGGGGTAATGAGCCAATCAATCCGATAACTGAAACCACCCCAACTGCTATTCCAGCGCTGCCGGTAATCACTGGCTGGCTGCCATATTGGGATGACGCGCCTGGCACTGCCACCATCATTGCTAACGGTGACATCATTGCGGAAGCTATGCCATTTTGGTGGAGCACAGTGGGCGATACCAATTCGGTTTCACTGCGCATTAAGAGCACTGGCACTTCGCTCGCTAAGCGCAGCAGATTGATTAATCAAATGCAAACTGCTGGGATCAAGGTGTTGCCAACCATCACTGATTCAACTTGTGTTGGCACTGCGCCATCAACGTTGCCAGCAATATTTGCTTCCGAGCAAAAGCGTGCTAACTACATAAATCAGATCACCGCGTTGGCAGCGCGGGAAAACTATGACGGCATTGATTTAGATCTCGAGTGCTTTATGTATGAATCACGGCTGTGGAGCAGCTATCAAGCCAACTGGGTGAAGTTCGTGGCTGAACTCGGGGTTGCGCTGCGAGCCCAAGGTGACTTGCTATCAATGACCACGCCACCTATTTATTCTGATACCACTGGTTACTGGGTTTACTCCTGGAAGCAAATTGGGCCGCATATTGATCGGCTGCGGATCATGGCCTACGACTTCTCTACTGGGAATTCAACCTGGGATCCCAACGATCGATCGCAAGGCGATGGCGCTATTGCTCCCATGGATTGGGTGAAGCGCATTGTTAATTATGCCGTTAGCGTGGTTGAGCCAAGCAAGATTTGGTTAGGCGTGCCAGCTTATGGCCGCAATTGGGTAACTGCAGTTGATGGTGCATGCCCAACTGTTGGTGAAGTGCCTAACCTAGATCGAGTGGTTTGGACTAGCAAAGAAGTGTTGCCAAAGCTCGCTGAGTTAGGGGTGACTGCGCAATCTCGCTTTCACTCAATTCATCGAGAGCGCACGTTGATTTATCAACGCACTTTTACTGGCACCAACAATGCCGGTGCGGCACGAAGTTGCACGGTAACTAGAACTGTTTGGTGGCAAGACGCTCGAAGTCACTTTGAGCGATTAAAAGTGGCCCGTGATGCCGGCATGGCTGGAATTGCAGTTTGGCGATTAAATGGCGAAGAAGATGAGATGTGGAATCGCACTCGACCTTTCGCCCAATCTATTTCAGAGCAACCATTATTAGTTGAGCTAAAACCACCTGCCCCAACAAAGCTAGGTGAAGCAACCACGCTTGCCGCTGCAGTTCGTGCCACCACGTCAGTTGGCGCGTCGAGATCTGTTGCAAATGTGCCAATTAGATTGCAGCAGCAAAATCCAGATAACTCTTGGACTGATGTCGCATTGGCCACAACTGATGCCACCGGCAATGCGCTATTTTCAATTAACGCCATCTTGAATAGATTCCGAGTGAGCACCGATCCGGTGGCCGGTACTTGGAAAGCTGCCACTTCAACGGAAGTGTTGCCAGTTATTGCGCGCAGCATTGCGATAACTAAAGTTTCAGCCCAGCCAACAACTAAACGGGGCTTTCAAGTTATTGGCACCGTGACGCCTGCGGCGCTGGATAACCCAATTGAGCTGCAGCAGCGAGTTAATCGCAGTTGGGTAAGTGTTGCTGCGGTTGAGTTATCCGATACTGGCACATTTGCGTTAAAGTGGAATAAGCCACCAGCTGGTACACACAACTTACGGCTAGTTAGCGCAGCATCGCCGAGCTATCCAAATCTAAAGCTGCCGCTGGGCAAAATCACGGTTAAGTAATTTCTGGAAATCGGTAGTTAAATAATCGGTTTTGTGTAAGTATCGCTAAGTGAGCAATATGAATACCGCAGTGCTGCCGGAGATCTCAATTGAGGTAAGTCAGCCGTTTGCCTGCACGGTGTGGAATGACCCGGTTAATTTGATGAGTTATGTCACCCATGTCTTCATGACCTATTTTGGTTATCCCAAAGAGCTGGCGGAAAAGTTAATGCTGCAAGTGCATCATGAGGGCAGGGCATATGTCTCACATGGGGATCGCGAAAAAATAGAGCGTGATGTGGCAGCGATGCATGAGTATGGCTTATGGGCAACTATTGAAAAGGCAAATTAGTGGCGCATGCATTTAACCGAACCGTAACTGGAAAAATCGTTGGTCGATTGGATCCCGTTGAACAGGCGCTGTTGCGATCATTGGTGCTGCAGTTAGCTCAGTTGCTGCATGAAACAGATGACGCTGCATCTCAAGATCCACTTGCACAACTAGTGGGAATACAAGAATTAGCCGAGCGGCCAGAAGATCCAGCGCTACTGCGATTGTTTCCAGATGCATATCGCGATGATGAATCTGCTGCTAACGACTTTCGCCGCTACACCCAAGCTAGGTTGCGCGAAAACAAAACCAGTCGAGCCGATGCGGTGATTGAAATGCTGGATCGAGCAGATAACAAAATTGAGCTATCTGAAGCAGAAGCGCAAAGCATGCTGGCGGTAATGAACGATACGAGATTGGTGCTCGCCAGCCGATTGGGCTTAACCGATGAGCTGAGGTTAGATGAGCTACTGCTCGCTGAAGCCGATCAGGGTGGTGCCGCGCATTTATATGAATGGCTAACTTGGTTGCAAGAAACTTTAGTGCGCGCAATCATGCAAAAAAATTAGGGCCGCCCTTGTGGGACGGCCCTAATTTAATTAGCAATTAGTGCTTTGCTTCAACCTTGGCGAAGCTTGGATCATCTTCCATGCTCTTTAGTCGAGCAATCTTGAAGATGGTTAGACCAAATAGGCACTTAGCCAAAATGTCAGCAACGGTGTAACCAATCTGACGTGCTACGAAGCCGTCCGAACCGGTGAAGAATTCGGAACCAGTCCAATCGCCAATCATTGGGAATAGATAGGAGATTGGGTATACGCCCCAGGTAGCAATTAGCAATAGACGTAGTCTGCCAATTGTTGCCTTAACAGCAGCTGGCTGACCTTCTAGTGACTTGGTTAGCTCTACGAACAATACGTACAAGATATATACGAATGGAATTGTTGATAGGAAGCCCCAAATTGCCTTTGGTCCTAGCTCAGATGTGATTTCACCTGGGTAACCCAAGATGATCATCAAGGCTGATGCTGGAACTAGCTTGGTTAGAAGTGAGGAACGACGTGCGGCTGGTAGCGCTAACACTGCTACAACTTCAACTAGAAGTAGTGGCACAGTTAGTAGCCAGTCTACGTAACGATAGGCCTCATTGAATACTTCGTTGCCAGCTGCTGCTTCTTTGAATGAATCAAAGATGCGCCAGTAGTGATAAGCCGCAATGAATGTCACCATTGCTGACGCAATAAGTGCCAAACGATATTGTGGCAATACTCGTGGCTGCGCTACCAACATAAACACAGTTGTTGCCAACATTGATGCTAAACCAAGTGACAACGAGTTATAAATCAGATCGAACTGACCTTCAGAGATTCCGAATGTCTGTCCGCCAGTGATTTTGATTGTTGCAAAATCCACTCTGCCTCCAGCAGGTCGAGACGGGCCGGGTGCCCGTCCAGTCGCGGCTTTTGGCCGCGGCACCCGCGTAATCTCTCACAGATTCCCCAAGTTGGGCAAGTTATGAATAAGTTTCCTAGGTGAATTCTTTTCTCCCCCCATGGCTAGCCTGGGGAAAACCACCTTGCCCCCTACGCTTTAGCCGTGAGAGACGCGCCGATTGGCATCTTGGATTCCGGAGTGGGTGGCCTGACCGTGGCCAGATCCATCATTGATCAGCTGCCGCAAGAGTCCATTTATTACATCGGCGATACCGAACATGGCCCCTATGGACCGCGGCCGCTCGCCGAGGTTCGGGAATATGCGCTGGCCATCATGGACCATTTAGTCGCATCAGGAGTTAAGGCAATTGTGATTGCCTGCAACACCGCTAGCGCCGCTGTGCTGCACGACGCCAGAGAGCGATATCAAATCCCAGTAATTGAAGTGGTGCGACCTGCAGTAAGACGTGCGGTATCGGTTACTAAGAACGGCAAAGTTGGCGTGATCGGTACCGCTGCCACCATTAAGTCAGGTGCATATCCTGATGCATTTGCCGCGGCACCAAATATTGAAGTTATTACTAAGGCGTGTCCCAGGTTTGTTGAGTTTGTGGAACGTGGCGAGACAACTGGCGAAGAAGTAATTCAGATTGCACATGAATACTTAGATGAATTGGTAATGCAGGGCATAGATACGTTAGTACTGGGTTGCACCCACTATCCACTACTTACTGCTGTTATCTCATATGTAGTAGGACCCAAGATTTCACTTGTTTCCAGTGCTGAAGAAACTGCGCAAGATTTGTTTCAAGCGTTGCTTGAAAAGAATCTGCTCAGACCTACCGGATCAACTCCGCCAACCCATATTTTTGCTGCCACCAAAAATGCCACTCAGTTCCAAGAGTTAGCTAAGCGATTCTTAGGACCAGTAGTGCAGAGTGCAGAACAAGTTTCCATCTAACGAAAGAAATCATGACCAGATCAGATGGCCGCAGCGCCAATCAGTTACGACCAGTTACGTTCAATATTAATTGGACTTCGGCCCCAGAAGGCTCGTGCTTAATTGATGTTGGTAACACCCGGGTGCTTTGCACCGCTTCAGTTTCACCAGGTGTGCCAAGATTCAAGAAAGACTCGGGCGAGGGATGGATTACCGCGGAATATTCCATGCTGCCAAGAGCTACTTCAACTAGAAGTGATCGAGAGAGTGTTAAAGGAAAACTAGGTGGCCGCACCCAAGAAATCTCTCGCCTGATTGGCCGGAGCATTAGATCAATTGTTGATATGAAAGCGCTTGGCGAAAACACGATTGTGATTGACTGCGATGTGCTGCAAGCAGATGGTGGCACCAGAACTGCGGCAATCACTGGTGCTTATGTTGCCCTTGCGCTTGGCCTGGACACAGCAACGCAACGAGGATTGTTAGATCCAACTGGAAAAGTACTAGTTGATTCGGTTGCGGCAGTAAGTGTTGGCATTATCAATGATGAAGTAAGACTTGATCTGCATTATGACGATGATGTTGCCGCTGACGTAGATATGAATGTGGTAATGACTGGGAGCGGCAATTTAGTTGAAGTACAAGGAACTGCTGAAGGAAAAACTTTTCAGCGTTCAACTTTGGATCAGATGCTGGATTACGCTGCTGCGGGCTGTGTTGATTTAACTAAACTTCAATTAGCTGCGCTAAGCCGATGAAACAAATAGTTGTCGCTAGCACTAATAAGCATAAAATAAAAGAAATTGTGGCAATCATGGAGCCGCATGGATATGAAATTAAGTCTTTACTTGATTACCCAGATATTCCTGACGTGCGAGAAACTGGTGCAACGTTTGAAGAAAATGCAATTCTTAAAGCAACCACAATTGCAAATCACCTGAATCAACCAGTACTGGCCGATGACTCCGGTATTGAGGTTGATGCGTTAAACGGCATGCCAGGCGTGCTTTCTGCTCGCTGGGCTGGGAGTCAGAAAAGCGATCAAGCGAACTTGGCGTTATTACTTTCGCAGTTGGCCGATGTACCTCCCGAGCGGAGGACTGCGCGTTATGTTTGTGTTGCGGCATATGCAGAACCATCCGGTGCCATCAAAACCGCTAGAGGTGAATGGCAGGGCATAGTTGCGAGCTCCCCAGTTGGATCAAATGGATTTGGTTATGACCCTGTTTTCTTTTTAACGGATCTCAACAAGACTGTCGCTGAATTGCCTGCGGAAACAAAAGACTCATTAAGTCATCGACTTCATGCGTTCACGAGGCTAGCCACACTAATTGGCTAAATCTGACCAATTTGTGGGGGATTAAACCTGACCGCCTACGATTAGCCTCAACCCAATAGACCTAAGGAGCCAGTTCGTGGCGCAGATTCTCAGCAAGGTTTTACGCGCTGGCGAGGGCAAAAAACTCAAGCGAATTCAGGCAGTTGCCAAAGCAGTAAACGCAATTGAAGATGAGTTCGTCAAGTTATCAGATGCTGAGCTTCGCGGGCTAACCGATCAATATCGTGAGCGACTAGCCGCTGGCGAAACACTTGATGATCTGATGGTTGAAGCATTTGCTACGGTTCGAGAAGCAGCAAAACGCACCCTGGGGCAACGTCATTATGACGTGCAGTTAATGGGTGGTGCAGCACTTCACTATGGCAACATTGCTGAAATGAAAACTGGTGAAGGCAAGACGCTGGTTTCGACTCTGGCAGCATACTTAAATGCATTACCTGGCGAAGGCGTGCATGTAGTTACCACGAACGATTATCTAGCTGAGCGCGACTCGGAATGGATGGGTCGAGTTCACCGATTCTTAGGTCTTAATGTTGGCGTGATCTTGTCCAATATGAGCGCAGCACAGCGCCGTGAGATGTATGCGGCAGATATTACCTACGGCACAAATAATGAATTTGGTTTTGATTACCTGCGTGACAACATGGCCTGGCAGCCCGCAGAGTTAGTTCAGCGCGGCCATAACTTCGCCATCGTCGATGAGGTTGACTCCATCCTGATCGATGAGGCTCGAACACCGTTAATTATTTCTGGTCCAGCTGATGAAGCAAATGAGTTATATGGCCAGTTCGCTCGAATTGCCAATCAACTAAAGCGCGATGAGCACTATGAAGTTGATGAGAAGAAGCGCACCGTTGGTGTTACTGAAGCGGGTATTACTAAAGTCGAACAACTTTTAGACATTGATAACTTGTATAAGCCAGAAAATACACCACTGATTGGGTTCTTAAATAATTCATTGAAAGCAAAAGAGCTTTATCGAAAAGATCGCGATTACATTGTCCGCGATGGTGAAGTATTAATTGTTGATGAGCACACCGGTCGCGTTTTATCTGGTCGGCGATATTCGGAAGGTATGCACCAATCTATTGAAGCGCGCGAAGGTGTGGTGATTAATCAGGAGAATCAGACTCTTGCCACCATTACGCTACAAAATTACTTCCGTCTTTATAGCAAGTTGTCAGGCATGACCGGAACTGCAATGACTGAAGAAGGCGAATTTGATCGCATCTATAAATTAGGTGTAATTCAGATTCCGACAAATAAGCCAATGCGCCGAACCGACCAAGCAGATTTGGTTTATCGTACCGAAGAAGCAAAATTCAATGCAGTCGTGTCTGATATTGCGGAGCGCAACAGAACTGGCCAGCCGGTTTTGATTGGAACCACTTCAGTTGAAAAATCGGAACTACTTTCGACCATGCTGAAGCGTAAGGGCGTGCAACATGAAGTGCTCAATGCCAAACAACATGATCGAGAAGCGGCAATTGTGGCAATGGCAGGTAAAAAGTTTGCAGTGACAGTATCGACCAATATGGCTGGGCGCGGTACTGACATTATGTTGGGTGGGAATGCCGAATTTCTGGCTGATCAAGAACTTCAACGCTCGGGCCTAGATCCAGTTGAAGCGCCTGAAGCGTATGAAGCTGCCTGGCCAGCAGCGCTAGCAAAATCACAGGCAGCAGTTGCTGCTGAGCATGACGAGGTAGTAACTCTTGGTGGCCTCTATGTGCTTGGTACCGAGCGACATGAGAGCCGCCGAATTGATAATCAGCTGCGTGGTCGATCGGGCCGACAGGGCGATCCAGGTGAAAGCCGGTTCTATTTATCATTAACTGATGACTTGATGCGTCGATTTAAATCTGATTTAGTTGACTCATTCCTGCGACGATTTAACGTGCCTGATGATGTGCCAATCGAAGCCAAGATGGTTTCTAATGCAATTAAGAATGCGCAGACTCAAGTTGAGCAGCAGAACTTTGAGATTCGAAAAAATATTCTCAAGTATGACGAGGTGATGAATCAGCAGCGCAAAGTGATTTATCAAGAGCGGCA
>Ga0315901_10007775_pt1 | contig 12595 bp, 8 predicted proteins | sample LakEriMetagenome_10_FD_203761 | JGI IMG/M metagenome (GOLD analysis project Ga0315901, IMG submission 203761) | Freshwater fungal communities from buoy surface, Lake Erie, Ohio, United States - Buoy 2 MA116 | ecosystem: Environmental > Aquatic > Freshwater > Lake | place: USA: Lake Erie, Ohio... | reverse complement strand
CCCTCACTGGATGCCTTGATTGAACAGACCGTTCCGTCGAACATTCGACTAAAACGGCCTTTACAGTTACCGGCTGCTCAAACAGAATTTGAATTCCTTAAATCTTTCAAAGAACTCGCTTCGCAAAACAAGGTTTTTCAGTCGTTTATCGGTACCGGTTACTACGGAACCTACACCCCCGGTGTAATCCTTAGAAACATCCTAGAAAACCCAGGTTGGTACACCGCCTACACACCCTATCAGGCTGAAATTGCCCAGGGACGACTGGAGGCTTTAATCAATTACCAAACACTGGTCACTGAACTGACCGGTATGGAAATTGCCAACGCGTCATTATTGGACGAGGGCACAGCTGCAGCTGAAGCAATGCACATGCTGTTCGCTTCCAAAAAGCCTTCCAAAAAGAATGCTACCAAATTTCTGGTAGACCAAAACGTTTTTCCACAAACAGCAGATTTATTGAGGACCCGTTCTGCTCCAATTGGTGTTGAACTGGTAACCGGAGATGCCTTAAAGGTTAATCTGGAAGATCCGAATCTCTTCGCCATCTATCTTCAAAATCCTGGTAACGATGGTTCCATCCGGGATTACTCAGCATTTATCGCTGCGGCGCACGAAAAAGATATTGCTGTAGTAGTAGGAACAGATCTGATGGCATTGGTGATGATGAAATCACCTGGTGAAATGGGTGCCGACGTCGTGGTAGGTTCCTCCCAGCGTTTTGGTGTTCCTATGGGATTCGGTGGTCCGCATGCCGCTTTCTTCTGTACCAAAGACGAATACAAGCGATTGATGCCGGGTCGCATCATCGGCGCTTCACTGGATGCCTCCGGAAATCCTGCTTACCGAATGGCTCTACAAACCAGGGAGCAACACATCCGCCGGGAAAAAGCCACATCAAACATTTGTACCGCACAGGTATTGCTTAGTGTAATGGCGGGCATGTATGCGGTTTACCATGGACCGGATGGACTCAAAAAGATTGCCGGTCGCATTCACGGACTCACCTCTTCTTTGAACGCTCTGTTGAAGAGTGCAGGTCTGAAACAAACCAACGAGCATTTCTTCGACACCTTAAAAATAGAAGGTGCCGATACAAGCAGCGTGCGTAAAAAAGCCGAAAGTCTGTCGATGAATTTCCGCTACTTTGAAAATGGCAGCATCGGAATATCCTTGGATGAAACCACTTCACCGTCTGATGTGTTAAAAATCGCCTCTGCATTCGGCGTTTCAACACCTGAAGTAAAAGAGTCAATCGCCGAATGGCCACAGGCTTTGAAGCGTCAGTCGTCCTTCTTGACACACCCGGTCTTCAACCGCTACCAGTCTGAACATGAAATGCTGCGGTACATTAAACGGCTTGAGTCAAAAGACTTATCCATGGTTCACTCCATGATTTCCCTGGGAAGCTGTACCATGAAGCTAAACGCCACAACGGAGATGATCCCGGTGACATGGCCAGAGGTTGGAAACATTCATCCATTCGCACCGGCAGATCAGACGATCGGGTATCAGAGGATCACAGAAAATCTGGTCGAGTGGTTAAAAGAAATAACAGGTTTTACAGGAGTATCGTTACAACCTAATAGCGGAGCACAAGGTGAGTACGCTGGACTTATGGTTATTCGAGCTTACCACAATCACCGAAATGAAAGTCACCGAAATGTGGCTCTCATTCCGGCATCCGCACACGGTACCAACCCGGCCAGCGCCGTAATGGCCGGCATGACCGTAGTGGTTGTGAAATCAGACGAGGAAGGAAAAGTTGATGTGGCTGACCTCAAAGCAAAAGCTGCTCAGTATAAAGACAACTTATCGTGTCTGATGGTGACATATCCTTCCACTCACGGAGTGTTTGAAGAAGCCATCACTGAAATTTGTGAGACCATACATCAGCATGGTGGGTTGGTTTATATGGATGGCGCCAACATGAATGCCCAGGTTGGCCTCACATCGCCTGCCAATATCGGAGCTGACGTTTGCCACCTTAACCTTCACAAAACCTTCTGCATACCGCACGGAGGTGGTGGCCCAGGCATGGGCCCGATTTGTGTAAACGATAAATTGAAAGAATTTCTGCCCGGGCATACGCTGGTTCAGACCGGTGGAAAAAATGCCATCACTGCTGTTTCAGCAGCACCGTTTGGTAGTGCGAGCATTTTAGCCATCTCCTATGCCTACATTTCAATGATGGGAGGAGAAGGGTTAACCAACGCAACCAAGATTGCCATTCTGAACGCAAACTATATTAAAGAAAGACTCAGCGGTCATTATAAAATTCTGTACACAGGTTCTAATGGACGCTGTGCACATGAAATGATTGTCGACTGTCGGGATTTCAAAAAAGCAGGCATCGAAGTTGAAGATCTGGCTAAGCGTTTGATGGATTATGGTTTCCATGCGCCCACTGTTTCCTTCCCTGTAGCCGGCACATTGATGATCGAGCCTACCGAAAGCGAAACTAAGGATGAATTGGATCGCTTCTGCGATGCACTCATCTCCATTCGAAATGAGGTTAGAGAAGTGGAGGAGGGAAAAGCTGATCGCGAAAATAACGTATTGAAACGCGCCCCTCATACGGCAGCCGTAATTACTGCCGATAACTGGGACCGTCCTTATGGTCGTCAGAAAGCAGCGTTCCCGCTTCCCTATGTTAAGACTGCAAAATTCTGGCCTTCTGTAAGCCGCGTGGATAACGCGTATGGAGACAGAAATCTAGTCTGCAGCTGCTTGCCTGTCGAAGAGTACGCCACTCAGGAAGCTTAATCCAACTGATTGTAAAAAAAAGCCCGACCGCAAGGACCGGGCTTTTTTTATATGCCTCTGGCTAGAGCTGTTAGTGTTGTTTCGGACAAGAGCTGTTCCGGACTTCAGTCCGGAACTCTAATAAAAAGCTACTACAGACTTCAGTCCGAAACTCCTACTTCAACCCATACTTATCAATCAAATAAACCATCGCGGCCATCGACGCAGCGCCAAGTTCAAGCTCGCGCTTGTCGACTTTATCAAAAGTGTCTTCCGGAGTATGGTGATAATTGAAATAGCGCTGCGAGTCTGGTAAAAATCCAAGCAGCGTCACGCCTTGGTCTTGTAAGGGGCCAATGTCTGCGCCTCCTCCCTCCTGACTAAAATCCGTCAGTCCGTATGGTTCCAGGAGTGGCTTCCAAGCTTGAATAGATTTTTTGATGGACTCCTTAGTCTTTCCAATAGTAAAGCCACGAGGCGTAAAACCGCCACGGTCCGATTCAATAGCCGCAAGATGTTTTTCCTTATTAATCTTTGCCAACTCTGCATACTTAAGACCACCGCGAAGTCCGTTCTCTTCATTCATAAACATCACAGCGCGAATGCTTCGGTTCGGACGAATGCCAAGGGCTTTAAAAATTCTTAATACTTCAATCGACTGAACACAGCCCGTTCCATCGTCATGAGCTCCCTGACCAAGATCCCAGGAATCAAGGTGGCCCCCGACAACAATGTATTCGTTTTTATTCGTGGTGCCGCGGATCTCACCAACTACATTAAAGGAAGGCGCGTCGGGTAAAGTCCGTGCATAGGTTTCGATGTAAACCTGAATTTTTTCGTCACCCTTAATCAATTTGCTCAGTAGTTCAGCGTGACGAGTTGCGATCGCTACAGCAGGAATTTTAGGGACATCGGGAGCATACCGCATGGAACCAGTGTGCGGATAATCTTCCAGATTTACACCCATAGAGCGAACGATAACGCCTACTGCTCCATATTTGGCCGCTTCACTGGCGCCACTACCCCGCTGATCCACTGCGCCTCCATAGGCTGAAAAAACCTGAATTTTTGTTGGATCCATTGGTCGGTTGAAGAATACAAACTTGCCTTTAACACCTTGCTCACCTAGAGCCTTCAACTCATCAAAGCTTTTCACTTCAACCACATGAGCCAATAAGCCCTGTGAGCCAGTTCCTACAGAACCACCCAATGAAGCAATTTGAATTGGCTCGGTCCCCATTTTTCTGGAATGTACGATCCGTCCATGCTCACCTCGCCCACGCTCCCAATGCGGCACCATAACAGGCTGAAGCCAAACGGAATCAAATCCAAATTCCTCCATTACCTGACGAGTGTACTCCACGGCTGCAGCGGCACCGGGTGAGCCCGACAATCGCGCCCCTATTCGGGTGGTAAGATGCTCTAACACCGGATAGGATTGTCCGCGCGCTAATGCCTCATCAAAAATTTGCCGAATTACAGCTTCGTCACTTTGCTGTGCGCTGACGTTCAATATCAGGGCAAGGGAAAAGAAAAAAGTCAGTTTCAATTTCATGAGCATGATTTTACCCCAATATACTGATACCCAATAAACCAGAATAATCTTATTCCGGAAACGGAATTAAAAAACCTCCATCAGCTTTTCCAGACCGATTCCACGCGAGCCTTTGATCAACACGGTAGCATGCTGAATCGGATGTGCACGCAGGTAAGTCATAAGCTCATCGCGAGATGAAAAAGCGATCGCTGCGGAACATGTCTCTCTGGCTTTTGACATGAGTGATCCACATAATAAAACTTCTGAAAATTCAGACTCATGGAGCAACGATCCAATGCGTAAGTGCTCCTTGTCTGATTCTTCCCCGAGTTCATACATATCACCAACAATGGCAATCTTTTTTTCACCGGGTAACGAGCGAAGATTAAGGATTGCCGCCTCCATAGAACTGGGGTTGGCGTTATAGGCATCCAGAATCACGGTGTTTGAGCCTGCGTGAACAATCTGCGAGCGCATGTTGGAAGGTCTGTATTCGGATACAGCAAGAGCAGCCTCACTAGCCGACACGCCAAAAAATTTTCCAATACACAAGGCCGCTGCAATGTTTTCAAAATTATAGACACCAGTGAGATGCGTTAAAATTTCCGGTCCGCCGTCAGCACGGATAACCAAATACGGATCACCCTTCAACAGTTCAACATGAATAAAGTCACCGGCTGAAGGGTAGAGTATCGGCTCTGAAAACCGCCGGATCATCGGCGCGAGAATAGGATTTTGAGAATTGACAAAAATTTTACCGGATTGGTTGATCAAATGCTGATACAACTCCGTCTTTCCTCTGATGATATTTTCAAATCCTCCGAATGTTCCAATGTGTGCCTTACCAATATTGGTAATGAACCCATGAGTGGGTAGAGCAATGGAACTCAATAAGGCAATTTCACCAACATGGTTAGCGCCCATTTCAATAATGGCGATCTCCGTTTCCTTTTTCAAGGATAATATCGTCAACGGAACACCAATGTGATTATTTAAATTTCCAACAGTAGCCTGTGCTCTGAATTTTTTGGATAGTACAGAATACAGAAGCTCCTTACTGGTGGTTTTTCCATTAGATCCCGTCAGACCAATTACCGGTATGTCCAATTGCTTGCGATGGTATCTGGCCAAATCCTGAAGCGCGGTAAGTACATCTGAAACAAGAATAGCTTGTGGAAGTTCGCCATAGCGGGGATCATCAACCACAACCCAGCGGGCACCCAGTTCAAGCGCGCGTTGGGCAAACTCATTGCCATTAAAATGTTCACCCTTTAAAGCAAAAAAAATACTTCCCGGAAGAATCTTTCGGGTATCCGTAGAGATGAGTCCAGACTCAGAATATTTTTGGTACAGGGAAAGGATGTCCATATTTTGCGAATCAGGATAACAAGTTCCAAAGATACACGTTCAGTTGGTGATGAAATCGCTAAAGACCCTGCTGATTCTCAGCTGCTCACTGTTCCTCAAAATTGGGCAGGGTCAGGAGCTACAGTTTACACAGGAATTCGAAATGAGTGTCCTCCAGAATGGGTCACAGGCCTCCATGCCATTTGCCGGAGGCCTGAATAACATTCAACTGAACACCATTGATGTTAACGGCGACGGTAAAGATGAAATCGTTGTTTGGGAACGCACCACCAATTCAGTCAAAATCTTTGAGCGCACGAATGCGGATCGTTTTCGTCTGCTCAAAAACGGAGAAAAACAATTTCCCCAAACACTGCGATCTTGGTTACTGTTAAGAGATTTCAATGGCGATGGAAGGAAAGACCTATTTTCCGGTGATCCGTTCGGCGTACGTGTATGGGTAAACACCACAACAACCGGGTCTACCATGCTCACCTGGAGACCTTTCCATCCAGGCTTCTTGCTGCTCACTGAAGGTTTTTCAGGAACCATTCCGATTAAAGTAAATGAGAATGACATCCCTGCAATCGTTGATGTAGATGGCGACGGCGACCTGGATATTTTGAATACCCGCTTTGTTGGCAACAGCACCATCGAATACCACCAAAATTTAAGTATCGAAAGAACCGGTAAGAAAGACTCTTTACAAATGAAAAAAGTCACCGAGCAATGGGGGCAACTTCAGGAATGCGGATGCGGAGAGTTTTCCATCGCAAAGCCTTGCCTAATTGTCAATGGCCGAACTACACATACCGGAGGCAAAGCACTCAATACCATCGACATCGATAACGACGGCGATCAGGATCTGCTTTTTGGAGAAGAAAATTGTGATCAGCTCTTCCTGCTGCGCAATAAGGGAAATGCTTCACAGGAATTTTTTGACTCCTGGGAAAACTTTCCACAGACCACATCAGCAGTTATTCCGGTCTTTCCAACGAGCTTTATTGAGGATGTGGATGGTGATACACATGATGAACTCATCGTCTCGGTTAATGGCGCTGTCCGACTTTCACCCGAATCAGATCCCGCAAACAGCATCTGGAAATACCGTAAGGGAGCGATTGATTTTGAGCTCGTTCAAAAGAATTTTCTTCAAGACCAGATGATCGATGTAGGAGATGAATCACGCCCAGCTGTTTTTGACATCGATGCGGATGGTGATTACGATTTGATTATTTCTTCGGCCTATCCAGTACCAGGTAAATCAGGAATCTTTTTGTTCGAAAATACAGGAACCCCGACCAGTCCGGTGCTGACTTTAAAAACAAAGGATTGGTTTGATTTATCGAAAAGAGGTCTTTACAACCTGCGACCTTCCTTTGCAGACATTAATGCTGACAGAAAAACAGATTTGATAGTAACGGCCACCTCATCAATAAATGGATTGACTGAAATTTATTATTTAGCCAATGAAAAATACTCTGGATTTGAATCAACCGCTGAATTAAAAAAAATACCTGACGTCATACTCGAAAGAAATCAGGTAATCCGTCTAAGAGATATCAATGAAGATTTATTTCCGGACATCCTGACCTTTAATGGCGCCGGAGAATTGGAGTATTTGAAAAACACTGGCTCAAATTCTTTTGTTTCCGAAATCAAAGGATTCGCAGGATTAAGTGCTGAGTCGTCACGCTCCTTTGCTGCACTTGACATCGCAGATGTTAATGGAGATTATCAGGAAGACCTTTTAATTGGGCATCGAAATGGTCGCTTGTCCATAGTAACCAACTTCCGAAACGGACAATTAGCCTTCAAAAATTATTTACTCGGAGATACCGGAGAAGAAATAACAACCGAATTTCAATCAGGGCGGAGTGCACATCCTGTTGTTGTTAATCTTTTCGGAAGTCCATACCCATCGATTCTTATAGGAACCATGACCGGAGGGTTGTTCCTGTTAAAAAATCAGTTCAATGAAACGCCGACCGGAAAACCTCGATTCACTGCTTTTCCGAATCCAGTAAATAACGGAGACATCGTGCGTGTGTACGGCGATCGAGAGGCCACCGTACAGGTTTACTCAGCCGAAGGCAAAAAAATCGTCGACGGAAAACCGCTGATGGCCGGAGTTGAAACCCCACTTTCTCTACCGGATCTCACACCCGGAGTCTACATGATAATTTTTCGGACAGGTGGAAAAAAATATTCCTTCCGACTGATTCGAAACTAAACAGTCAGGTCCTGCCCAGGACTTTGTACTTTTGTGACCTGTGACCACACAACCTGATTTCGCCGTGTTGTTCGATATGGACGGAGTACTTATCGACAGCAATCCGTTTCATAAAATTGCACTGCAGCAATTTTGTCTTAAACATGGCCACCAGCTTTCCGAGGAAGAATTAAGAAAACGGATCTACGGCCGCACCAACCGCGATTGGATCACCAATCTTTTTGGTTCTATTTCCGAACAGCTACTGCGCCAGTTTGCCGATGAAAAAGAGGCACTATTCCGTGATTTATATAAAAACGATGTAAAGCCCTTGAAGGGGCTCATAACCTTTCTGGATATCCTGGTCCAAAACAATATACCCAGAGCCATTGCTACTTCAGCTCCGAGAGCAAATGTGGATTTCACGCTTCACCATACTGGCCTGGGAAAATATTTTGATGTCATCCTGGATGAATCTTTTGTTACCAAAGGCAAACCAGACCCGGAAATTTATCTGCGAACAGCTGCAGCCGTAGGGTTCGGACCGAAACAATGTTTTGTTATGGAAGATTCGCTTTCAGGAATTGCATCTGGATTGGGGGCAGGCGCTAAGGTCATTGCACTGGCCACGACACATGAAAAACACGAACTCAACCATGCAAACCTTGTTATCGATGATTTTTCAGAACTCCGATTGGAGGATCTCATTAAACTCATGAACTAGATGGAGCTTATCACTGACCCGAAACACAAAGCAGGATTTGTAAGTATCGTTGGTAAACCCAATGTTGGAAAAAGCAGTCTGATGAATAAGTTGACGGGTGAAAACCTGTCAATCATCACATCCAAAGCACAAACTACCCGACACCGGATTATGGGCATGTTGAATGGTCCGGACTTTCAAATTGTATATTCCGACACCCCAGGAATTCTGGAACCTAAGTACGAACTGCACAAGGCCATGATGAACTACGTCAAGGTATCGCTGGAAGATGCTGATGTAATTCTTCTCGTAGTTGAGTGGGGTGAATCGTTTGATGAGAAATTATTTCAGCCGATCAGTAGAGCGAAAGCGCCAATAATTTTACTCATCAACAAAACAGATCTGGGCGATAGAAAAGAGGAAGAAAAAAAATGTAACGACTGGAAATCCAAGACAGGCGCACAACGCGTCATTGCTGTATCGGCAAAAACTGGATACCACCTAGATCTTGTATTACCGGCTATTCAGGATCTCATCCCGTTTCATCCGCCTTATTTTCCTAAAGAGGAATTCACGACACGAAGTGAACGGTTTTTTGCTTCAGAAATTCTGCGTGAAAAGATTTTTCTAAACTATAAACAAGAGATTCCCTACAGTTGTGAGGTCGGTATCGAATCATTTAAAGAAGAAGATAAAATCATAAAAATCAGAGCTATCATTTTTGTTGAGCGGGAATCACAAAAAGGTATTCTGATTGGGAAGGGTGGCTCATCGCTGAAGATCGTAGGATCACAGGCCCGAGAGGATATGGAGTCCTTTTTTGCAAAAAAGATCTTTTTGGAAACAACCGTAAAAGTGGCCGCCGACTGGCGCAAAGAAAAAGCCAGGTTAAAACAGTTTGGTTATCTGGAGTAAGCCTTTCAGCAAGTCTTCTGGAGAAATTTTGCCACCTTTGCGGCTCAAAAACCGATTTTCGGAATCATGTCCAATATCGTAGCTATTGTTGGAAGGCCCAATGTGGGCAAATCAACGCTCTTCAATCGACTGGTTGAAAAGCGTCAGGCCATCATGGACGATATGCCTGGAGTTACACGCGACCGACATTATGGCCATGCCGAATGGTGTGGTAAATTTTTTACCGTAATCGATACCGGAGGATATGTAACTGGTTCGGAAGATAAGTTTGAATCCCAAATCCGCAAACAGGTGGAGATGGCTGTGGAAGAATGTACTGCAGTCATTTTTATGGTGGATTGTAAGGATGGACTTACCGGTTTCGATAAGGACTTTGCCAACGTTTTAAGACGGTATAAGAAGCCCATTTTCATAGCAGCCAATAAAGCGGACACACCTGAAAAAGCTCTAACCTCAAATGAGTTTTACGAGTTAGCGCTCGGAGACGTGTATACCCTTTCTTCAGCGAACGGCAGTGGCACGGGTGAATTATTGGACGCCGTGGCAGCCGTACTTCCCGAGCCAGGTTTGGAAGATCCCAATGCCGGCATTCCCAAAATTGCCATTTTGGGGCGGCCTAATGTAGGCAAGTCCTCCTTGCTTAATGTCCTGCTTGGCACTGAAAGAACCATTGTAACCGATGAGGCTGGAACCACCAGAGACTCAATTCATACGCATTACCGGCAATTCGGTAAGGATTTTATTCTCATCGACACGGCCGGCATCCGGAAGAAAGGCAAAGTGCGTGACAACATCGAATTTTATAGTGTTCTGAGATCTCTACGGGCCTTAGAGGAATGCGATGTAGTCATTGTCGTGATTGATGCTCAAAGGGGGCTTGAATCTCAGGACGTCAACATCATTGCTTTGGCAGCCAGAGCCGGAAAAGGAATAGTCATCTTCTTTAATAAGTGGGACCTGATCGAAAAGGACAGCAAAACAGCGGATAAGCTTAGAAAGGAAATGATTCAATCCATTGCGCCAATCGATTATGTCCCGATTCTTTTTGGTTCTGCTACCGAAAAGCAACGCATATTTCAGGTTATGGAGAAGGCCATCGCTGTATGTGAAAACAGAACCCGTAAGGTTCCTACTTCGGCCCTAAATGACGCCTTATTGCCGGAAATTGCCCATTATCCCCCGCCGGCCATGAAGGGTAAATTGATTCAAATAAAGTACATCACTCAGGTTCCAAGCTCCTCTCCGGCTATTGCCTTTTTCTGTAATCTCCCGCAGTATGTAGCGGAAAGTTACCGTCGCTTTTTAGAAAATAAATTGCGAGAAAACTTCGATTTTGAGGGGGTCCCCTTACGACTGTTTTTCAGGAAAAAGTAGACGGAACTGCCTGAAAAATAAAATTTTAGGGTGTTTTGTGGAAGCAATGACATTAACCTTATATTTGCGGCACTAAATAAAACCTGTAACTATGAAAAAGCTTTTCGCATTACTGATGGTTTGCGGTTTCGCATTCGCATTCGTAGCATGTGGTGGTGGTGCGCAACAGGAAGAGGCGGCTGACTCAACTGCAGTTGAAACTCCTGCTGTTGAAGCTCCTGCTCAAGATTCTGTAGCAAAAGACTCTGCTGCTGCTCAGTAAGAAGAACCTGGACCTCTTTATGAGGACCGGTCATCAAAAGGCTTTAGTGGACTAAAGCCTTTTTTTGTGCCCTTTTATTTCGGCCTTCCTCCTATCTTTCTCAGAGGAATCTGAATGAGTCCAACCCACACGGAAAGCCTACTGCGAAAGCACCTACCCGAAATATCGGTTGACTATTGCCTCGATCTTTGGAAGCGATACCCTTTCGTTCTTCAGTTGAAAAAATCCAGAACAACTCGCGTTGGTGATTTTTGCATGCGCCAGGGTAGTGCTCCCATAATAACCCTGAACCAGGACCTAAGTCCATTTCTTTTCCTGGTAACCTACATCCACGAATTCAGCCATCATGCGGTCTGGATGGTTTATGGCCGGAAGCCTCTCCCGCACGGGAAGGAATGGAAACTGGCATTCAAGACCTTTATGGAACCCATTATGGGGATGAATATTTTCCCACCTGACCTTCAGGCGCGCTTGTCCCATCATCTGGTAAACCCTAAAGCCTCCTCCTTCAGCGATCAAAAACTGACAGCTTTATTCCGAAAATACGATCAGCAGTGGGCAGAAACTTTAATCCTTCAGCAAATTGCCGAAGGCCAAACCTTTCGAATAAAAAGCAGAGTTTTCCGAAAGGGAAAAAAAAGAAGAACACGATTTGAATGTGTAGAGTTGCGGACCGGTCGTTTGTACCTCGTGCCCGCTGACCTGCCGATTACGGAGTTTCCGCCTCCCGAATCCTGACGACATAAATCAGGGGCCAATACTTTCCGGTAAGTAAAAAGGACTGCGTACCCGAATGCCATGCAATTCCGTTAAGCACATCAGCAGCCGGATTTCGTCCAACCGCCTGATCGCGAAGTAACGTCAGGTCAAGGTAAGCCGTGACCTTTCCTGTGGAGGGATCGATCCGGGCAATACGATTGGTCTGCCAGATATTGGCATAAATAAATCCTTCTGCATACTCGAGCTCATTCAGCAACGGCACCGAGCCACGGGCATCGTAGACCTCTAACGTTTTAACAGGTTTGAGGGTAACAGTGTCCAGAAAAACCAGACGATTGGTGCCGTTACTCATGATCAAATTTGTCGAATCATGCGTAATACCCCAGCCCTCTCCACTGTAGGTAAAGGAAGCAAGTTTCTGGAATGTCTTTAGATCATAAACAAACCCTGTTTGATTTTTCCAGGTCAACTGATAAATCTTGTTATTGAGGATGGTGATGCCTTCACCAAAGTAATTCGAAGCCAGTTCAACTTTTTTTTCGGCCACACCGGAACCTATATCAACAACACCAATCCAGGAAAATCCTTCCTGACCTGTACTCTCAAAAAGTTCACCATTATGAATTACCAACCCTTGTGTGAAGGCATCGATATCATGAGGCAAAGAACTCTTAACCGAATACTCCAACATTGGCGTGATGGCTTCTTCTTTTTGAGCTGACTCACAAGACAAAAAAAGCAGGCCTAACGTACTTGCCGTTAAAGCGTAATTCAATACAC
>Ga0315901_10007771_pt1 | contig 12601 bp, 7 predicted proteins | sample LakEriMetagenome_10_FD_203761 | JGI IMG/M metagenome (GOLD analysis project Ga0315901, IMG submission 203761) | Freshwater fungal communities from buoy surface, Lake Erie, Ohio, United States - Buoy 2 MA116 | ecosystem: Environmental > Aquatic > Freshwater > Lake | place: USA: Lake Erie, Ohio... | reverse complement strand
ATGCGAATTGCATTTTCTAATTCTTGTTTCAGGTCTTCTCGATTCCATTCTATTCTTCCCATACTACCAAAAGCGTTGTTGCAATCATGTTTTACGCCTCTTTGTTTATATGAACTCTTTCTTCCCATAATAAAACAACTATTCACTAATTTAACGTTCATATCACAAAGTGCTGTATAATATATATATAGTTGCATTTTAATAGCCTTCTGATAGGAGCTATTAATAAGGTATGTTCCATCTGAAGTTAAATTTAATGTTCTGTACTTTATATCCACAACAACATATGTATCCTTTGCCTGTTCTTCTTTGGTCAAATAGGTCATATTAAAAATATCATTAAATTTATCACTACGTACTAGTAAATCAACCACACCAACCAACTTATATTTTCTACATATGACAGGTGCTTGTACAATGATATCAATACCCTCCTGTATGGCTTTGATGGTCATATCTACTCTTTTCTCATCAAAACCCTCATTACAAATATATAAACTACTTTTACCTGTTGTAATTAGTTTAGTAAGTCTTCTTTCAAACTCTTTTCCCTTTTCGGCGATCCATTTGCCAAACAGACCAACCCTACTTACACTTTTAATCTTATTTTGTAACAAAACTTCAGGTAAAGGATCATTTTTAACATAGTTAACAATACTCGTCGCTGACTTAAACATCTATCTTTTGGTTTGTTGGTTTGGGTTTATGATATATAATTAATTATATCTATGCAAGTTCCATTTCTTCAGAGACTACGGTGATAGGTTCATTTATAACTAGGGTAACTTCATCCTGAATCGGTGGGGGTCTTTTGTTTAACATTTCCCTCTTTCGGTGATTGTTTTCAATTACCTTTCGTATTCTATAATGTACAGATTCATCTGAGTATGTTCGTCTCAATGTTTCAACACTTTCAATCATTCTATACCAAGGTGAGTATTGAACAAAGTTCATTTATATGATTAAAAATATGTTCTAAACAAAATGAATAAATTATGGTTCTTAGCTTTGATAATTCTTTCTTTTGCCATTGTCATCGCATTCATCATCAGTATGCCTCAAGTACAAACAGAACTGCTTTTTCCTAATCACCAAATGTCATCGCCTAATGAAAAATCGACTGGATATATTGAATCGCATACTGACGACGATCCAGTTATTATTCACTTTCATGGTAATATAGGTACGGCCAAAAACGCTTACGATCGATTGGATAGTATCAGAGGTCATAAATACTTTGTTGAATACCCAGGCTATTCGGAGATTGCTCGAACAATGATGATCGATGAAGGTCACTTCTGGATGGATATGCTTGATATCTATCATTCAATAGTAAAAAAGCATCCAAACCAGAAAATATTTATCTATGGCCGAAGTATAGGCACTGGTGTTGTTTATGGACTCACTAAACATCCATCTGTACGTCCAGATGGTATTATTCTTGAAACACCAGTTAGTTCTATGCGTGATCTTACAGACTTTCACTTTCGTATTATCGGAAAGCTCTTCAAGTCCCTTGTCGCATGGAGTCGTATGGACTATCATACTGGAATACATATATGCCCTATACTTATTCTCGGCGGCGAGAAGGACGAGACAACACCCATCAAAGATGTTTATCGCGACTATGCTAACGCTCCTAATGTGACGATGAAGATTCTTCCTGAAGCAGGTCATCGTCTTGATACTAGTTTTGTAGTTAGAGAAACTCAATCTTGGATAGATCACATAGCAAAAAGCAAATAATTTTCGTCTTTACATGTGTATTCTATTTTGGATGTGTTATAATAAGATGTTTCAGCCATTATACTGTTTGAAACAATAGCCCCTTCCTGATTAAGACGGTAAGGATATGATGTGTAGTACTTATTCCTTGTCGCATCGTTTATGTTTGTAAAATATGAACTGAACACTGGATCTGTATTTTCATCGCCACATACAAAAAAACCGCTTTTATCGGGCACTCTGATGGTACTAGCAGTGGGTCTTGGTTGTAATGTATACATCCTAAATAATTCTTTTACCTTACCATTTACAGGTCCCGCTGTGTAAATATCCTCTGTTGATATCCATCCTCTTTCTTTATCGTTAACAGTTAAGATACACTCACCGAATGTATTTTTTAAACAATATAGATTATCACAAAGAGCCTGTTGGATATATTCATTATCCGTTTCCGCTTGGGGGGCCTTTCTGTCACTGGGTACTGTTCGCATATTAACTTTTGTACCGCAAGTCTTTTTTCTGATACAGGTACGATCATAGTCTTCAATTTTATATATATCAAAGCCTCTTTCAATAAAGAATTCATAGCCCAGAGAATGCAAAACTCCATCGTTATTTATATTGCTACTAGAATTAAATGGATTAAAGTCCGCATAATTTCCATCACAACAGGGGGTAACAATCCAAGGCGATTGCGTCTCTAACTCGCTTTTATAATCATCGTCACATACACCATAGCTATTACATGATTCACCAGCATAAGGTACCCTATATGCTTTAGCACTTCCAAAGAACCAACCATAACTCTTGACCTGTGCAATTTCGGGTTCGTTACCTTCACCTTTAGGATCATAGATTTTGTAGTATAACAAATAGGTAAAGGCTATGAATTGATTATATGAACCTGCTCTTTTAAATGATCCCTCAGCCATGAGCATCATGTTATTCTGGGACAGATCAGCAAAGGTTACTTCCAAATCGGCCCTATCAGAAGAAGTAACATCACCTGTATTTAAAGTAGGATTAAGGTTGTTTTGGGTAAAGGTTTTGTTTGGCGATACCTGAAGATTAATGAAGCGACCAACCGTGTTTTGTCTTGCTGTACCGTACCAACTTTTATTAACTTTGGCTGTTGATATCCCACTTTTGAAAGTAGAGTAAGCATAACTATCATTTCCTGGATTTATATCATTTATTTCAACAATCCTCATAGGCCACCATTCATTTATTACTACTCTAGGCATAAAGTAGTTGGTCACGATTTGCCATCGGTCAGGTCCTACATACCACAAAGTCGCCTTAGATAATGGTGCATAGACGATAATATTTTTACCGTCTACTCTGGTTACCCTCAAATATTTTTCGGTATGGAATACTCTTATAACGTATATCTGGTCACCTTTGAGTATAAACTCGAAGCGGTTGTTGGACGACAAGTAATTTTTTTGTCGCAAAAAGGGATCGTTGACTACAACATTTGGATCCTGTATAGACATACAAGCCATCGGATGGGCAAAAGAGACGATCATGTATGAGCGATCTCCAGATGCTGGTTGGTAGCGTCTGAGTTGCCATCGGTACAATATATATGGCAAATATAGTTTACCCATGATGTTTCCATCTAATGTTTGGTCCAGAATTATTTGAGTATCATCGACCACACTGTACGCATACGTTGGTGGCATTTCATCACCTGCATTCAAGCGTAAACTAAGCAATCCTCGGTCAATGCCATACGGATTAGTAATAGCCGTTATTTGAACATTATATTCAATATTACGACTATATTCGCTGTCTTCAAAGTCTATCGCGTCGTTCACTTTACCAAATACGGGTCTTTCTTCTTCTTCTATTTCTTCTTCAATTGGACGAGAAATTAAGGCATATGTACCTATCAAAACAATCATAAAAAAGACAAAGACGGTTAGAGTTGCCAATATCTTTTTGTTATAATCCATAACACCTGATCCAAATTTTATTCTAGTTCCCAGAACAAAAAACCATGCTATAATTAATATTAACATCACAGTCATCCCAACGGCAAAGATGATCTTTACATCATTCTCCATTTTAGTATTGAAATAACTTTTCAATAGTTCTATTGAAAAGTAGCCGACTCAGACTTTGGGTGCAAGTGAGTCAAAAAACTCCATTAAATGAATATTGTTGTCCTCTTTGGCCATTTCGGTCAGTTTCTGTAGGACAGAAACCGGTTCTTTGGGGCTGTTAATAGGTTGAAAAATTAAGGTTGTTCTGAGACGTTGGATCGTACAGTTCCCCTTTATAAGGGTTTCCTGACTAAGTTTAATGTACAGAGCGTTTATGTACTCCGTGTAAAAATGATCAACATCGTCCTTTTTTAATCTCCCCGGAAGAGGAAAAATATAAGGATTTAATGTCATTAGCATGAGTGCCATTGTGTCCGTCGGCACCTGCAAGTCTATTAAGTATGGGGTAGTTAGGTCTCTAACCGACTCTAAACGAGTATCGGGCGATACTATCGATTTAATAAAATCGTCTACACCGTTCGGAATCATCGGAGCAGTGTTGAACAATAGAAAATTTATATATATATCAATTATACACAATTTGTTATACTTTTATCATACAGAAATATATACATAAAATTATCTGTAATGGGTTCATTATTTTTTAATGAGTAGAAATATATAGAGTTGTCTTGTTTCCAATCATTCCATTTGCTAAAACCTGTAGTTTCTGTTATGTCATCTTGGGCGCATAATTCACCGATCGCTTCAAAAACAGCACGATTCAACCCAGCACCCTTATTAGTATTAGTACCTAAACCATAAATACGGAAATCAGCTCTTCCATCTGTTGAGTCAGTTGTATATACGTCGTCCGAAAACTTTAAGTTATTCAAGGTACTAAAACATAAATAATAAAGATTATTGTCTAATTCAGATTCTTTATTTTTGAACTCTATTTTATTATCAATATCGTTAATTGTGCCTTTTTCAGCATCTAAGTATCTGGTGTCTTCAGCTGTTAAAAAAGAAGTACGAAATATAAATGAAGAGTTACTAATCAACATAGTTGGGTTATATAAAGTAAAACATACATTCTTTTTATTGGAGTTAGGTGTATCTTCCTTTCCTATCCGGACTGTCTTGTCTCCCCATACATCTTTAAAGTAAATTCGCGGGTTATATGAACCTTTATAGCATGGTTGGATGGATAGGGCACCATAACCATTTCCGATCAGATCAGCCACATCCATTTCAAAATCTACGTTGGGTATTGAAGTTTTATACATTGTATTAACCCAAGCTGGGTAAGTTGGATATAAATGTATAGGGAATCCTTCAGGTAGCTCGGTATATCTGGCAAAATTAATGCCAAATTGTAACATTCTCGACGCGTGATATGGCTCAAATGTATAATTAGTACCGCCATTGTATCGGAAATATAAATATCCATTTTCCGTTTTTTTCCTCAACGCTTTATTGAACCCACCGGCGATGGTTTCAGTTGATACTAATTCAAAAACATAATCATTGTTGTTCCAAACTTCGGTATCATTCCATGCAGTTGTGAGATAAGAAATGCTAGGTTTTCCTTTGTTAGGAGTTTCATAATTATATTTTAAGCAGTGTGTAGGAAACTGGTATAATTGAAGAATTACATTTTTAGAATAATCATCGCCTGAATTTGGCTGAATATGTATTAAGAATTCGGTACCCTTAACGGCTGGATAGTCCAGTGTTGGCTCATAATCTTTTCTTAAAAACTGAACACTATTATTAACATTCGTTTTTAAATCTGAAATTGTTATGTTGAAAAAATTATTACTAGCAGAACTAAGATTCATAGAAACTGTATTTTTAAACACTCCAGTGTCAAGAATATCACAATTTGTAGATCCAGAACTGCACGATGGCTGGACGCAAGTCAAAGGTGTGAAAAATTTATCACATGCACTTAGTAATTTATCGTTATGATCGACATTATCCGTATTCATACATAACAAAGATGTATTGACACATTGTTTATCGCAAATTTCTCGATTTTCATAATCTATCGAACAATAAGCCACCGGATCATAGCATGTGTTTGGATCACCAAGATTAGTAGCACATCCATCACAAGGATTACTATAATCATAACAAGCCGGATGAGCACATTTTTCTGAATTAGAAAGAGAAGAACAATCTAGTGCACAATTGATATCAATATCACCACAATATTGCTCCCATTGTAAAGGATCTTGTTTACATCGTTCGTTAGCAAATTTATCAGGCTCTATAACACACGCATTACATGATAAAGTACCTTTGCAATATGGAATATTTTTGCAGTCATCTTCATTATTACACCATTTTTCCTCGCAATCTATTCCATCTATATTACAATAAGTCATCCACGCATCTGGATTTTCAAAACAATCAGATAAAGGATTAGTTGCTGAGCACGGATTACACGTAGCCTTATTATTAAACTGGGTACAAAATAAGGGTATGTTTTCTGGTTGACCTAAACATAGATCATCATACTGTGCGCATTTTTCTCGGCACAATTCATAATTATCATCATCCAAATCAACAAATAAACACAGCTGATCATACTGGGCCGAAGTACATGTTTCCATATTGGAAAAGGTACATACAGTGCAGTCTGGCACCTTAGCGTTTTCAAAATTTTGACAATAAACATACGTTTCACATTTAGTATTATCAATCGGATTAGCACAAAAATCATAGCAAGCTGTATACATATCACTATTTGGATCCAGCTGAGCATCCTTACAGTATTGATTACGATTTGAGGTGGTGCAGGTTGGATTTTTTAACTCTTCTTGAGCGTCACACGCATATGGAATACAATAGTCAAAAAGATGTGCATATCGATCATCACCGGTAAGTGATAAGCACATATCCTTATCCTTACATTTCTGAAAATCTCGGGAAATATCAACGTTTTCACAATATTCATAACACTTAACATCTTTATTTTCACAATAGTCAGCTCTATCTTTGTCGCTACACTTATAGATATTGAGTTCACAGTTAGAATAGCAATTGCTCCAGTTTTGGCCAAAACTAAAATGTGTCGAACAATAAGGTGCATAATCACAAGAATCATCCTCAGGTGGGTTAAAAAATTCACAATACTGTGTACAGCTAGAGTATACTTTATAGTTATTTCCATATTCTATGCAATATTCATTAAAATGATCTGCTGTACATTCACCCCTATCCCAGTCGACAACACAATCATCCCATGTATCTTTACATTCATTATAATTTGTAACACACTTTTCATTCGGCGGAGGCACTTTACATAGCTTAAATTTTGACTCGGCATCAGGTAGTTTTATGACTGAACACATGGTGCTAAACTGACAGCTATAATGATTTATATCGTCAGGCGTATCAAGTTCATTACAAAAATCGTAACATTCCTGATCACCAAATCCATCACCCATGCACCATTCAATCTTATCAGCATCAGTACATTCTTCGACATAAATGGTACCATAACACGGATTAAGATTTCCACACGCCGTAAATCCATCAAAATTGCTATTATTGCATGTTGGTGGTATATACTGTTCATATTGTTTTTGAATGCTGAAACATACGTTAGCAAATTCACAATTTGTCTGGTTAGATGGTTTAATAGTTTGACTGGTCGCTTCACACTGTTTACAGCAATTTACTTTTATATCTGTGTCGGTCAAATCAGATAAGCAAAATTCATATAAATATCGAGGTGTACAACTTTTATCGGAAAGACCATTAACAAAACATGGATTTTCGGTCGTGACATCGGTATCGTCTCTTAGGCGCCGTACTATAAAAAATATAAGTAAAAATATACAAACTAGCACAAACAAACAAAAAGATACGTTAAATAAATAACTTGGAACTTTGTTATTCGTTTCGTCTTGAACTTCTTCATTTTGAACTTCTTTTTTCTTTTTATCATCTAAGTCAACCAGTTCAATATACTCGGTATCATTATCCATAACTATTTTACCCTACAAAATAATCATAAACTTATAATCTACTATCACTAGTATGTTGATTAAACATACTAGCCGAATGTTGCTTCTCTTTCAATAAATGCATAAAGAAACCCGTCTTCATCCGCGTAATCTTCGTATGCTTCAAACATAACCCGACTTGTAACAGGTAAAATCAGTTGTTTATTTGGCGACTTGCTATTTTCAAAGTATAAATACATCGCCTCGTGACCCTTTAATTCATGTTTTGTTCGTAGGGTAGAAACCAATCGTAATACGCTCATATTTTTAGGTATAAGATATTTCGACTTTTTAATGTTAATGGACTTTGACATTACATAAACAGGTACATTATTTGGATGTTTTTCCATCGCTATCTTGCTCTCCTTTTTACGCTCATCAAATGATTTATCTTTTTGGTAGTGATTCATTTATCAATACAAATGATTTTTATATTGGTAAATATCATTTATAAATGGAAAACAGCATAAAGCAATTTAAAAAAACTCTTGATGCAACCATTCTTTCTCAGCTGAATGACACGCAAAAGACAGCTTTATTGGAAAACGCCAAAACCAATCCCAAAGATCCAATAAACCGAAAGATTATTCATGTTTTAGAAGGATATCCAGATATCGTACCCGATGAGATAACCAGAGAGGGTGCCGAGGACTTATTAAACACTTTTCCGGTGTCTATAAGCGGTGCTTGGCCGAATGATATTTTAACCGGTATCTATACAGGCAACAAGGATATGGTCATTAAATTACACGGTACAGCACCTGTATATCCTTCAAAATATTCGCTGGATATTTTGCGAGCGTTTCCTGATTTGTGGGATTTGTACTTAAAGAAATTGGATCATGTTCAATTCTTTAAAAACTACTCAAAAAATGTACGCGAATTATGGCTAAAACTGAATCAAGATCCTGATCGACATTCTGCGATTGGTGAAACATGTCAGCGTATTGAGTTTCTTCAGCCTGGTACGGGTATTATACTCAAAAAAATGTCAGATGATGTTATTGAAGAGCTGTTTGATGAAAATCCGAATTCAGATGATACATACTATGACGCTTATGATGTTTATCGTATTGTACCACACAATCCTGGATCTAGAGCCGAGCGTCCCACGCTTATGCTGTTCAAGATGATGTGGTCTATTACCTCAGTATACCAAATTGTCCAACAAACAAGTGAGTTGGTTATTGATGTTCTAACTGGAACACTACACAAAGGTATTAAATCAAAAAAAGATCAAGAACTTATTATGGTTGATGGTATAAGGAAGGATCTTAAGTGTGTTAATAGCTCTTGGGTCCAACCACCCGGTACAAAATACCAACAGTCAGTTGGTTTTCTTGTACCGAATGCCGATCATAAATTAAACAAAAGTGACTATTATGCTATTTGCTGTCAATATGTTTCAATACAAGAAGATACATTTGGTGTTTTATATGACTTTTTAAAGACCTGGCCTCTTAGTGGGCTAAAGTCATTACTACAAAAAATCATTCGCTTTAGAGCATCAACTATATCTTTTTCTGACGGTGAAACGCTACCTACACCAGTTGTTCTGATGGTTACGTGTAGTGTCATGATTGGGCATGCTGGTTCATTTGTGCCTGATATTCAGCGTTATGTGACTGGACTTGAATCTTTCACAAAGAGATTGGTTGTAACAACTCTTGAAGATTCTGCTTCAGACGACATTAACATGATGAACAGCTTATTGGCCGGTAGCCTTCTTGCTCAACGAGTCAAGATGTGGAAACCTTCAATTGAATTGATCAAACGCTGGTTTGGCTTTGCTATTGAAGCTCTCAAGGCAGATAGATGCTTCTCTTATAAGTTAAACGACTATAAGATAATAAATCTTCGACCCTATGTTATACAGGAAAAGTGCAAACCTTGGCATATGTTGTCTGCATTGTTAGACAATCTCAAGAGCTTTGAACTAGACTTGATTATGACACGTTATATCGCCACATATCCTGATCAGCCTAAGATAATAGGAACTAACTTCCCAGAGGTCATGCCTATTTGGCATTGTGTTGATCATCACTGGGCACCATCCGTTGCTTACTTTTATAAGTCAAGCGATTATGTTCATGCTCAGTCAGAGACTGATACCAAGCCTTTTGCTGGGCTTTTTAGCAATATTTTCAAATGTGTGACAGGTCTCAACTTTCGTCGAGATGACGACGTTATGATCTATGACAAAAATGAGTTTTTTATTAACACATTGCAAGCCCAAAAGCAGTGGTACTTGAGTCGATTCGGTCAGCAAAAAAGGCGAAAATGTCTTAAAAATACGTACAAAGGAACATACACACTCGATGACAGCTGGTTGGCGGGTCTCGTTGGTCCTTTGGACGTTGGAGGACAGCCAAGCAAAATAGCTACCATGCGTACAAGCGACTTGTATAAGATTGCGGTTATCAAGCGCCCAGCCAGAGACATGAAAGATTCACTTTTATCGCAAGGACAAATAGATCAGGGCGAGAAAAAGGCGATTCAGATGTTACAGCGAGGCTTATTGTTAAACAAAGCTACATTACCAACAAGTGATTTTGATGGTGCAACTGTTATTCTTAAAAATAAGTATTATCTAAAGATTAATACAAATGTTATCGAATGGGATAAAGCTAAACATATAGTATTTGAGATTCCCCTACACCCAAAGGCAATAGATAGACCAGTTTCTGAACTTTTATTGTCCGTGGGTGATGGAATAACCGACGACGGCATAAATAGTATTAAAAATCTTATCAGACGCCTATCTCCTCTAACACTGGCAAGACTGGTTTTTTACATTAGTACATTTCAAAGACGTTTTGAAATGATGCGTATTTCACGAGACGGAGGCGGTACTAAACTTTCAGCGAATATTTTAGATGTTGATGTTTTCCAGACCCTAGCCCAGATTGCCTATTTAGCACCTGGTGCTATTCAATATGTTTACCATTTACCCGGTGTTTTTCGTGTTGTCAACGCTCCTTTGTGGTGGCACATACGCGATCAGCTAAAGGATGTACTTTATCCTATACGCAATTTTGAAAATAAATGGACTAAGCTATATGATCATTCTGGACGAAAACTATGGCGACATCAGAAAGAAACAATAAAAGATGTTATTAATGAACATGAATCGCTTCGTCGACGTGGACATTTTTTATGGCTCAAGCCCGGATCTGGAAAGACATTGATCGTTTTATCTTACTTGAGTTATCTTAATGAAAAAGGAGTATTACCATCCTATGTTATATATAGTCTTCCTTCATCGGCTATCAGCACAATAGCCAGCGAGGCACATCATTTTAGCTTTGATGTTGATTTGTTAGTGCCACTTGTTGGCAAATCAAAGATATCGTTGGATCGTGTTCATATTAATCAATCACGTCAACCAGCAGAATATAAGTTGACACTGATTGATCATGACCATCTTCGTCTTTGTGTTGACGAACTGCTAGCAATAGCTAGCCAAAGTGTCTTTATTATTGATGAAGTGCACAAGGCTTTGAATGAAACAAAAAGAACATCGGTGGCTTTAGAAATTGCTCACAATGCTTATAAATTTGTTGCAATGACAGGTACTCCAGTAATAGACAATAAGATATATAAGTTGATTGGGTGGTTTGACCAGATTGTTGATTTTGAGGTGAATGAGCGTAACTTCTGGGTTGCAGCGAACTCTATGTTAGCCAAGAATATGGAAACGGGCATCAAGGTCGTTGACCACTCTGTGTCTGTTATCATGCTTGATCAAGAAGAACGAGACTATCAGTCTTATGTGTCTCCGGCGTTGGGTGGTAAAAATGCAAACCCTAGCGCTAAAGATCACGAAATGGCTAGTCTTGTTTCACTTAAGGCATGTGAAAGAGAGATGGTTATTAAAACATTAAGTTTGGTTCAAGAGGGTAGGGGTGTTATGCTAGTTGCTAAAGATGCCAAGCATGTTGATGGTTTATACACTATGTTATTAAAACATATGAACGAATCGGAAATATATAAAATGGTTGGCAATGCATCTATTCATCTAACAACAAAAGCGGTAAAAGATAAGGATGTTAAACCTTACAAGGTTGTTATTGTCCCTATAAAGAAAGCTGAAGGTTATACACTAACTTACTTGAATGCTATGGTTACTAGTGTTTATCCAAGTAACAATGCTACTCGTGAACAAATAAGAGGACGGATTGATCGGTTAGATCAGGAGAGGTCTGAGATTGACATTTATACATATCATGCTGGTGTGCTTACGTATATTCTTCATCATCATGAAGAAGCCCGAAGACTGGGTATTGCGTTGGCTGGATATTCTAAATGATTAGTCTAACGAATACTAATAGTATGCATTATAATTATTTAATATTATAATGCTTAATGAATAGTAAAAACAATTTCTTATAAAACAAAATGAGTCAGCCATCGTCTAGCCATATACTAAAAACGCCTTATTATGAGGAAATAGATACATCTCCTGAAGTCCTTTCAATTAAAGGTGCGGATAATGTTGTTGAAAATTATCAACCATATGATCTGTTTTGTTTAAGGACACGCTTATATCCGTATCTTGATGTTGGCGAAGATATTCAGTTTGTTAAAGAAACTCTAGACGCAAGACGAACCATAACCATTAGAATCTTAAACGGTGGCCAAGAAGTTCAATTGAACATGGTTCGTCTAAGTTTACTTCAGGATAGAATCAATATGATATGCGATGATACAAATGCATCAAAGATGAAGGGTAAAAGGGCATATTGTTTGTTATACCGATCGTCGAGTCATCAAAACGTACCTCCAAGGGGGGATTTTAATCGGAGATTGGTATCAAACGAGTATCACCATATTATGTTACCACTGCTAAATATAGATAAACTATGCTCT
>Ga0315901_10007769_pt1 | contig 12604 bp, 11 predicted proteins | sample LakEriMetagenome_10_FD_203761 | JGI IMG/M metagenome (GOLD analysis project Ga0315901, IMG submission 203761) | Freshwater fungal communities from buoy surface, Lake Erie, Ohio, United States - Buoy 2 MA116 | ecosystem: Environmental > Aquatic > Freshwater > Lake | place: USA: Lake Erie, Ohio... | reverse complement strand
CGCCATGATCTATCCGGCTGCCGTGCTGCTGCTGGCCACCCATACCGGTGCGATCGTGACCGGCCGCTGGTGGCGACGCGGGCTGGCACTGGGCGCGCTGCTCCTCGGTGTGGTTGCCGCCCAGGCGTGGTATCCCGTGCTGCCGCTCAAGCCAGCCAAGGATCCGATCGCCCGCGCACACGGGTGGACAACGCTGGCGCAGGCCGCGCAGCGCGCCCTGCACGATCCCTGGCTTGATGGGACCATTGATCGATGGATCGCGGCCGACCGGTATCAGGATGCGTCGGAACTCGCGTTCCTCATGCCGGAGCATCCGCCGGTGATGGCGCTCAATCTCGGCGGTCGCACGAATCAGTACGACATCTGGCCGAATGCGTGGACGCGTATACGCCCGGGTGATGCCTTGGTGGCCGTCTTCGATGCCAACCCCAAGGGGGACTCGCTGGCTGTACGCGTAGGGTCCTGGTTCAAGGAGACGCGTCCGGGCGAAGAAGTGGTGCTGCGGCGCGGGGCCGGTGACATCACCCATCGGCGCATCTGGCTCTATCGCATTGCGCAGGATGTCCCGCGGGATCGGGCTGCCGCGCTTGCGGATATGCGCAGCACGCCATTGCCCAACGCCGCCGGGTCCGCGCGGTGAGTCTGTCGGTCATCACGCCCGTTACCGTCGGCGCCGTCGCCTTCGGCGGGGCGCTGGGCTCCGTGGTGCGCTTTGTCGTGGGTGCCGCCGTGCCATCCTGGAACGGGGTGCCAATAGCCACGCTGACCGTGAACGTGAGTGGGGCGCTGCTCATCGGTGCTCTCGCCAAGCTGTTCGCCGGGAGCGTAGAGCCATCCATGTGGCGCCTAGCGCTGGCCACCGGTTTTTGCGGAGGCTTCACTACGTTCTCGGCGCTCAGTCTTGAGGTCATCTCTCTGTTGCAGCAGGGGCGCGTGCTGCGTGCCGCCGCCTATGTGCTGCTTACCCTGGTTCTTGGTTTCGCCGCGACGTGGCTCGGGTATACGATGGCGCCGTCGCGCTACGCCTGAGCCTCTCGGGCATTTTCCCAACCTGCCATGACTGCTCCTACGCTTCCCGCCGATATCGCCGCTTGGTGCGCCACGCACGAGACATCGGCCCTCGACGAACTCTTCACCTTCTTGCGCATTCCTTCCGTCTCGGCGCGCTCCGAGCACAAGGGGGACTGCGCTGATGCCGCACGCTTCGTCGCGGATGCGCTCTCGCGCATCGGCTTCACGAGCCGTATCGAGGCGACGCCCGGGCATCCTATCGTCGTGGGCGAATGGCGGCATGCCGCGCCCGGCGCGCCGACGCTGCTGATCTATGGGCATTATGATGTGCAGCCGGCTGAGCCCCTCGAGCTATGGACCTCGCCCCCCTTCGAACCGACGATTCGTGATGGCAAGCTGTACGCGCGCGGTTCTGTCGATGACAAGGGACAGTCGTATCTGCACATCAAGGCGCTCGAAGCGCATCTGGCCGTACGGGGCACACTCCCGGTCAACGTGATCGTGCTCGCCGAGGGAGAGGAAGAAGTCGGGAGCGCGAATCTCGAAATGTTTCTCGAGCGGGAACGCGATCGGCTCGCCTGTGATGCGGTGGTGATCTCCGATTCGACGATGTTCGCCCCGGGCATTCCTAGCATTCTGTCGTCGCTGCGTGGCATGGCGTACGTGCAGATCGACGTGCGCGGGGCGCAGGGGGATCTGCATTCGGGGATGTATGGTGGCGCCGTCGTCAATCCGGCGATGGCACTCGCCCGCATTCTGGCCACGATGCATGATGCGGACGGCCGCATCGCGATTCCCGGCTTTTACGATGCGGTGCAGCCATTCCCGGAGGCGGTGCGCGCGCAAATGCGGACGTTGCCCTTCGACGACGCGCAGCTGATGCATGAAGTGGGCGTCACCGCCTTGGGCGGCGAACCGGGCTATACCACGCTGGAGCGCTTGTGGACGCGTCCCACCTGTGAGGTGAACGGGTTGCTCAGCGGCTATACGGGGGAAGGGGCCAAGACCGTGTTGCCGGCCGTCTCGATGGCGAAGGTGAGTTTCCGTCTGGTGCCGGATCAGGATCCGGATACCATCGTTCATCTCGTGCGCGAGCATATCGCCCGCGTGACGCCACCTGGTGTGACCGCGACGGTCACGGCGTTGCACGGCGGGCGCCCATGGCGGGCCGATGTACGCGGGCCAATCATCGAGGCAGGAAAGGTCGCACTCGCCGCTGCGTTCGGCCGTGAACCCGTGATCACCGGCGAAGGCGGAAGCATTCCCGTCGTGGGTGATTTCGAGCGTATTCTGGGGGCGCCGGTCCTGCTGATGGGATTCGGACTGCCCGGCGAAAACGCGCATGCGCCCGACGAATGGATCAGCGTCGAGAACTATCTCGGCGGCATCCGGGCCTCGGCGATGCTGTACGAGACGTACGGACAGATGGCGGGGGCGTCGCACTGAGGTCGTGTGCGTGACCTGATGGCCTGATCGGATGGCGTGACTTGATGATGTGATCACCCCACCAAGACAAAGCGGGAGGACGGTTTGCACCGTCCTCCCGCTTTGTCTCGTACCGAGCGCTGCTGCGTCGCGCTTACAGACCGTCGAGCAGCGAGTCGTTGTTGCTTGTCGCCGCGATGCGCTTGATGAGCCATTCCATTCCTGCTTGCGGCGGGAGCTGGTGCAGCCCGCGACGCAGCAGATGCACCTTCTCGATCTGATCGGGGCGATAGAGCTTTTCTTCGCGGCGCGTGCCACTCGTGGCGATATCGAACGCGGGGAAGATGCGGCGATCGGCCAGCGAGCGATCCAGCTTGATCTCGCAGTTACCGGTGCCCTTGAACTCCTCGAAGATCACGTCGTCCATGCGCGAGCCGGTCTCGACGAGCGCGGTGGCGATGATCGTGAGCGATCCACCGCCATGCTGCGGTGCAATCATGCGCGCGGACCCGAAGAACGCCTTGGGCTTCTGCATCGCCGTCGCATCGAGGCCGCCGGACATCGTCCGCCCGGTGCCGCGATCGACCGTGTTGTGGGCGCGTGCGAGGCGCGTGATGGAATCGAGGACGATCACGACATCCTTGCCGGTTTCCACGAGACGGCGCGCGCGCTCGAGCGTCATCTCCGCCACTTCCACATGGCGCTTGGGCGGCATGTCGAAGCTGGACGCCACGACTTCGCCGTAGCCCCACGTGATCATCTCGCTGACTTCTTCCGGACGCTCATCGACCAGCAGCACCAGCAAGGCCGCCTCTGGATGATTGATCGCCACGCCTTCAACGATCGCCTGCAGCAGGGTCGTCTTGCCGGCGCGTGCCGGCGCGACGATGAGGGCACGCTGCCCGTAGCCGATCGGGGCGATGAGATCGATCGCCCGTCGCGTCAGTTCCGGACCGGTCTTCGCAGGCCGCCCAGTCTCGAGCGTCAGCTTCCGGTCCGGATAGCTCGCGACGAGGGTGTTGAAATCGGGGCGCTTCTCGAGCACCACCGGCGATCCATCATTCAGCGTCTGGACTTCAACCGCGACGTAGCGGCCGCGATGATCGCGACCATACGTAAGGTCGAGCTTGTCGCCGCGACGCAGTTGGTGCAGGCGCACGAGCGCGGGTGGGATGAACGGATCGGTGGGATCCGGGAGATAGCTGTTCGCGGGGCGGCGCAGGAATCCGGCGTCGCGCGACGGATCAAACCACCCCGACATCGTCCCTTCGACGGCAACAGGCGTTTGCGGTGGCCGTTCGAAGCCTCCCTCCGCTCCCGGTGCTCCGCCGCCACGACGGAAGCGATTGCGTCCACGCCGTCCATTGCGACGGAAGCCGCGGTCCTGTCCATCGAAACGCGGATCGGCGCCGCCCTCTGCGCCTGGCCGCTCGACGCCACTGTCCATCGCCGGAGCACCATGATGCGGCCCGTGGCCACCATGTGGATCGCGTCCATGTGGCTCGCGTGTATGCGGCTCGCGCGTATGTGGCTCACGTGCATGCGGCTCACGTCCTTGCGGATGCGGGCCCCGATCCCGACGGTCGCGGAAGCGGCCACGCCGGCGACCACCGCGCCGATCATTGAACTGGCGTTCCGGTCGCTCCCCGCGTTCCGGTCGATCGCCACCGTCCTGCCGATCGAAGGCACGGTCATACCGATTCTCCGTGCGCGTCTCGCGATCGACACTGCCGTCGCTGTCATAGGTCGGCCGTTGTTCCGGGCGGCTTTCGCGATACTCGGCACGGGGTTCCGAACGGGGTTCCGAACGGGGTTCCGGACGCGACTCTGCGCGCGGTGCCTCGGGCGACGACGCGGCTGGGGCGTCCGCTCCCTCGGTGCGACGCACACTGGGGCGGCGACCGCGGGGACGAGCCGCCGCCGGAGCCTCGTTGCTTGGCGCAGGCGTCGGGGCCGGCGGCGCCGCCGGCTCGGTCTCGGCAGTGCGCCGAGGGCGACGTGGCCGGGCCGGGGCGTCAGACGCGGGGGGAGCCGGTGGCGTGGCTGGTGCCGAGTCGGCAGCGGCCGCCGTCTTCCGGGGACGCCGGACCGGTGCCGGGGCGTCCGCGTACGGATTCACCTCCGCGGCCGCGGAGTCTGGGGTCGTGCGGGTGCGCGGACGACCGCGGCGCGCTGGCTGTTTGGGTTCTGTCATGCGACTACCAGAGTGATACGGAGTGTCATCGTCCAATCGGACGAAACACGGCCTGAACCGGTGGCGCCGTGGCGTGGCGATGCCGGATTTGGCCTGAGGGCCGGAGCCCACGAAGGGCCGGGGTGCGCGGGTCGCGCAGGAAATGCGTGATGCTTGGAAGCGAAATGCAGGCGGACGGAAACGGCTGGCCGTCACTGGGGCGGAGCGGCGTCGGTCGCCATTCCGGTATCGCGGGGAGGGAGCGCGACGTGGTCGCACCTCCGGTCACTCGGAGCACATGCAGGCACATGCCGTGCCTCGGTCCTGAGTGCCATGCTACACAAACTGCCAAATCCTCTACTGACCCCTTGAGTATTGCGCCCCCCCGGCCTTCGCGCAACCCCGGAACCCTCTACCTTTCGCGGATGATCGCACCCCCCTTGGATCTTCCGCACGCGCTGGCCGAGGCTGTGGCCGCCTATGAGGCGACGGGCAACGTCGGCGCCCTGATGGCCCGCCTCCACGAATTGCGCGATGGCGCGACCCCCGACGCCCTCGTCGCGGCCGCCGAATCCTGGCTGCACATGCCGGAGGTCGCCGGCCCCCTCTACGAGAAGATCGTGGAGGAGCAGCCCGTCAACGCCCGCGCGCTGGTGATTCTTGCCAATGCGTATTGGCTCTCGGGACGCGGTCCCGACACGGTGGGCGAGCTCGCCAGTCGAGCGCTTGCCGCCGACCCGGAGAGTCGCGGGGCGTGGCATCTCTGGGCGCTCACGGAAGCCAACCAGCGTGACCGCACGATCCGGTGGCTCCAGGTGTCGCAGCGCTTTCCGGACGACCAGCTGGCGCGTGCCGCGCTGGCCGACAATGCCGCGTCGTTGGCGGCCAGCGAGCACGACAAGGAAGCGCTCGACATGGCCATCACGGCGTACGAAGAGCTGTGGGCGCTCTCTCCCACGCCGGAGCAGCGCGCCGCGCTCGAAACGGCGCTGAATACGCTGCGCAACTACACGTTCTGACCCACGCCTCCGCCACCACGTCTCATGTCTGATCAGACCGCCGGTCCCCCGCACGATCATGCGCAGCCGGGCGAAAGTGCCGCCCTCGCGGAATTCCGGGCATTTCGTGAGCGCATGAACACGCGCATCCTGGGTGAGAACAACCTGGTCATCAACCGGTTCTTCAATCTCGATGGTCGCGCGTATGAAGGCGGCGCGCTCGACGTCAGGACGAAGGAGCTGCTGGGGCTCGTCGCGTCGCTGGTCCTGCGCTGCGACGATTGCATCACGTATCACATCGTCCGGTGCGCCGAAGAAGGGGTGACGCGTGAGGAAGTCTTCGAGACGATGAGCATCGGACTCATCGTGGGCGGCAGTATCGTCATCCCGCATCTGCGACGCGCGGTCGATCGCTGGGATGATTGCGAAAAAATGCGCGGGACGCCCTGAGGACATCCCGCGCACGCCTGCATCAGGTTCGCGACAGTCTCGGTGCCACTTAGCGCGCCGACACGGCCTTCCACGCGGGACATTGTGGACCGGCGGGTGCCGGACGCGCGCCATCGCGCGGCGCCGTCGGTAAGGTGTCGGCGAGCGCGAGCAGTTCGATATCAAAAATGAGCATCGCCTTGGCGGGAATCACCGGCGGCCGTCCCGGTTCGCCATAGGCGATCTGGTACGGGATGAACAGGCGACGCTGCCCACCAACGTGCATCCCTTCGAATCCCGCATCCCATCCCGCGATGACGCGACGGGCGCCCTGTGGGAAGGCGATCGGTTCGCGTGGCTGACCGTTCGGCATGGTGTCGCGCGACGAGTCGAACTTCGTCCCGTCAGTGAGCCACCCGGTGTAGTGGGCGTAGACGCACCGCTTCGGTGCCATCGCCTCACCCGTCCCGACGCGTACATCGATGTGGCGCATGGCGTACGGCGTGACCACGCGGCCGCTGACGGCGGGGATGGAGGCTGGCGCCGGAACGGAGGACCGCCGGGATGGCAGACAACCGATCATCGAGACCGCCGCAAGGACGAACAGGAGGGGGCGCATAAGCAGGGCCGTTCAGGGCGTGGGTTTCGCGAGCACCTTCGGATTGCCGTCGGAAACATAGCGCGCCCACTTGCTCCCCGGCTTGTCCATTTCGTCCAGTGTCGTCTTCAGCTTGGTACCACCCTGAAGAGGTACGCGCGGGAGCGCCTTCGGATTGAACTGCGGATCGAACGGACTCCGCGCAGGACCCCCGGCCACTTCGAACACGGCCTCGTGGCGATAGCGCAGTTCACGCTTTCCACGCGTGTCGTACCAGCGGCCCGAGCGCGTCAGGGCACGATTTTTCGGCCAGAGGCCGTACGGTAACGCCAAGGCGCGAACTGTATAGTTCGGCACCGCCGAGTCGATCGCGACGGCGCCGCGTGCCAACTGCTCCTGTACGACCGCATCGCTGTACTTGCTGAGCTTCGCATGCCAGAGCGTGTGATTACACAGCTCGAAACCCTGCTCCACAAGGAACTGCAGTTTCGGGAACCGCCACGCGGTCTTCTGCCCGTCGATGCCCTTGTCGCCGAAGAAAGCATGGCCGGCTTCGGCGGCTGGCAGCAGACAGAATACGCCGCGCGGCTTCCACTCTTTGTGGGTCTTGATGAAGTCGAGCAGGATACCGACCGCGCTGGTCGGGTCCACCACCAGCTTGCCGTTTCGTTCGAGATAGCGGAACTGGCTCGGCGACGAATCGTCGAACGTAAACAGCACCGGCGATGTACCGGCCGGAATGTCGATGGTCTTGTCGAGCACGTCGGCAAGACTCACCGGCACATAGCCACGACGATGCAGCTCGGCGAGCTCGGCGCGAAAACGGTCGCGCGACACCTTGTAACTCCCGTCCTTGTCCACCACCTGATGCCACTCGACGATGGGGATCCGGCCGAGTTCATTCGGCGCGCGCGGCGCCGATCGTGGTGTCTGCGCCTCCAGCGTCAGGTCCGAACAAACGACCAGCGCCGTGATACCAACAACGTGCGAGGCACACCGGAATGCACGGGCAAGGCGATGCCCGGTGAAATGTCGAATCATGCTGCAAGCTAATACCGCCGAATTTCCTGCCGCGACCAGCGGCCTCAACCGGAGAGCAGCCCCAACCACGATGACGCGGGGGCGTCGTAGCCGGGGAACAGACGACTGAGATCGCGAGCGCCGAGATGGCGCGTCGCAACCTCGGAAAATACGGCACGGAAATCCGTCGTCAGAGCAAGGTCACGCCCTTCATACAACTGTTCGGGGGCGAGTCCCGGCCACCGACCATGCACGCGTGGAGCACCGTGCAGTGTGCCACCGATCACGAACATCGCTCCGGCATGTCCGTGATCCGTCCCGCCCGTCCCGTTCTGTCGCACCGTACGACCGAACTCGGAGCAGGTAAGAATCACGGTGTCCTCCATGCGATCACCGAGATCCGTCACCAGTGCCGCCACCGATTGTGAGAAATCGCGCAAACGATTCGCGAGCTGTCCCTCGGCCGCACCCTGATTCACATGCGTATCCCATCCGCCCACGTCGGCAAAGGCTACCTCGAGCCCGACGCCGGCCTTGATGAGTTGTGCGATCTGCAGAAGCCGTTGGCCGAAGGGGGAGCGCGGATAACTCACGCCGGCGCGTGGCTGATACTGCTGGGGGTTGGCCGCGCGCAGCACCTTGAGTGCCTCGAACATGTCGGTGCCGCTGCCGTGGACCACATCCGCGGAGCCGGTGCGGTACAGGGCCTCGAGTCGACGCTCGGCGGCATTCCCCGACGAACGGATCGAGAACTCCTCCAGCGCATTCATCGCCACGACCGCCGCGTTCCCCTCGAGAATTCGCGGTGTTTGCGGCGTCATCGAAACGGCGCGAAACGGGGTCGGCGGACACGCCTCGCAGGTGCCGGCCACAGCGAGATAGCGGTTGAGCCAGCCGTCGGTCGTGCCTTTCCGATCGGGGGTCCCCGTCTCCATGTAATCCTGCGCATCGAAATGGGAGCGCGTCGCACTCGGACTCCCGACCGCATGAATGGGGGCGAGCAATCCCTGGTCCCAGAGGGGCTTGAACGCAGCCATTGCCGGATGCAATCCATAGAACCCGTCGAGGTCGATGGCGCCGAGCGCACCATTCCGTCGCGCCGGTGAGGCGATCGCGAGCTGGGGACGCGCGGCAGCGTAGGCGGGATCACCAAACGGCACGAGCACATTCAAGGCGTCGGCAGCCCCCCGCTGAAACAGCACGATGAGCGTCTTGCCGCGCGCGGCACGCGGGAGCGACATCCCCAGGGCCGTACGCTGCAGAAAACTCGGCGAAAGGCCGAGGGTGAGGAGCGACAGCGCACCACCCTTCAGAAAGACGCGACGATGCATGGCGGAGGGCCCGGTCAGCGGCGTTGAAATTCGGGAGAACCGAGCGCGAGCCCGACGAGTTGGGCGAGGCCACGCGGTGCGTCGGCGGCTGGGAGGGAATCGGTCGCGAGACGCTGCAGCAACGGATTGGCTCCGGTGCGCAGGACCTCACGGGTATCGGGTGACACGAAGCCTCCGAGCAGCTCCTGGATCACCCCGTCGACCTGCGCTTCACGCGGAAGCGCCGCCAACTCCCGGGCCCGTGGCCAGCTCGCGAGGCGGACGCCCGGTACGCGACCTCCCGCCACGAGCAGACCGAAGTTGATGCGATTGAGGATCGCACCCGTATTCATCCACGCCTCGCCGGTTTCAGGATAGCCGTTGGGAGCCTGATGACCGAAGAGCGGTTGCCCGAGCCGACTGACGACCTGCGCCGTGCGCGATGTCCCGTCGGGATCAGCATCCAGCGCGCGCATCGCACTCACCACCAACTCGAATGGGCTTTTGACCTTGGCGTGAAACGCCCGCCGCGCGAAGAACTCCGGGCTGGTGACGATGGTGCGCACCGTCTCACGGATATCGCCATCGGTTTCCAAGAAGGTGGCGGCTGCACGCGTCACCAGCGCCGGTGGTGGCGTATCACTCACGAAGCGACGCACCAATTTGGTCGCGATGAACGTGGCCGTCTTTGGATGGCGCGCCAGCAGGTCGAGTACGGCGTCGCCTTCGTCTTGCCCACGCCCTGCTGGGAACCGACGGCCGAGGATGATCTTCTCGCCGGCATCATGAACGGTGGGGCGGAACACGAATCCGCCGCCTTGCGCGCCCTGCGCCAGCGTCCACCCGGTCAGCGCGCGTGCCACATTGATCACATCCTCCTGCGTGTAGCCCCCATCCACGCCCAGCGTGTGCAGCTCCAACAGCTCGCGCGCATAGTTCTCGTTGAGACCACGCCGGCGCGCAGTGGGTCGCGGCATGGCTGTCGCGATACCGCGACCGGCATTCCTACGGCCGCGGGAGCCGAGCACCGGCCGGCCGCTGTCAGCCACGCTTTGCCAATTGTCGAGGTAATACAGCATCGCTTCGCTCTTGGCGACGGCGCCCAGCAAGTCACGAAAGCGCCCCATGGCGTACGGGCGGATCACACGCGCGTCGTACGGAACGAGGAAATACCGCGCGCGGTCCTTTCCCGCGAAGACATTGAAGTGATTGTGCCAGAAGTCCACGAGGACTTCCTCAAGCTGATAGGGCGACCGCACCGCGCGGGTCAGCCGGATCGCGCTCAGCTCGCCGAGAAAGGGATACTGCCGTTCTGTCGGCGGGTAGGCGTTGAGCAACTCCGTGCTGGTGGCGGTCAGCAGCGGGAATCGCGAGCGCCAGCGCTGCTGGGCCGAGTCCGGTGCGGGCTGCAATTGCTCGGCCATCCAGGTATCAACCCCGATGGCGCGTACGCGCTGCACATCGCCAGGCCGTGGGCCGAACGCGAGCCGGTGCAGGACATGGTACACCTGCTCATCCGCCGTCTGTTCGCGGGGCGTTGCGCTGGCCGCTCGGATGGTGCGGTCGGGATTGGCCGCGAGTGGTCCGCCGGCGTACCGGCACCCGAACACTCCGAGGAGGAGTAACGGCGCAACGAAGGGGGTGAGTCGGGGCACGGAATCGGGTTGGGGGAGCCGGTCGGACGCAGGCCCACCGGTGGACGAGGCAGGGCGTCCATCGTTAAGTCCGCAGCCTCCCTTATCTTTCACGTATGACCGGCCTCACGTCCAACTTCCGCACCTGGCATCGTTACGTCGACGAAGCGCTGGCGGTGGGCACCCTGACCACGATCGCGACGGGTGGGGCGTTGCTGGGGTTGGGGTGGCGGGACGGTGAGGTGGGGCGGCTGTTCCGGCTCGCCGGCCGGGGGCTGCTGGAGCGTCTCAGTATCGCGTCTGGTGCTGCACCCCTCACGTCGGTGGCGGTTGGCTACCTCCACCATCTCGTGGTCGCCACGGTGTGGGGCGTGCTGCTGGGGCTACTCGTTCTGCCGTGGCGCGGCGCCGTACGGTGGCTCGTCGTGCCCTGTGCGGCCTTCGGCTACTTCGTCCTTTCGCTGCTGTGGCTGCCGCCAATCGCCCGCATTGGCTACGGGGTGACGGGAAGCACGCCGTTCGCCGTGCCCGTGGCCCTCGCACTCGCGACGGCGCTCATCGGCGGCCTCTGGTTTGCCGACGAGGCCGACGACTGATCGGCCCGTCGTCTCTCCGCTGGCGTCGTCAGACCTTATGGTGCGCGATCTTCGCCGCTTCGACGCGGTCGGCGGCGACGTAAATCTCGAAGTCGCTGAAGAACGCCGGCGCCTCGGCCTGCAGCACGCGCAACACGGCGATCGCCATGCGCCGGATCTCGAGTTCGGCCGCTTCACTCGAGCGGAGTTCCAGCATCGTCCGCCACGCGCGCGCGTTGCCCGTCACCACAATCTTGGTTTCCGTGCTGTTCGGCAGCACGCCGCGTGCTGCTTCGCGGGCCATCTTGCGGCGGTGCACCTTGTCGTCCACCCACGCGTAGCGCGTCATCAGCGAATCGACGAGCGCGATGTACGCGTCGAGCGCCGACTCCACCTGCGTGCGCCACGCCGTCTCGAGTGGCGTATCGCCGATCATCGCCGGCGGCATGACGAAGCAGGCGTCGCTTTCGTCGACGTAGCGTTGCGACAGCTGCGAGTAGGCGAAGCCGGCGCGGTGGCGCACCAATTCATGCGTCAGCGAACGGCTCACGCCTTCGAGGAGCAGGGAATAATTGGCGTGTTCGAGCACGCTGCCATGCCCCTGCTTCTTGATGTTCTCGAGGTACTCGTGCGTCGAGCGCCCGGCCGGATTCTTCTGGCTCATGTAGCATAGACGCCCCGCGAATTCCGCGAGCCGTTCGCCATCGGTCGATTCGCCCATCCACTGCACCGGCAGGTGCGCCGGCTCGACGAACTGCGGGCGGGCGAGCACCGTGACCTTGGGTTCACGGAGGATGGCAGCGTCGGCGAGGGGCATCGGCACCAGAGGGGTTGAGGTCGCGCGGGATAGGCAGCGCCGTGAAAGATAACATCAACCTCAGGTGATACCGTCCAGCCTCCACCGATCCCACGCGCGTTCCCGTTCAATGGCATCGAGCGCCGCACGCGCATCGTCAGGGAGCGCCGGGGCCTCCGGATCATGGCGGAGCATGGTGAAAGGTCGGGCGTCATCCGCGGCGACCTTGCACCCGGGGTTCAGGACCAACGCCGGATCCGCCGCAGCCTTGATCTGGGCAAAGGCCGCCCGCGCTTCGAGGCTCCACACCGACGGCCACAGCGGCGCCCGGAGGCGACCGTCGCCATGCTCTCCCGCCAAGGTGCCGCCCAGGGACGCCGTCAGCGCGCACACGTCGGACAGCAGACCATATACCCGATCTCGCCATCCTGGCTGCGTGGTATCCACCAACGGGTTCACATGGGCATGCGCATCGCCGGCATGGCCAAAAATCACGCCGCGTATCCCTGCCGCATCGAGCGCGCGGCGCACGCCGCGGACGTAGGCCGGAAACTGCGCCGGAGGGACACACCCATCTTCGATGAACTGCATCGATCGCAGACGCGGCGCGAGTTGGGCAAGGATCGGACTGGCCG
>Ga0315901_10007762_pt1 | contig 12611 bp, 11 predicted proteins | sample LakEriMetagenome_10_FD_203761 | JGI IMG/M metagenome (GOLD analysis project Ga0315901, IMG submission 203761) | Freshwater fungal communities from buoy surface, Lake Erie, Ohio, United States - Buoy 2 MA116 | ecosystem: Environmental > Aquatic > Freshwater > Lake | place: USA: Lake Erie, Ohio... | reverse complement strand
ACACGATCAGGAGCGCACCGACGAGCTGCCACAGTGCCATCGCGACGGCGAGCCGGAGCAGCAGGCGGCGGCTCTCGGGCCCGACGCGCGGTGGGGCCTCGGGCAGCAGCAGCGGCGCGTCGGCGGTGGCGGCGGGGTCGGGGGACAGGGTGGCGGTCATCGGGATCCTCCGGAGCGGGCGCGGGCCGGCATCGGCGGCGCCTCGTAGGTGACCTGGGGGCGTCGGGTGATGCGGCACCAGAGTCGAACGAGCCGCACCCACACCTGCGCGCAGTTGAGGTACATCGTGATCACGGCTGCGCCCCCGTGCCCGTGCCCGTGCCCGTGCCCGTGCCCGTGCCCGTACCCGTGTGCGTCGCCGGGGTGACGAGCAGGCGCCGGCGCCGGGTCACACGCAGGTCGATCGACGCGGTGCCCGCGTCGTCGGCCTGCAGGCGGCCGACCACGTCGCCCCTCGAGTCCGTCGAGCCGGCCTGCCCGCCGGTGTGCTCGACGACGTCGTAGGCGGCACCGGCGCGCAGCGCGGTGAACCCCAGTCGCACCGGTGCCTCCGTCGGCGCCGGACCGGGCCGGAGCTCCAGGTCGAGCGAGGTGCCGTCGAGCGAGCGGGCGAGGGTGACGAGCACCTTCGGCCACGGCACCTCGTGGAGCACCGGGCCGACCGGCGGCACCCAGCCGCGCAGGTTGAGCGTGGCGTTGTCGACCGGCGTCGACCAGCGCACCAGCAGGTGCAGCGCCAGGTTGGCCACACCGGCCGACATCGGTCGCTCGGGCCAGGTCCGCCCGGTGGCGCACTGGCGGTCGCACGCCCGCAGGGCGGCCTCGGCCAGCTCGCCCTGGCCCACCATCCGGGCGCCGGCGACCAGCTTCGTCCACCCCGGCACCGCGCTGCGACGGGCCCGGTTGCGCTCCCACTCCTCGGGCAGCTCGAGCGTCAGCTGGCCGTCGCGCACCATCGCCGCGAGGCCGGCCATCTTCTGCGGCGCGCCGCGCAGCTGCAGCATCCGCCCCCGCAGCGCGAGGTCGGGTGCCACGTCGGCGAACCCGTGGGACCCGGTGGTGAAGTACTCGCCGCCCGGCGTCTCGCCGGTGTCCCACGACAGGCCCGTGTGGGTGGAGCGGATGTTGGCGTAGTTGCCGTCCGGCAGCAGGTACTCCTGCTCCAGCGTGGTGCGCCAGCGCTGCTCGATGTCGGCCCAGTGCGTGGTGCCGTGCAGCCGGTCGTGGCCGAGCAGCGCCTGTGCGCCGATCGTGTTGCACGCGGCGAACGCCCACCCCGGCTCGCACGGGAAGAACACGAGGCGACTCGACTCGAAGTTGGCGCGCACCGCCTCGGTCCAGGAGTGGTGGTCGTACGCGAACGTGCGGCCGTCCTCCCACACGAAGGTGAGCGATCCCGGCTCGTCGAACACGGTGCTGCCGGTGGCCGCCTCGTAGAGGTTGATCTGGTCGCCGGTGAAGCCCGAGAACATGATGTTGTCGCGCACCAGCGGATCGGGGTTCGCGTCGAGGTTGCCGATCAGGTTGAGGGTGCGCCAGTAGCGCCACACCCGCAGGTCGGTCTGCTTGTGCACGAGGTTGCGCATCGCGAGCTCGATCTGGCGGGGTGCGTTGGGCACGTAGTTCACCGCGTACGGCGCCAGCGCCCAGCCGAGGTAGTTCAGCTGGTAGCGCACCACCGTGCCGCCGTGGTACTGCTCGCCCCACTCGAAGCCCCGGAACTCGTCGACGGGCTGCAGCGCCATCTCGTAGGCCCAGCGGAGCAGCTCGGCGTCGGTGTCGTCCGGGTCGCGCAGCGGCCGTGCGGGCTCGGGCAGCGAGGCCGTGGTGAGGTACTCGTTGAGCTCGCCGATGCGTGCCCGCTTGCCGCGGAACCGCGACTCGAAGGTGAACACCAGCGCACCGATCGCCGCCGCAGCGAGCACGTACACGACCGGGATCGCCCACTCCCAGGTGGTGCCGCGGTCGATGAGGAACCGCGGCCCGTCCGCCCAGGCCACGGCCACGAGCGCCGACGCGAGCCACACGAGCGGGATACCCCAGTGCACGCTCATGCCCCACCAGAACACCAGCGCCACCGTGACGGCCACCCACGTGAGCACGAACGCGACCGGGGCGGCGGTGTGCAGGAAGCCGCCGCCGGGCAGGGCGAGGCCGAGCCCGAGGGTGCGCCATCGGCCACCCGCCACGGTGAGCACCACCGACACGACCTGCACGACCGCGACGACCACCACGGTGCGCAGCACCAGGAACCGCGTGACCGGCCCCATGCGGCGGGGCTGCTCGGGCAGCAGTGGTGGTCGCGGCGGCGGTGGATCGGCGTGGTCGGTGGGCGGGTGGAGTTCCGAGACGGTCATGCGACGAGGTCCTTTCCGTCGGCGGCGACGCGGGTCGCCAGTCGGTCGAGTGCCACGGCCAGCGGGTCGTGCTGCACCGTGGGGCGGGTGAGGATGCGGGCGGCCTGCTCGTCGTCGAGGCACGCGAGCCAGAGCCGGCCTGCCGCGATGGCGCGCTCGTCGTCGATCTGCGCGGTGCCGCGTGCTGCGGCGCCCAGCAGCCGAGGGCGCAGCACGGCCCAGTCGTCGTCGCCGATCCAGCCCTGCGCCCGGGCGATCGCCGTCGCCGCGGCGTGCTCCCACAGCGGCGCCGAGCCGATCCGCACCCCGAGCGGCGTCCACCAGCACACCGGGCGGTGGCCGCGTCGCAGTGCGAGCGGTCCGCCGAGCATCGCCGCCCAGCGAGCGGGTGCCTCGTCGTCGCCGGCGGTGCGCGCCGCCACCGCGGCGAGCGTGCCGTCGAGCAGCCGCACCCACGTCGGTTCGCTCGCGGGCACACCGGCGCGGGAGCGGCGGCAGTCGTCGAGGAAGCGCACCACCGCGTCGTCGTCGAGCGCACCGCTCAGCAGCAGTGCCGCCCGCGGCGCGGCGTGATCCACGGCGAGGCCGCGTCGGGGGGACCTCCCGCGAGCGGCGAGCCCGATGCGTACCGCACGCCGCGCCACGGCGGGGTCGGTCGCCACCCGGGCGGCGCGCTCGCGTTCGTGGTCCGAACCGGCGCCCATCGCCGCGATCGCGGCGGCACGAGGACGGTCGACGAGCGACAGCACAGCCGGGTTCGTCGCAGCGTCGTCCCCGGCGCGACGCGCGCGACGGAGGGCGACGCCGCGCACGACGGGCAGCCGACGCACCACACCTCGGAGCCACACGACGCCGGTGACCACCACCACGACGAGCGGGAACTCGTGGGCGGCCCGCGCCATCACCGGCGCCGCAGCCGTGACCGACGATGCAGCCGCCCCCGCGAGCGCCCCGGCGTGGTGACCGTCCGCGGCGACGGCCGCGGCGACCGACGAGGCGATCACCACGGTCGCCGGTGCCCAGTCGACACCCCACTGCACCCACCACACCACCGCGACGACGGCGAGGACGAACACCGCCACGCCGGCGACGAGGCCGGTCTCGTACAGGCCGAGGCCGGGCACGATCAGGTTCTGCAGTGCGTGCTCGCCCGCGTGCCCGGTGCTGAACGCCAGCACGGCGGCCAGCGTCAGCGACACCACCGTCACGACGACGCGACGGCGCGTCGACGACGGCGCAGCGACGTTCGGCGGCGGAGCCACGGGGACCGGCAGGTCGGTCATGTCACCGCAGCAGCTCCAGCGACTGCAGGTCGATCGCGTGACGGCCGTGCCGCTGCGCCATCACCGTGAGCATGTCGTTGCCGCGTTCGGTCTCGGCCGCGAGGATCGTCGCGATCACCGACATCACCACGCCCCACACGGCACCGAGCCGGTAGTCGCGCCACGCCGTGTCGGCGTCGTAGTGGACGCCGGCCGTGCGCATGCGGGCGAGGTAGTCGTCCATCAGGTCGCGCTCCACCTTCGCCCGGTCGGGCGGCTGGAACGAGCCGCCGATCAGGTACGCGATGTCCCACATCGCGAAGCCGTTGTTCACCGTCTGCCAGTCGACGACGACGAGCGGCGGTGCGCCCTCCTCCACGCCGAACATGAAGTTGTCGGGCCGGTAGTCGAGGTGCACCACCGTGCGCGGCGTGTCGTCGCCCTGGCTGCCGGCCGCCCAGGCGCCGCAGAGCGGTCCGAGCGCGCGCACGAGGTCGATCACGTCGGCGTCGAGGCCGGGCCCGAGCCGGTCGAGGAACGGCTCGATCATCATCTGGTACACCATGCCGAGCATCGCCGCCGCCTCGGCGCCCTGCGGCCGGTCGGCCCGGAACTCGGCGAGGGTCGGGTCGCCCCAGCGGGGTGCGTGCAGGCCGACCGCCTGCTCGATCGTGAGCGCCGCCTGATCCAGCGTGAGGCCCTCGAACTGGTCACCCTGGCGGGCCCCGACGATGTCCTCCATGATCAGCACGAACGACGGCACCGACTCGTCGTACCGGGCGACGTGGCACGCCGGCGTGCGGATCTGCAGGGTGTTCGCCAGGTGGTGGTAGAAGGCCCACTCGTTGAGGTAGGTGCCGTTGGTGAATGCGGCCAGGCGCGCGTTGGGGTCGGCCGACGCGAACTTGCCGACCACCGTCGACGGGCGGCCGTCGGGGTCGTCCCACGTGAGCCGCAGTCGGGCGTTGCGGCCCGTCTGGCCGGTGCCGATGAACCCCTCGACGTGCACGTCGGTCACCCGTGCGCCGCGCGCGACCCCGGCGGCCTCCAGCGCCGCGGTCATCCACGGCGCGTCGATGTCGTCCGGTTCGGCTCGCACGTCGAGCGAGTCGTCGGTCATGACCGTCCCCCAGGTGTGGTCGCGGTGGTCGGCTCGTGCCGGCCCCCGGTCGGCTGATCCGCCGAGCCTACGGATCGGGCCGGTGGCGTGTCCCACCGAGCGACCCTGCACCGTCACGGTCGTCGCCGCCCGCGCAGGTCAGGTCCGCGACCGGAGCAGCACCTCCTGCGCCAGCGTGGCGACGAGCGTGCCGTCCGCCGTGCGGATCGTGCCGATCGCCAGACCCCGGCCGCGCCCGGTCGCGACCGGCACCAGCTCGGACAGCAGCCACTGGTTCACGTCGACCGGACGGTGGAACCAGACGCTGTGGTCGAGCGACACCGACATCCGGTTCGCGTCGGCGTCGAGCGCCGCGTGCGGCTCGCGTGCCGCACGCGTCGGGCCGTGGTCGCTCAGGTACGCGACGCACTGCAGGTGGAGCATCGGGTCGGCGGGAACGGGGAGCACCGGACGGAACCACGCCCGGCGGGCGAGCGAGCCCTCGGCGACCGGTACGTCACGCGACTCGAACCACGGCGACGCGTACCGGCCGACCGGCAACTCGTCCGGCGGGGGTGCCGGTGCGGCCGGCAGCTCGTACTCGAGTCCGTCCTCGACGTCGTGGAAGTCCGCGGTGAGCACCAGCGCCGGCCCGCGCGACTGGCGCACCACCACCCGGCGGGTGCCGAAGCTGCTGCCGTCACGGGTGCGCTCCACCTCGTGACGGAGGTGTTCCCCGCCGCGTCCGGCCACCAGGAACGAGGCGTGGAGCGAGTGGATCGCGCGGTCACCGTCGACGGTGAGCTGCGCGGCTCGCGCCGACTGCGCGATCAGCAGCCCGCCGAACACGTGGCCCCGCTCGCACGCGTGCCGGCTGGTGAACACGTCGGGCTCGCCCGGCACCGGTTCGAGCGCGAGGCGGTCGGCCATCGTGGGCGGCGGGGTGGGCGTTGCGGCTGGTGCGTCGGGCTGCCCGGCGGTGGACACCGGCGGGAACGTACCAGTGCGAATCCGGCGGCCCGACAGTGGAACACTGCCGGACATGGGCCTTCCCACCGACCTCGTCGACCGGCTCGAGATCATCGAGCTCACGCACCGCTACTGCTGGGCGCTGGACTCGAAGCAGTTCGACCTGCTCGACACCGTCTTCCTCCCCGACGCCACGGCCGAGCTGCGCTCCGCGCCGCTGGAGGGTCGTGACGCGATCCGCGACCGGATCCGCGGCGCGCTCGCCACCCTCGACGCCACCCAGCACACGGTGAGCAACCACCTCGTCGCCGTCGACGGCGACACGGCGACGGCGCGCACGTACCTGCACTCGCAGCACGTCCGCCGCGGCACACCGGGCGGCGAGCTCTACGTGATCGCGGGGCGCTACGAGGACGAGCTGGTCCGCACGCCCGACGGCTGGCGGATCCGCTTCCGCCGCCTGGTCACCGTCTGGAGCGAGGGCAACCTCGACGTGGTGCGCCTCGGCCGCTGACGCCCCGGCGGGCACGGCGCGACGGCTCGTGGCCGGACCAGCGGCGTGCCTCACCCGAGTGCGAGTGCGAGCTCCCAGGCCTGGCGCGTCGCGAACACCATCCGTCGCGGCGCGTACGCGTCGCCCAGCAGCCGGACGTCGGGATGCTGCCGCTTCACCTCGCGGTACAGCGCGTCGTCGCCGATCGACCCGCACGCGAGGACGACGCTGTCGAAGCCGTCCACGGTCCAGCGACGCATGCTGTAGCTGTGCGCGAGCGTGAGCGTGCCGCCGTCGATGTCCACGACTCGCGCGAGCGGCACCAACCGCACCCCGCCGAGGTCGAGCCGGGCGAGCATCGACCCCACCGAGTACTTCCCGACGAGCGGGGCGGGTCCCGGGGTCTGGAAGATCATCGTCACCTCGTGGCCGAGCCCCGCCAGGTGGTCGGCGATCGTGATCGGGGCCGGCCCGTCGTCCTCCACGACGAGCGCGACGCGTCGGCTCAAGTCGGGCACGCAACGTGACGATGAGCTGAGGTCGGTTCGTCCCCGGAGGTCCTCCCATGCACGCCCTCGTCCTCGGCGGTTCGGTCTTCATCGGCCGGCAACTCGTCGACACGCTGCTGCTGCGAGGCGTGCGGGTCACCGTGCTGCACCGCGGGTTCACCCCCACCGACCTGCCCGACGACGTCGAGCGGATCCTGGTCGACCGCACCGACCTCGGCGCGCTCGCGGGCGTGCTGGGCGAGCGCGAGTGGGACGCCGTGTTCGACGTGTCGGGCCACGTGATGGCCGCGGGTGGGCTCGACGTCGAGCGCCACCTCGACCTGTTCGCCGACCGGGTCGGGCACTACGTCTACGTGAGCTCGATCATGGCCTACGACCAGTCGATGGTGGGGATCGCGCCGTGGAGCGAGGACTACCCGACCGACCGGAGCGGGCCCACCACGTACGGCGGGTTCAAGGCGATGTTCGAAGCGGCGCTGCTGGCTCGCCACGAGCGCCGCCAGTTCCCGGTCACGATCGTGCGTCCGGCCGCCGTGTACGGGCCACGGAACAACGTGTTCGACATGGAGACGCCGATGTTCCTGCGGCTCCTGCAGGAACGGCCGATCCTGCTGCCGCACAGCGGGCTGGTCACCGCCTCCTACGGGCACGTCGAGGACCTCTGCGAGGCGATGGTGTCGCTCGTCGGCAACCGGCGGGCGCTCGGCGAGGTGTTCAACATCACCGCGGGTGCGGTCACCACCCGGCGGTACGTGGAGCTGCTCGCCCGCATCGTCGGCAAGCAGCCGCACATCGTGGAGGTGCCCGACCACCGGCTGCGCGAGCTGCCGCCGCGCGTGTTCGGTCACCTGTTCTCGGCCCGGCACCACGCGGTGCTCTCGACCGACAAGGCCCGTCAGCTCCTCGGGTTCGAGCCGCGCTTCGACGTCCGCGCCGGCCACCTCCACACCTACAAGTGGTTCCTCCACCGCGGCTACGACCTGCTGGAGGCGCCGCTGGTGGACCCGGTGTGGCGCGCCACGTGGGACTTCGCCGCGGAGGACGCGGCCGTGGCGCTCCTGCGTCGCTGAACCGGTCAGCCCCCGGCGAGCACGTCGGCGAGCTGGTCGACGATCGACGGCGCGGCGCTCTTCGGCAGCGCCACGATCGCGAGGTCCGCCCCTGCACGTTCGAACGCTGCTCGGTCGGCGAGCAGCTGGTCGGCGTCGCCGCTCCAGCGCAGCAGGAAGCTGCAGGTGATGTCCCCGGGGTCGCGGTCGAGGTCCGCGCACGCCCGGTGCAGCACGTCGCGCAGCTCGGCGAACTCCGTCGGGTCGGTGCCGCCGTAGTTCCAGTGATCCGCGAAGCGTGCCGTCAGCGGCAGGGTGCGGGTACGTCCGCTTCCGCCGATGCAGATCGGCAGCTTCGGCTGCAGCGGCTTGGGGTTGTTCATCGCGTCGGTGAGGTCGTAGTAGCGCCCGTGGAACGTCGTGCGCTCGTTCGCGAACAGGCTCTCGAGCACGTGCAGGCCCTCCTCGAAGCGGTCGAACCGCTCGCGCATCGAGCCGAGCTCGATCCCGAACGCGGTGCACTCCTCCTCGTTCCAGCCCGCACCGATGCCCAACTCGAGCCGGCCACCGCTGGTGATGTCGAGGGTGCTCGCCATGTTCGCCAGCACGCCGGGGTGCCGGTACACCATGCCGGTCACGAGCACACCGCCGCGCAGCCGCTCGGTCTCGTGCAGGAGCGCGGTGAGGGTGATCCAGCCCTCGAGGCAGTCCTCGGTGGAGTCGCCGAACAGTGGGTAGAGGTGGTCGAAGGTCCAGCCCGACTCGAACACCTCGTGCGCGTCGGCGCGCTGCCACACCTCCAGCAGCCAGTTCCAGGTGGTCCGTTGCGGTGACGTGCTGATCGCGTGGCGCATGACCCCACCTTCGCGCATGCCACGCCCGCGCCCGGGCCGGTTGCTCGGTAACGGCCACGGGCCCCGAGGTGGACAGACTGCACGCATGAGCGACGCGAACCCGCACGTCAGCACCGACGACTTCCTCGCCATCGAGCGACTCCTGCACCGCTACGTCGACGCGGTGATCCACCGCAACGGCGTGCAGTGGGCCACGACGTGGGCCGACGACGCCACCTGGGACCTCGGCCGCGGCCGGCTCGTCCACGGCAAGGAGGAGATCGTCGCCCTCTGGTACCGGGCGATGCAGGGCATGCACGCCGTGGTGCAGGTGGTGCACAGCGGCGAGGTGCGCTACGGCGACACCACCGACACGGCGACCGGCCGGTGGTACATCAACGAGTGGTTCCGTCGTGCCGACGGCGCGAACGCGATGCTCCTCGCGCACTACGACGACGAGTACGTCAAGGTGGACGGCGAATGGCTGTTCTCGCGCCGGTTCCTGCAGAGCCACTACGGCGGCCCGCCGGACCTGAGCGCCGAGTTCACCAACCACCACGACGCGCTCGTCGAGAGCGGGGTGCCGAGCGACGTCTGACGCGCCCGCCGGCACGAGCCCACGAGCACCCGGAAGTGAGCACGTCATGAGCGCCTACGTCGATCGGGCCAACGGTGTCGAGCCGTCCGAGCTCCACGCCGAACTCCGCGCGTCCGGCTGTCCGGTGCACCGGGTCGACGACCACGACCCGCCGTTCTTCGCGCTCAGCCGGCACGCCGACGTGTTCGAGGCGCTGCGCGCACCGCAGCAGTGGCGCAACGGCGACGGGCCCGGGGTGTTCGTGCAGCGCGGGGGCGTGCTCGGATCGGCCGACGACCCCGACCACCGACGCCAGCGCAGCGTGCTCCAGGACGAGTTCCGGCCGGCCCGGCTCGCCCAGCTCGAGCCGTTCGTGCTGCAGGTGATCGACGAGCTGTGGGCGCCGTTCCGCGAGCCCGGTGAGGGCGACGTCGTGCCGCTGCTGTCGTTCCCGCTCCCGGCACTGGTGATCGCCGAGCTGCTCGGCGTGCACGCGGAGGACCGCGACCGGTTCAAGCAGTGGGCGGAGGCCGTGGTCGCCGCGCTCGGCGGCGGCGACCTCGCCGCCTACGAGGACGCCACCGCGAACATCTGGCTCACCATCGACGGGCTCGTCGCCGAGCGCGAGGCCGCGCTCGACGAGGGTCGCGAGCCGCCCGACGACGTGATCACCACGATGACGATCGCGAAGCGCGACGGCCGCCTGTCGCACACCGAGGTGCGCCGGCTCGGCCACCAACTCCTGGTCGCCGGACACGAGACCACCACGAGCCTGATCTCGCTCATGCTGTACCGGCTGGCCCAGCGGCCCGAGCTGCTGGCCGAGCTCCAGGCACGTCCCGAGCTGGTCGACCTCGCGGTCGAGGAGTTCCTGCGGTTCGACTCGCCGGTGCAGGGCCTGTTCCGGGCGGCGGCCGCCCCGTGCAGCCTCGGCGGCGTCGAGGTGCCCGAGGGCGCCAAGGTGCAACTGCTGTACGCCTCGGCGAACCGCGACCCGGCCGTGTGGGACGACCCGGACACCATCCGCTTCGACCGCGACCCGAGCCGGCTGCGGTCGCACCTGGCGTTCGGATGGGGTGTGCACCACTGCATCGGTGCGTCGCTCGCCCGGATGGAGGCGCGGATGGTGCTGCAGCGCATCGTCGCCGGCTTCGGGTCGATCGAGGTGGTCGAGACGCCGGTGCCGACGTCGCCGTTCCTCCTGCGCGGCTTCGACCGCCTCGTGCTGCGCTGGACCCCGCGCCGCTGAGGCGCCGCCGCTCCGGATCGCGCCACCCGCCACCCGCCGCCCGGCGTGGCGCCATTACTAACCGATCGGTAAGATTCCGCCTCGACCGGCTCGGGGGAGCCGGCCTCGTCGGTGCCGCAGGGGGTGGCCCGAGAGTCGACGCCTCAGGGGGACCCGACCGTGGAACGGTGGATCACCGACACACAGAACAGCCAGCGCTTCCCGTACTACACCCGCGCCAACGCGGACGAGGTGGGGCCCGACCCGTTCAGCCCGCTGGGGTGGAGCATGGTGTGGATGCACGGGTGCAACCCCGGCGTCGCCAAGGGTTTCGCGGAGTTCGGCGTCGTCGACATCAGCGAGTACGACCTCACGCCCCTGCAGGTGTTCGGCAACCGCGGCGGGTACTTCTACAACCCGCTGTCGCTCAGCCGCCTCATGGGTGAGCGCATGCCCGGTGCCACGCCCGAGGCGATCGACCAGGCGTACTTCGGCGACCACCCCGGCGTGCCGCCGCACGAGCCGCACCCCGACGACGTCAACGAGGCGCAGTCCGCCAAGCTCGCGGAGACGATGGGCTGGGTGATGACCACGCCCACCTTCCCGCGCCAGCACGCCGCATCCGACCTCGCCCGCGAGCAGGTTCGCAACCGACCCGACTTCACGACGCTGTCGAACGAGGAGCTCGTCGCGTTCGCCCGCGCCGTCACCGCCAAGGTGGAGGAGGTCTGGATCCCGTACTGCATGGTGTGCCTCGGCGCATCGCTGCCGCCCGGTGCGGTGCAGGCGATCTGCGCGGCGATCGGTCGCAGCGAGGACGCCGTGAAGGTGCTCGCCGCGGTCGGCAACGTCGAGTCCGCCGAGGCGTCGTTCCTCATGTGGGACCTGAGCCGCCTGGTGAAGAACTCGCCCGAGCTCACCGCCGCCTTCGACGCCGGTGTCGACGGCGTCCTCGACCGCATCGCCGCCGCCGGTCCCTCGGGTCAGGAGTTCCTCGGACACTGGACCACGCTGCTCGCCGAGCACGGCCACCGCGCCCCCAACGAGTGGGACATCCGCCCCGACTCGTGGACCACGCGCCCGAGCATCCCGCTCGGCATGATCGACCGCCTGCGCCACCAGACCGACGAGCGCTCGCCGCACCTCGCCAAGTCGAACGCGGCCGCCGAGCGCGAGCGGCTCGCCGCCGACCTGCTCGCCGCGGTGGAGGGCGACGCCGAGACGCACGGCACGCTCACCGTCGCGCTGTCGGCCGCCGCCAACTGGTTCGCCTGGCGCGAGCAGGGCAAGTACGCCTGCATCCGCCTCATCCACGAGGTGAAGCTGTCGATGTACGAGCTCGGCCGCCGCATGGTCGACGCCGGCGTGATCACCGACCAGCGCCAGATCTTCAACCTGCTCGACGAGGAGCTCGACGACTTCCTCGCCGACCCGACGACGTACGCCGGCACGATCGCCGAGCGCGAGGCCGGGTTCCGGGCGCTCTACGAGCTCGAGCCGCCGTACATCGTCGGCAACGGCCGCGGCGACGAGCCGATCAGCACCTGGCCGAAGCGCAACGCGTCGGACGTGCCGAAGGCCAAGGCCGGCGACGTGCTGCAGGGTGGCCCCGGTGCGCCGGGCGTGATCACCGGTCGCGCCCGGATCGTGCTCGACCCGATGGAGGCGCCCGACATGGAGCTCACCGACATCATGGTCGCGCCCACCACCGATCCCGCCTGGGCGCCGCTGTTCCTGTCGGTCGGCGGCATCGTGGTGAACGTCGGCGCGGTGGGCAGCCACGCGGCCATCGTGAGCCGCGAGCTCGGTGTGCCCTGCGCCGTGTCGGTGGTGCAGGCCACGGCCCGTATCCCCGAGGGTGCACTCATCTCGATCGACGGGTCCACCGGCACGGTCACCGTGCTCGAGGTGCCCTGACGATCGCGATCCCGGCAGCTCCTCCCTCGGAGACCGGCCGCCGCTCGACCCCCGGGTCGGGTGGCGGCCGGTGCCGCGTCCGGGCCGTCGTCGAGAAGCGTCCCGTGTGCCGGGGGCGCGTCGCTCAGCCGCGGGCGGTGGCGAGCACGTGCCGCATCGCGTCCGCGCCGATGCGGGCGGCCGCGTCGACCGGGCCGGCCCACAGCTCGGCCGAGCACAGCTCCACCCCGATCGGCGCCCGCGACCCGGCGGCATCGAGGATCCGGATCATGTCGGCGAGGTCGAACTCGCCCTCGCCGGGCGGCACGCGGTTCGCGA
>Ga0315901_10007761_pt1 | contig 12614 bp, 12 predicted proteins | sample LakEriMetagenome_10_FD_203761 | JGI IMG/M metagenome (GOLD analysis project Ga0315901, IMG submission 203761) | Freshwater fungal communities from buoy surface, Lake Erie, Ohio, United States - Buoy 2 MA116 | ecosystem: Environmental > Aquatic > Freshwater > Lake | place: USA: Lake Erie, Ohio... | reverse complement strand
CTACATTGGTAGCAGCTGCCTGCATTGGAAAAAACTCACATGATGGCACTTGCTTCAATGCGGCAGCATGAAATACATAATCAGAGCCTTTAATCACATTTTCAACGCTACTTAAGTCTCTGGTGTCTCCGATGAAGAATTTTACTCTGGAATCTTTTAACTCATTTCTTAATTTATCTTGTTTGTTCTCATCCCTGCTAAAAATTCTAATTTCGGCAACGTTTTTTTCAATTAAATTTTTCACCATTGTAGAGCCAAAAGAACCAGTTCCGCCAGTAATAGTCACGACTGAATTCTTTGACAGATTAGTCATAAGGTATGCCTTTGTGGAAAAAACATTTAACTATGCCCAAAGTGAATACTCCTTAATCATTTTTGCAATATTTAAAGGCTTATTGTACCCAGCATCGCGCCATATATCGAGATTGAACTGCTCATTATTGGTTGCAAGTGTGCGATTTATCGATTTAGGGCTTTGAATTGGGGCCACTTTTATTTCACTGCTTCCAAAACAGTCAAGGATGATTTGGCTCAACTGAAATTTTGTTACTGAATTTTCTGGGACAACATGAAAAGTTCCAGCAGTAAAGTATTTTCTCTTCATTATCCCACTAATGATTTTTGCATAGTGCATAGTCGTTAAACCATTCCAATGATGGTTTGTAAATCCACCTACTTCACTTGCTTTATCATGACTCAAAACCCATTCAAGAAACTCAACTTTAGTATTTAACTCTTTGCCTATTAAAGAACAACGCAGGGTAATCAAATTGTTATCCAGGTGTTCACCTAGAACTTTTGAATACCCATAATTATCTATTGGGTCTTTGATGTCACTTTCAGCATAACTGCCTCTAGCACCAGAAAAAACACAATCAGTAGCAATCTGTATAACTCTAAAACCTAACTCTCCAGCTAATTCAGTTAGTTCAATTGGAAATATAGAATTCACCCGGATCAAATTATTAAGTGACTTCAGATTATTCTCTTCGATCTTATGCTTAATCAATCCCGCACAGTTAACAACATAATTTACATTACTTAAAATGCCCTTTAGGTTGTTTATGCTCTCTGATGCAATATCAAATTTTGTAATTGAATTGTCACTCTGAGTTTGACCAGTACTGTTGATCTCAATTACTTGAAAATCCTCGTTCGAAAGATACCTGCAAACAGCTGAACCGAGCATGCCTTGTGTGCCTATAACAGCTATTTTTACCACCTGTTAATGGTAGGTTATTTTCGTGCTTAAGTCCAAGTTGTCAGTTATTACCGCTGTTTACAATGGAGCGCAATATATTGAGGAAACTATTAAATCAGTCCTGGAGCATTGCTCTACTATAAATTTTGAGTACATAATTTTGAATGATGGGTCCACAGATAACACACTTGATGTATTAAACAAATATGCAAGCAAGATTCGCATAATTGACAAAGAAAATTCTGGTGAATCAGATTCAGTTTCTACCGGCTTTAAGTTGGCAACTGGTGATTTATTACTGGTTGTAAGTGCCGATGACCCCTTGCTAACTAAAGAGTTGTTTAGTGGGGTCTTTGAAAAATTCGCTGAAAATACAAACCTGGTGGCGATTTATCCTGATTGGCAGATGATTGATTCAGTGGGAGAAGTTATAAAAGTTATGAGAGTTGCCGATTACAGTGACGAGTTATTAATTGGGCGCTGCGTGACCCTACCTGGACCTGGTGTAATTTTTCGCAAATCTGCTGCGGTGCAGATAAGCGGGAGAAACCCAAAGTGGACCTTTGTGGGCGATTATGATTTTTGGCTGCGATTAAGCAGACTGGGTGAGCTTAGGCACAGACCGGAAGTTTTGGCACAATGGCGACATCATGCTTCATCAACCTCTGTTAGTAAAAGAGGGTTAAAAATGGCACTGGAAAGGATCAATGTTGTAGAAGAGTTCTTAAACAATAATCAGATTCCAAAACATATCCAAAGAATGGCATTGGGGAATGCTTACTACATGGCTGCCAGAATCTCTTATTTTGACAGGAAGATACCCGCAAAGAAATTTCTATTCCTCGCATTTAAAAAACGTCGAGGTTGGGTAGAGGAAGCTAAATTACATGAAATTTCCTACATCTTATTTTCTCCAATTTCTAGATTATTTAATCCAATAATAAATGCGCTCTTTGAGAAATTCGGTAGGTCAAATTATGGAACGTAGAAAGATTCTCATAATTGGCATGTTTGATAGTATTCACTTAGCAAGATGGCTCTCCCAATTTGAGAATGAAAAAATTGACTTTATTTTATTTCCATCAAAAAAATTCAAGTATGTAAATTACGATTTACTTAATCTCATAAATTCAAAAAAAGTAGCAACTTATGAATTTGCAAAACCATATTTTGTTTTCAAATATATAGGATTTTTGGATTATTTCTTTAGTTTAACTCTTAAAAGAATTGGGCTTAATTTTAAGTTAATTTCTTTAAAAAGAATCATTCTCAAAAATACTTTTATTTATATTCATGCGATCGAACTTCAAGGGGCGGCGTATCTTTATGATCTATTGCCTAAACACATCCAAGAACGATCATTATTGATTCTTACAAATTACGGCAGTGATACACAATACTTTCAAAATATCCCAGACCACCAGGTCAAAATAAAATCAATATTTTCGAAAGCGGATTTCTACTCTGCTGAATGCCAGCGGGACTATGAATCTGCTTTAAAATTAGGGTTTACAGGTAAGTTTCTTCCGTGCATTCCTAACGCGGGTGGATTTAAAAAAGATGTATTTGAATTGAACCATATTCCTTCAACTAAAAGAGATTTAATTGTTGCAAAGTGTTACGGAGGAATATTTGGACTAGGTGGATTAGTAATTGACGCTCTTGAAACATTCCTCAAAAATAATCCTGGGGTTAAAATCCTTTTACATTCAGTAACTGATGATCTATTAGAAAAATGTCACTACTTACAAGGACATTATCCAAATCAAGTGGCCTTTTATACGGTCCGACAAAAAATTCCGCGAAATGAAATTATGGATTATCTCTCCAAATCTAGAATTTATATTGGTGCATCCAAAAGTGATGGAATAAGTACTTCTTTTTTGGAAGCGCTATGTCTTGGTGCATATCCAATTCAAACTGATACTTCTTGTGCAAGTGAATGGATTGGCCTTGGGTTTTTTGGCTCTATTATTTCGCCAAGCTCTGCAGAAATATTGACAGCACTGAATGTAAGCTATTTTGACGAAAACCTGGACAAAAAAAGGCAGCACAATCTTGAGAATGCCAGAAAATACCTTTCGTATAATGAAATTAAGAACCGCGCGCTTGAATTTTATGAAAGTGATTTATGAAGAATAAGTTAATGCCTTATGGTTTTAAGCATGAAGTTGCAAAACGTTGGCCGATTTATGATTGGTACAAATCTAGAAAGGTTGCTCAACTTATAAACCCATCTACTGCAGATACTGAAATTATGAAGTTAATTCAACGAGGTAAGCCAGCCTTGGTGGGTCGGCTTGGTGGGACTGAAGCAAGATTTTTAGGTGAGTTTCAAAAGATATCTTCTATCCCTTTCTTAAGTCAGATATTTTTCAGGGTTAAACCAAATTGGATCAAAAGATCTAGGGAAGTAAATACGAATGCTGGGTTTTATTTTCAGAAAATTAGTGAGGTTAAAACTTTCTCAGAGTTATACATGGAAGCTTTATCCGATACCGATATTTTAGGTGCTTGGGGAACAGCTTTTAGTAGCATAGAATCTAAATTTGTAAACAGAATTCCTCACTTAGTTCCAGTTGCAATGACCGCCCCATGGATACAACCACATTTAGCTGAAACTAATTCAACCCCTTGGGCAGCGGCGCTTGAAAAAAAGAAGGTTCTAGTAATTAGTCCTTTTATTAATTCAATAGAGAAACAGTTTATAAATATTAAAGAAATTTTCCCTGAAAGTAATTTTCATAACTTTCATCTTATAACATTAAAATCACCGATGACTATAAGCACTAAATATCCTGTGGAAAAAACTTGGCTGCAACAACTAAATGCAGTCAAATCTAAAATGGATTTGATTGACTTCGATGTGGCATTGGTTTCCGCCGGGTCTTATTCTTATCCTTTAGCGCATCACGCAAAAAAAATGGGAAAAACTGGAGTACATGCAGGTGGTGGTTTGCAATTATTTTTTGGAATTATGGGCAAGCGGTGGGAGAAATCGGATTATCTAATTCAAATAGTAAATGACTATTGGGTTAGACCAAGTAAGGATGAAACTCCCGATTCTGCTTCTCTTGTTGAGAATGGATGCTATTGGTAAAGAGTTGCGATATTGCTAAAAATCTTAGAAACAAATAAATCTCTGGACCAACTATTGTATGTTTTTGCATCCATTGACCAAATTTTCACTTGGTTCACCCATTCACTATAGTTTTTTGATTTAGCAGAGACAATTTTTTCTTTAATATCTGAAAGATCAGGCTTGGCTTGTAGATAGAGGTAATCAGGTATTTCATAATTCACAAGATTTGGTCCAACATAGATTGGAATACACCCTGAAAAAATTGCATCAAAAAATTTTTCTGACAAGTAATCTGATGAATTCTCAATGACTATGCTGTACTTATATTTAGATAACGTCTTTCTTTTGTCTTCTACCTCACCAAAATAATTATTAAAAACTCTAAAATAATTCTTTAAGCCGTAAATTTTTATGTTATGAATTTGAAATCTATATTTTTTGACTTCTTTAATTAAAGTTAGAAGCTTTGCTCTAAATTTATTGTTCCACTGACGTCCATATAGATCTAAGTCGTTAATCTCTATCGCAACTTGCCTTCGCAATGAATAATTCTCTGCTTTGGATAAACTCAACAGGTTACTGTTTATCATCACTATTTTTTCAGATTTACCGTTTACAACATCAATGTTCACAGACAAATCTTGAGGCCAATTAATCACTGATGTCCCGCCAATTTCAATTTTTCCTACGTCGATAACGTGATTGAATTTCCCTGTGTGACCTGCGGCGTAGGTTTCTATAACGACAACTTTGGGTTCCTGACGGACTAATACTTTGAAAACATGGTTGCCAAGCGAATTTAGTAGTAGCTCATCAATTTTATCGAAGGCTATGTAAAGGTCGCATAAAGCGTAGTTGTCAGTTGGGGCAACATGATAATTATTTTTGCGTAACTCGTTTAAAATCTCTTTTTTTTGTTCAGCATATCTACAGTCGATATAGACTTTCTTCATTTCCATCTATTTTTCATTCTGTGGTTTGGCCTAATTAGAAATATCATCTTATAAATCAATTTAAGAAAGAGTTTGTTTAAACTTTTACTGCTAATAATCTTTGAATTAAAGTAGAAATCCCATACCCTGCTGTTAAGACTTTGGTTTCCAGGCATTTTCTGTTGCTGGTTTACCCTAATAAAAATATGGCTCAGATTATTTATTGTTTTAACTGTCTGCCATGATGATTGTTTTGCGTAGTTTGATCCAAGCAAACGAGATATCTTTTTTTGCGAATATCCCCATTTTGAAATCATTTGTTCAAGTGCAATATTCTCCAACACAGTTAGCAAATCCCCTTTAGGTACTCTGTGCGTTAAAGCTTTTATCAGCTGGTGTGCAAACGCCTCTCGTTTAGATCTATCTACAATTTCGAGTATGGTATCAAACTCATTTGAACAAAATACTCTTGTAAGTGCTACAGCTGCGCCGGTAATCAATTCTTTTTCGTTTAATACGTGAGATTCGCTATTTGGATTTTCCCTGTATAGCATGGTTTCTATCTGAGAAGAAACAAACCTTCCGTACCCTAACATTCTTAGAGTTTGTTCTGTGTCTGAAAAACTGGCGCTATGTATGGGAACCTTAGTTTGTTTAAATACGTTCAACTTAAAGGCAGTTGCAGGAAATGGAACTGCTTGGGCCTTTAAGTTCTGTAAAAACTGCCCAGGTTGATCTAGGTTTGGCGAGAACCAGTTGACTCGAGGTTTTGAATTCATGATTTTCCCCGAATTATTCATAGATCCCATAGTCGTAGAAACTCCGACGATATCTTCTCCACCCTTAGCGATCAAATTTATTATCGTGCTTACGTGATTGGGTTTGTAAAAATCATCTTGGTGTAGCGTGCAAAACCATGGAGTTGAAATATTATTGAGATTCTTAAACAAACTCCCATGAGAACCATAATTATTGTTATTTTGAATAAACTGAAATTTGTCTTTGTATGCCTTTTCCCAATCTTTGAACATTTTTTTAGTTACGTTTGGAGAGTTATTATCCACTACAAGAATTTTGAAATTTTGGTTATCTTGAGATTGGATTTGGTTAAACAAGCTTTCTAAGTATTTTTCTCCTTTATAAAATCCTAGGTACAAAGTTACCAGTGACACTTTAGAATTTTCCAAGCAAGTTGTTTATGTCTCTCAAGCAGGCTTCTTTAGGTAGCAATGATTTATTTGTTACATCCGCCCACCAACTTACGGTAGAAATCACCGCTTCCTCCTGGCTCCAATGGCTATGCCAGTTTAATACTTTTTTTGCCTTTGTAGAATTCAATGAAAGTGATTTTGTTTCCAGATAATCATCTACATTGTTAAATTCAATTTTACCATCACCACCCCACACTTTATTGGCAATTTCTGCAACTTTTTTTACAGGCATACTTTTGGAATTTGGAGAGAAATTAAAAGCTTTTTCTTTAGAGTCCGATACGAGAGTTAGAAGGTAACCATTTAGTGGATCTAAAACATGTTGCCATGGTCTAGTACTAAGTGGATTTCTGATATTAACAATTGAATTAGTGATAAAGCCTTTAATCAAATCAGGCAGTAATCGATTTTCAGAATTGTCTCCACCACCAATTACATTTCCTGCTCTGACCGAAACAATTTTTGGACCCCCTTGAGTTTTGCATATTTGCTGCCAAGACCCAACCACAGCTTCAGTTCCAACTTTGCTCCAACTGTACGGGTCTTTTCCTCCAAGTGCATCGTTCTCTTTAAAAGATTTTTGCAATCGCTTTTCTCTATACACTTTGTCTGTTGTTACAATTATTATTTTTTCAGTAAATGAATTTTTGACCAATATGTCCAATAAATTGACGGTACCTAAGACGTTTGTTTCAAAAGTCTCTCTGGGGTTTCTATAAGAATCAAGAACTAGGGGTTGCGCCGCTAGATGGATAACATATCTAGGTTTAATTGATTTAACTGCTTTTTCTAACTTATCAAAATCTCTTATATCAAGGAAGTGCTCTGCAGCAGATGTTTCCTCAACTAATTGATAAAGTGAATTAGGTTTTGGTTGCAAAGAAATTCCAACCCAACTAACACCAAGTGCATTCAATAAAAGCGTCAACCAAGTGCCTTTGAACCCTGTATGGCCGGTCACTAATACTGGATCTTTAATAGTTTTAAGGCTTGAAACTAATGAGTCTTTCACATATCAATCCTAGTACAAGTATACTTTGCTGGTGATTAAACTAACTGAAATTCTCTAGAATTATGTCATTATTTGATGAGTTGCTGGAAGATATTTCGCAGGAGAGTGTGAATACTTTACATAATTCAGTGAAATTCATAGCTGGTGAAACTCAAATTCCAGTAACGGGAAAAGTTTTTGGTAAAGAAGAGATAAAGAATGCAATTAAAGCCTCTGCAGAATTTTGGTTAACTGCTGGTCCATATGCACTGGAATTTGAATCGAATTTTGCAAAAAGAGTTGGAATGCGTCATTCATTTATGGTCAATTCTGGCTCTTCTGCAAACCTGTTGGCTCTAACCTCCCTTACGAGTCCAAAAATGGGCGAGAGAAGAGTTTCAAAAGGTGATGAAGTTATCACTGTAGCCGCTGGTTTTCCCACAACAGTTACTCCAATTCTTCAGAATAATCTTGTTCCTGTTTACGTGGATATCGATATTGAAACTTATGTAGCAAACGAAAGTCAATTGGAAGAAGCCGTCTCGCCAAGAACCAAAGCAATCATGATGGCTCACACTTTAGGTAATCCATTTAATTTAGACCTTGTAGAGAAATTAGCAAAAAGGCACAATTTGTGGGTTATAGAAGACTCTTGTGATGGCTTAGGTGGCACCTATCGAGGTAAAAATCTTGGCTCTTTTGGAGATTTTTCAACTTTTAGCTTTTATCCAGCGCACCACATAACTACTGGTGAGGGTGGTGCAGTGCTTGTCAAAAAAGCTGCACATAAAGTAGTCGTTGAATCACTAAGAGATTGGGGTAGAGACTGTTGGTGCGCATCTGGTTGCGACAACACATGTCTAAAGAGGTACGAGTGGCAATTAGGAGATCTTCCAGCAGGTTATGATCATAAATACACCTACTCTCACCTTGGCTACAATTTGAAGTCAGGAGATATACAGGCAGCAATTGGACTTGCGCAACTTGAAAGATTAGATGGATTTGTTGAAAAGCGCAGAAATAATTGGCGTTACTTGTATAGCCATTTAAAATCATTAGAAGAATTTCTGATTTTACCCAAGCCCACAGAGCATGGCGATCCATCTTGGTTTGGTTTTGCAATTACCGTAAGAAAAAATTCTCCAATGACTCGGAATGATTTAGTTAAGTTATTGAATGAAAAGAAGATTGGCACAAGATTACTCTTTGGTGGAAATCTCTTGAAGCAGCCGGCTTTTATAGGTACACCTAGAAGAGTCGTTAGCGATTTACATAATTCGGATATCGTTATGAATGATACTTTTTGGCTAGGAGTTTGGCCGGGGTTAACAGAGCAGATGCTGGATTATGTGGTTTCTAATTTACATAGTTTTTATGGGGTGAAACGGTGAAGGCGCTAATTCTGGCTGGTGGGCTAGGAACGCGGATTTCCGAAGAAACCAAAAGTAAGCCTAAGCCGATGGTTAAAATTGGCAACCTTACTCTAGTTGAACATATTATGAATATATATGAAAAATCGGGAGTAACCGAATTTATTATTGCCACGGGATACCTTCATAAGGTTATTGAAGATTTTTTTTCAAACTACAAAAAGTTCAAGGTTGAAACAGTTTTTACTGGTGAGCTAACTAAAACTGGTGGCAGAATCAAAAGAGTTTTTGACAGTTATCCAGATACATCTATGTGTGTAACCTATGGTGACGGTCTTGGAAATATAAATGTTGCAGAAACAATTAGTTTTCACAATGAACATGGACGGTTGGCAACAGTCACGGCTGTTCAACCACAAGCAAGGTTTGGAAGATTGAAGATAGCAGGCGATACAGTCGTAAATTTTGGAGAAAAAATGCAATCTGAAGAAGGTTGGATTAATGGAGGCTTTTTTGTTCTAGATAAAAAAATTTCTAAATATATCTCCGGAGACGATACTCCTTTTGAGCAAGACCCGCTTGTACAGCTAACTAACCTAGGTCACTTAATGGCTTATAAGCATTTTGGTTTTTGGTCTCCCGTTGACAGCTTGCGAGAAAAACAAGATTTAGAGAAGCTCTGGGACAGTGGTCTTGCGCCGTGGACACAAAATTGAAAAAAATTGGTATTACAGGGGCTAATGGATTTATAGGTGGGAATTTACTAAGGTATTTAAGCTCTAAAGGGTATGAGGTTACAGGATACACGAGTAATCAAAATAATGAAGGGCTCAATTTCTTGAATTTAAATGATGTAACTGAGATGGAGTCTAAACTACAAGACATCGACGTACTAATTCATTCGGCATGGACTGGTAGTGATAGACGTAGTAGAAACATTACGGCAATACAGGAAAAAAACATTTCTATGATGAAAAATTTAATTAACGCCCAAAAAAATACAAACATTAAAAAAATTATTGGGATTGGGTCGCAAGAAGAATTATTGGATGGCGAGCAACCATGGTCCGATGATGCAAAAATAGTTCCTTCAAGCGAGTACGGAAAAGCAAAACTTGAAACATTTAATACCCTGTCATCTAATCTAGCAAACTTTACTTGGGTTAGATTATTTTCTGTTTACGGTAGAGGCGACAAAAGAGACTGGATAATCACAAAGGCAATTAAGTGTATAAACGAAAACCATAAAGCATTATTTGGTCAATGTTCTAAACCTTGGAGCTTAACCCATATTGATGATATTTCGAGTGCATTTGAATTAATAATTAAGAATGATACTTGTGGTGTGTTAAATTTATCGAATCTCGACGCTCCATTATTGATAGATCATTTGCGGCTTTTAGAATCACTAGCAGGGAAAAAGTTATTTACGTTTAGAGAAAATAACACTCCAGAACGAGAGTTATCTCGAAGTATAGGGTTAATCGATACTATCGGATGGAAGCCAAGTTTAAATAGAGAAAAGAGATTTTTTGAACTTCTTGCTTGATAAGGTGGCTGTAGCTAAGGATGCTGCGAAATTTATAAGAATTAATTCTCTAAGAATGGTGAGTAATGCAAACTCTTCTCACATCGGTTCCTGCCTGTCAGTTGCAGACATACTTGCGGTAGTAAATTGTCATCTAGACCAAACTGATCACGAATTAATTTTTTCAAAAGGCCATGCTGCTGCGGCTCTTTATGCTTCCCTTGCGTACCGGAACGCAAACGTACAAGAATTGTTAAATGGTTTTGGACACGACGGCAAGGAGTTGATCGGTCATGTCAATCATGCAGTTGAAGGCATTCTTTTTTCTACTGGGTCACTGGGGCATGGTTTGCCTATCGCAGTTGGTGTAGCAACAGCATCTAAACATAAAAAAGTATTTGTAATTACCAGTGATGGCGAGTTAAATGAAGGCACGACCTGGGAATCATTGGCTATCGCGAACCACATGGAATTATCCAATCTAACAATGATAATTGATGCTAACGGCATTCAATCTTTTGGTAAAACAAATGAAGTTTTGAACCTTGAGCCACTAATTGATAAGTTGAAATGCTTTGGTTGGGATTGTATTGAAATTGATGGTCACTCCATCCAAGATCTCTTTGAATCTGTAGAATCTAGGCCAAGTAATAAACCCAAAGCAATAATAGCTAGAACAATTAAAGGTAAAGGTGTTTTGGTCATGGAAGGTAAGCTTGAATGGCATTATAAATCCCCAAGTGTGGAACAACTTGAACTTTTCATAAAAGAAATAGAAGCAAATGCGTAAAACTTTCATTAAAACAGTTCTTGACTACTCTATAAATAACCCTGTTCCTTATTTAGTAACCGGAGATTTAGGTTATTCTGTTCTTGAAGAATTTCAAATTGCTCACCCTGACAAATTTATTAACGTCGGTATTCTCGAGCAATCTATGCTATCTATGTCAGCAGGCATCTCTTCGCAAGATAAAAAAGTATTTGCGTACTCAATTTCAAATTTCTCAACCTTTAGAGCCCTCGAGCAAATTAGATTAGATGTGGCTTATCATAATTTGGATGTATGTGTAGTGGGAGTTGGCACGGGTTTTCAGTACGGATCTGCGGGCTACAGTCATTGGGCTATAGAAGATTTGTCTGCAGTTTCTGGAATTGAAAAACTTAGGATTTTTTCTCCAGCAGATCCAGAGTCAATGCGTAATGTGGTCTTAGATTTCTTACACAACGGCGGTCCAACTTACTTGCGAATTGGAAAACAAAGTTCAAACCTTAAAAACATTATGGATTATAAAAATATTGAAAAACATGTGAGGTTGTTTGGTAAAGGACACAATGTGTTTTTATCTCATGGTTCAATAGCTTTCGAAATTCTTAATTCAAAACATTTTGACGCCAAATCACATTCTTTGTTGGTTTTTGATGAAATTCCTAATAGAATCGACAAAAATTATTTTGATATATTTGCCGGGGCAGAAAGCATCAAAGTTTTGGAAGACGTAGTATTTTCTGGAAGTTTAGGTTCACGAGCAGCGCGGTTTTTAGTTGAAAGTAAATTAAATATCAAATTTGATTGGGTAGGTGTTGATGGGAAAAATATTAAAACAGCGGGAGGTTCTGAGGAGTTTCTGAGATCAAGAGAACTGGGTTTAAACTATATTAAAAACCTATTCTGATAGTCAATCAATTTTTATCTTTTGACCTTTAACTTCAAAAACAATTTCTTTAATTCCAGTAAATTCTGGTTCTGCATCTACAAAATTTATTTTAAATCCTTTAGATTCAAGTTTGCTTATTTCAACTAAGTTAGATAGAGCTTTGTTACTGTCTCCGAAAATAACTAGGTCTGTTAATCTTGCGAAGGAGACTCCATCGGTTGATGGATGAGTATCGCTAATCCACTCAACATAAAAAGGAATTTGTGAGTCATGCAAAATATCTTTTACGCCTAACTGTTTCCATTTTAATTCGGTGCCATCTGGTTTTTGCCTTTTTCCTTCAGTAGCTTTTCTGCCATAGTGTTTTTCTAGTTCTTTTATATTGTCGATTGCAATTACCCAAGCCATCCAACCGCCACCTTCTGCTGCTTTTTTCTTTACTGCCTGTCCAAAGGGAGTTGCATCAGTTGCTGGATGGTCTAAGGGACAAACAACTTCGATGTATTGGCCATTAAGCAATGGCGCTGTGAAATTTCTTGTACCAAACTTTGGGTGAATACCACCATCAACAAAAGCTGTTCCAATTTGTGAACCAATTCGATTTACTACATCAGAGATTTGGTCATGGGATGCTACATAAGAAA
>Ga0315901_10007760_pt1 | contig 12616 bp, 18 predicted proteins | sample LakEriMetagenome_10_FD_203761 | JGI IMG/M metagenome (GOLD analysis project Ga0315901, IMG submission 203761) | Freshwater fungal communities from buoy surface, Lake Erie, Ohio, United States - Buoy 2 MA116 | ecosystem: Environmental > Aquatic > Freshwater > Lake | place: USA: Lake Erie, Ohio... | reverse complement strand
AGATTCCTTGATAGGTTTAACTTTTGTTGTTCTAAGCGATTCGCTAAGTGTAGCATAAACCAATTTGACTTCACGAAGACTTGATGCACGATCAAAGTTTTCGATAACAGTCATTTTTTGTTTTTCGTTAAGTGAATGCTTGCGGAATAACTTGTTAGAGAAGAGCAATTTTGAGTTCAAAAGATTGACTTCATTGATTTTTGAACGCAAGAAAGAGATAACTGCATACGCTTCACGGAGTTTTGCTTCTGCCATTTCTTTTTCTTTTGATTCTTCTTCGGCTTCTTCAACCTTTTCTTCTTCGCCTTCTTCCTCACGGAGAGCACGAAGAACTTCTTTGATGTCTACTTCTTCTTCGTCTTCACCTTCTTCAACAGGAGCCGCTTCTTCTTCACCTTCTTCTTCACGAAGAGCACGAAGAATTTCTTTGATTTCAGCAACTTCTTCGGAATCTTCGTCCTCTTCTTCAACGAGTTGAACGAGTTTTTCCTTTTTGTCTTCTGTGCTGTCATCGGATGCAACTGCAGATGGTTTCTTGTTATCACCACCACCGATTTCAGATGAATCAATGTCTTCTTCTAATTGACGAATAATTTCCATCAATTCTTCATCCATTGGCATTTCTTCTTCATCTTCACCTTCTTCCATTGGTGCTTCTTCTTCTTCAGCTTCCTCAACGGGAGCTTCTTCATCTTCACCTTCTTCCATTGGTGCTTCTTCTTCGCCTTCGCCTTCTTCCATAGCAGGTTCTTCATCTTCACCTTCGCTATAGAATCCGTATTCTTCTACGGGTGCTTCTTCTTCACCCTCACCTTCCTCGACTGGCTCCTCGGCTTCTGCCTCCTCTGCCAACTTTTTGGAAAGCATAGACTGCAAACGCGGAGTGAATGCTTCTTCCAATGCAAGTTTAGCATTTGCTAATGCTACTTCCTTGACGGCTTTTGCATCTGCAATAGCTTCTTTCAATAAATCATTCATAAAAATCTCCAACTATTTTTAGTGTTATTTGAAACACTAATTGCAATAAAAATAATATCGGACTCTATAACGGATAGAGTATTGTGTAAGTATAAGTATGTAGTTACTTATTTTTTTTCTATTTTTTCTTCGGAATTTTTAGTAGGTCCATATTGGAATATGGATTTTACATCATCTTTTGTATAAACAAATCTTTCGCTTCTATTTTCTGTGTTTATTTTTACTTCTTCAGCCATAATTTTCCTCAACTAATACCTTGTAGATATTTCTATTTTTATTAAAACCTTGAATTGTATATCTACAATTTCTCGGTAATGTCACTTCTGTTTCATGGCAATAATCATTTGAATGACATGGTAGAGTTAATATAGATGTTCCAGAAGGAATAAAAAATTCAAATAGTGGCATTCTTTTTTTACCAGTTCCCTCCGATATTAGTGGATTCAAAGAAGTTGTTACAAATGTTTTATCAAACCATTGACCTGCATCTATAAACATTTGAAGAATTTCTTCATTCTGAACAGATCTGTATGATAATATACTACTTTCTAACTTTTGAGGTTGTTCTGAAAATGCATAATCCATTTCATATATTGTAAATGCATTCATTGCACTATTGTATATTTTCTCTCGGCCATCGCCTTCCTTCGGTTTTCCCAACTGAATTTGTTTTTTTATTTCTTGTTTACTAACAGATGGTTTTGAAAAAAGTATTATGTTATTTATTTTATCAGAATTTACATAAAAATGTTTCAATGCCATTATAGTCTGTTTATCAAGTTCACCTTTACTTATTAGACTATGTTTAGACACTGCAATAGATTCCACTTTTTTGTATAGTTTTGAAAATTTAACCTTATCATCACCAACACTCAAATCATACATATCTATTATATCTTCATAATCATATTGTAATAAAGCATCTCTTGTCTCTGGATATAAATTATCTGTTTTTATATCTAATTTTTCAACATCTACTTTATTCAAAAAACCAACAGTTTTAAGACCGGTTTTTTCTTCGTTAGGTTCTTTTGGCGTTTCGGTTGGTGTTTCTGCTGCCGGTGTTTCTGCTGCCGGTGTTTCTGCTGCAGGTTCTTCGGCAGGAGTTTCTGCCGGTGTTTCTGCTGCCGGTGTTTCTGCTGCAGGTTCTTCGGCAGGAGATTCTGCCGGTGTTTCTGCTGCCGGTGTTTCTGCTGCAGGTTCTTCGGCAGGAGTTTCTGCCGGTGTTTCTGCTGCAGGTTCTTCGGCAGGAGTTTCTGCCGGTGTTTCTGCTGCCGGTGTTTCTGCTGCAGGTTCTTCGGCAGGAGTTTCTGCCGGTGTTTCTGCTGCCGGCGTTTCTGCTGCAGGTTCTACTGGAGTTTCAGAAGCAGTTTCTTCTTCTTCTTTCGTTGGTTCTTTTGTTGTAGATACATCGTGTTTTGCTGGATCAAAACTATCTTTGTTTATGTAATAAGATTTTCCACTTTCTTTATTCACAACAAGCATCTTATCAGGATTTTCACTTGCGGGTTTTTCGTCTTCCTCATATAAAGACAAAGACCTTTCCAGGTTTTCAATAACTTTCCGTGTTTCTTTACGGATTAGTTTTTCAAGACTAGCAAAGGTCATTTTATCTCCATTAAATGTTTTCAGAATCCAATTTTCTTTGTCTTCTGATAGCAGCATTTCTCTTTTCTGATTTCTTTTTTGATGGTTTAATATATTCCATACGACTTTTATATTCTTCGAGAATACCGGCTTCTTTTACTTTACGCTTAAAAACCTTAATCATCGTATCTATATTCATTCCACCGGCTTTAACTTTTACATGAGCCGGATTGGATGTGGTATAAACTCTGTCTGACATAACATCTTCCTTATTATTTTTTTATTTCATAAAATGATCCGAGTTGTTTACCTATATTTTCGTAGATAGACTCCAAGGTTCTTTGTAACTTAACTATTCTTTCTGATATTTTTTGAAATTCACTAACAGATTCCTTTAATCTCTTTGAATTTCGTCTATGGGAAACTCCTTCAAACCAATCACCAGATTCTTCCACCATGTTTTTACTAGCAAATTCCACCATTCTTTTTATTTCAGACACAACTTCTGGAAGTTGTTTTGAACGATGGACAACTTCTCTATATTGATTGTATTTAGATATTGCCTCAATATATTGTTGTTTCTGTTCTGATGTCAAAACTTTCGTATTAAATTTTTCATTCATAACTTCCTGAACGGCATCTGCAACAAGTTGATTTATTTCTTCCTTTGTCATCGTTGTTTTAGTTTCACCGACTTTTTTAGGAAGACCTTTATGTTTTGTTCCAGCATACTTTGCAAGTTCTTTTTCAGACATAGAATTTGCTAATTGTTTTACCGTTTTACTAACATCAGATGTAGAAACTTTACCTCTTTTGTAAGCAAGAGCCAACCCCATAAGTTTTTGTTGTTGTTTCGATAATGCAGGCATCGTTATCTCCCCTCAAATATACATTCACATACATTACCAATTTCACAAATAATGTTTGTTATGTTATTGTGAATACGTTGAATTTTTGGATCAATTTTAGATATTGTTGATGTGGAAACATTTTCTATAATCAGACTCTCGTTCATCCCTTCACCCATTGGATTCGGGTACATAAATGCTCCATGAGTTGATGGGTTTGATACAAAATCCCAACCAATCAATTCAAAATCATCTTGAACTTCTACGGTATTTTCACTTATTTCTTCAACAGAACCCAATCCTCTTGATGATATTCCAAGGCGAATACCTGCACCAAGAAGTTGTTTTAGTATATTTCCAGATGGTGTTGGTAGTATTTCAACAGTTCCAACAACATCATTTCCTTTCCAATCTACACCAAGAACATTGTGAGAAACATTGCGAAGATTTATCACCGATGAATCTGGATGATCAAGTTCACCGAGAGCTCGATTTTCTTTTATATTCGTTTCTGCATATTTTTTAACTTCACGCATCAAAATCTTTTTTGGATAAACTCTACCATTTTGATTCTTTGCCTCAGCTCTTTGTAAAACACCCGAAACTATGACTTTACCATTATTTTTTCTTTCTGATTCTGCAATCATTTTTGGATTAGCAGCAAAAAGTATAGTATCTACAAGTAATTGTTTCATAGTTATGCACCTAATTCATGTATTTTTTTAGTAATTCTGTTTATTCTTTCTGATATTTTTCTCAATCTATTCATGGATTCACCCCAAAGAGTTCTTTGATCAACATTCATTTCAGTTTTTAATTTAAGTGCATGTTCAACAACTCTTTCGACTTCATAGATTGTTCTGTTTATATTTTTAATAGAATCGTTTATTTTTCTGTTACTGCTACGAGTTTCGTCTCTACGAAATTCATTGTATGTTCCTTCTTTAATTACACCCATTGCCTGTTTGTAAACGGATTCATAATTTCTTTTTTTGGTCTTAGGAACAATTTTATACCCATAGACCTCTGCAGTTTCTTTATTGTGTTCTTCAAAATCATCCTCACTAGCAGCAAATGCATTTGGTGTTTGATATCCGGGAACAGATGCAGTTGTGCTCATTTCATCAAGAGAGATTTCTTCAACAAATTCTCTATAATCCTCTGATTCTTTGAGTTTTTTTATGAAAGATTCTACATTCATATGATACCTTATTTTGAAAGTTGATTTTTTATCAATGCATATACTGTTCCTGATCCAACATCAATAGATGATGCGGAAAATTCAAATATACGTTGAGCACCAGCAAGAACTGTCAATGGTATGGATCCACCTGCAGATAGATATAGTGTTCCAGTAGCTCCACTTGGAACAATTATCCCACCTACTCCAAAATTTGAACCAGTAAAATCCGTAACTCCAGTACCGCAAGTTATGGATTTCAAAAATTTTCCAGGATGACCTTTTCTTTCAAATTCAGTTGCTTGTGATTGTGGAAAGTTATATGGATGTATTTCGTTTACTGACATTATTTACTCCAAGATAAATCGTCTATAATACTGTAATATCTAAGCAAAGAAGATATATGATTTTCTTCTACATTTTTAATTGTCTCATATTCATCTAAAAGTCCAACAACTTCTTGTAATTTTATTTTTAGAGATTTATCAGATATTCTATGCATATTTTTTACAAACAATCTTTTTATAGTCACTGCCTCAGTTTGAACAAGAGATTTTAAGTTGTTAGTGTTGCTTACGTTTTCAATATATTCTCTTAACAAAACTTTTTGTGGCTCTATTAAATTACTATACTTTGCATTAAATTTTTCAACAAGATATTTGTATGCCATCAAACGAACTTCTTTTGGCTCACTTGCAATAGCAATATCTTCTGTTAAATTAGATTTACTTTGTTTTGATGTTATATTTTCAAGAATAGTTATCCTTGATTTTGTAATCTCAACTGGATTTTCTAATTCGTTGTATTCAAAAATTTTGTATATTGAAGCCAATAACTTGTAATTTTGAACCTTTGTTTGAAAAAATGAATCTATTTCAAAATTTTCTTTTATAGTTTTAATCAATTCATATTTTTCGTTTTGCAGTTTATTTTTATTCAACCCTCTACGGGCTTTTAATGCGGCCTCAATAAGCATATTTGCTTTAGTATCAGACTTTAATTTTTCATCAGATAGTGTTTTATACAGTCTATACTCTTTAATAAGTTCTGTATTCTTATTGAAGAATTTTTTTAGTATCTGTATTGCTACTGATTCATTTGAAGAAATGATGTCCGAAGTTATTTGTCTAGTTAATAACTCGAACAACATTGCAGTATTTTTGAACTTTGAATGTTTTATTTTCTTCATTTTTCCTTATACCTGTTTGTGTGCACTTTCATAGAATAAATATAGAAAAAATTACAATTCATCTAATAAATTGTTTTCATCCAGTAAATTTGGTTCATTTTCTTGTATATTAGATGGTTTAAGACTCTCTGATATTATCTTCTTTGTTTTAATTTTAATACCAGACATACTATCAATGAGTTTTCCAAAATCTCTATTTTCAAGAGACAACGGAGAATTACCTTTATGATTTGCCTTTGGTGATTGATTTACTTTTAGTGTATTTCCAACATCTTTCATTCCTATTGGATCCCTACCGAATGGACTTTTATCAGTTCCGTAATTCAAATTTTTAGCAGGTCTACCTGCACCAGGCCAACCTCCTTCTGGCATTTCATTATCATTTATCATTTTACCACCGCCACGAATTTGCATACTTGCAATATCATGTGGTGTTCCAAAAGATTCCTTCGTAATAGCTGGATCATTTCCTTCATTTTCAATTTGTTTTTGACGGAATGCATGTTTAATGTCTTCAAGAACTTCATTCTTTTCAAACTCTGCCTCATCTTCTGAAAGATTGAATATATTTGAATAAATGTATTTTAATGAAAATAGTTTCTTTTCAACAAGTGTTCCGGCCAAATCAACTTTCTCTTTCATAAGAGCAACTTTTTCTTGTTCATATATGATAGAAGGACCAGTTAGCCCCAATTCAAAGTTTACCAAGTCTGCATTTTCATACCCTTGTGCATACAAGTGAACAATGGCTATCTTTGTTAATTCAGAAACTACTATTCTTTGTATTCTTTCTATGGTTCTAGCAAAACGAATATCAAGAGCGGCTAGTGTTGCCTTACCCTCAACTCGTTCATCATAGCCCAAATAAGGTTTAGGAACTTTAAGAGCAGCAAAAATCTTTGAACGTAAATACTCAATATCTTGAATTGAATCGTATTGTAAACCAGCAAGTGTTTCGATAGTAGTTCCAGATTGACCACCACGAACTGGAAGATAAAAGTCTTCCAAAAGATTTTGCATATTGAAACGAAGATTATAGTCACCCGTTTGTTCATTGATGATTGGTGTCTTTTTCATTCGATTCATAAGATTATTCATATATTGATCTACTTCCGCTGGGGGTATGTTACCAATATCAACTTTGAATATCCTTTTCTCCGGTGCTCTCATAATACGGTGTATCAACATCGCATCTTCCATGAGTAACAACTGTTTGAAAAGTTTCCTAGCACCTTCCAACATAGATTTACCATATGGTAAAAAGTTTGTATCACCGAGAAGACGGAAATGAGCAATTTCATAGTTTTGAAATTCTCCCTTACCAAGCGGACCCTCATAGATAAACTTTGTCATATAGATATGTTCTGGATCAGTTCCTTCTTCTCTTTGCATTTCATATGGTGAAAACGGAACAACATTAGTAACACCGAGTTCATCTTTTACATCAAGATATAAATAGAAATCGCCATACTTACAAAGATTACGAATCCAAGGCCATAGATTGTATTCTATATTAAGAACATCGTAAAAAAGATTACGAAGTATTTTACGGATATTATCGTTATCAGTTCTGATAGTTAAAACATCACCTTGATCGTTTTTTAGAGTGCTTTCATCTGAATATATGTCAAGAGCCGATGAAATAATGGCATCGGTGTCCATTGCCTCATAATCGGTGTATAAGTCTATTTTAGTAGCAGAAAAAGAGTTATACTGATTGTATACAGAAATGGGCGTTCCCTTTGTTCCATGTAATCTACCATATCTATCAATAACTTTGGATGTATGTGGGTTTCCATCGCCTTGATACCTTGCAGTATCAACGACTTTTAATTTTTTACCACCAACATTACGAACAACAACATTAGTTGAAAAAAGTGTTTTTAACCTATCAAATAATGATTTTTTCTGTGCCATTTGTCACCTATTTTGTATACTGTAAACTTAATATAAATATGTAGGAAAAATTAGAAACGTTATTTTATCAACCATGTTAAATCTTCATTTTGACCATTAACGGTCATACTCCAACCATCTCTATCATCTCCATATTGATATGATGATTTTAATGGTGTTGTTGATTTACCCATGTAATCCAAACTCATTCTGGTCTTCATTAAACCCTCTTGACGAAGTTTTATTGCGGTATCTCTAACCCAAAGACCAATAGCAAATGACATAACCAAGTCATCGTTATATCCATTTTGTGCTTCCGCCTTTGATCCGTTCCAAACGAATACAAGCAGTTCTTCGGTCAATCTTGCAGATTTTACTATCGGTGTTCTTTCACGGAAATATGTTTCCAATTTAGAAATAAGAAGTGGTCTTGTTTTTGCACTTGTAGTAAAACCTGGAACCATTTGTGATTTATCTTTTAAGTCATAACCTTTTGGTATTTGTATGGATGGATCAATATAACCATCTTCTTTGTAAGTGTAATAAAGATTTGGATAACCTCTATCAATAATTTGTTGAATAACCGCCCAACCAACATTGGCATTTTCAACTACTAACATTGCATCATTGTATTCTGTGGCAACTGATACTAACATATTGCCATATGATTTTGTATCAAGTTTTCCACGATATTCTGCAACTTGTTCTAAATTATCTATATCAAGAACATGAAATGCTGAGTTATCGTTTCCATCACCACGAGCAACATCGGCTACAACAATATAAGTTTTATTTGGATCAGGATATTCCCATATCCAATAAGCATCTTCTGCACCTCGTTTTTCTTTTGGTTCACAGACATAAGTTTCTCTATACCATTGAACCAATTCACCATCAATAACAGAACGACCAGATGCAAGGAAGTTTCCATCACATTCTTGTTTTGCCATATCTGGTCCAAGAAGAACATCTTGTTCGTCTCTCCATGATTGGTCACGGTCTGGATGAACTTGCCACAATAATTCTATCGGATTAAATGCACTTTCTTTTAGTTTTGCCTTTACCCATTGTTTATGGTAAAAGTTACCAACACCGTTTGGTGTAGAATTGATAATCGCAGTTCCACCAGTTGCAAGAGTTTGTTGTGCAGATGCCCATATCTTATCAATGTCATCAATAAAGGCGGCCTCATCTATAATCAGAAGTGAAAGTGCTTCAGAACGGGCAGAGTCAGCGGCAGCAGAAACGGCTTTGATTTGTGAACCATTTCTAAAACGAAGTGAAAGTTTGTTATCTTCTTGAACGCCAGTCTTTAACCAACTCGGAAGATTATCATACATAACACGAACTTTTGTAACCAAGTTTTTTGCAGTCTCCTGTTTCGTTGCAATAACAAGAATGTTTTTATCTTGATTAAACAACATCAGCCAAAGTGAATATCCTGCAATAAGAGTAGAAATACCTAACTGACGAGATTTCAGAACAATGTTCCATCGGTTATTGTTAAATTCTTTTACAACATCTTCTTGGAATGGGTATAATTCAAAAAGGATTTTGCCACGAGTTGGGTGTTGAATCTTTGCATATCTTTTCATAAAGTATACAGGATTAGACGCACATTTTGCGTATTCCTCTTTGATTATGTCTTTAAGATTTTTATTTGATTGACTCATTGGACTACTAAAATTATTCCAACAACAGAAGCAGCTCCAGTTAGGAACCATAAAAATTTATTATCATACCAACGAGGTTGTAGTTCTTCATTTATTTTTTCAAGTTCTTTGCTTCTTTTTTGACAAGCATCAATAACATTATCTCGGTTGTTTAATTGTTTCAAAAACATATCTGATCTGGATTGGTATAAATCTATAACAGTATCTTGAACATCAACTACCGTTTGAAGATAATCTATTGAATCACGAAGTAACTGTATTTTATTTGCAAGCAATGTTATTTCTTTTTTATTAAAACAGTAAACCGAATCTTTTTCAGTAGCAAATAAAGCCGTTGTTGAAAAGATTAAAGCCAAAACATATTTCATAATTTACTCACTTAAAAATTTATTGATATACCTGATTGCTTCATTTGAATTTTTTATGGTAGGTTTTCTTCTTTTATTGAAAGAACCTTTTACTTCTTCCAATTTATCTTTTTTTACATTCAATATAGAATCCATTCTATCGGCTTTTTTTTTCAATTCGATGTAATCATATTGGTATTTATTTATCAATGCTTCCAAACTATCTTTTGTTTTTGTTGAAACCTTTATCTGTTCTTTTGATTGTGAATTTTCATAAACATTGTATATCAACAAAATTGAAAGAACGGATATAGCTAAAATTTTTATGTAATTACCAATTCTTTTTTCTAAAACATCTTCCATTTTTTAATCCTTTGCATATGTTGAAACCATTTTTGCTTTACCACGACCAGTTGCACCCTTCTTTCTCTTTCGTGTTATTGCACTTCTTTTTTGTTTTGATGACATTGAAGCGGCTTTTGTAGCGGGAACACATTTTGGATATGCCCTCTTTCCACCTTTTCTTGATTTACTACCGGCAGAGGCACCGCAAGGTGGGTGTCCACCACCTTTTTTCTTACGAGAAATATCAACCCAACGGTCTCTAAACCAGCCGGTTAGGCCACCGGTCGGCTTTTTTCCTTCTATCAATACTGAACGGAAGTATTCTCTAATAATTTCTCTAACTATATTTTCTGTGCATTTATTCATACACATAAATATATGCAAACAATCAAATTATACCAATCCAAGGCAATGATATTGCCGTTCCACTAGATGATGTTCCACTTATTGTTCCAGTTATTGTTTTTTGAAATGCAAGCAATGACATACAAATTGCATTCAAATGAGCTTCTGCATTTCCTAAAACAAAAGAATAAAATAAATTGCCACCCAATGGTGTTGGTGAACCTGGAACTGTAACCACTGGACCTTTTACGGTAGCGGTCATAGCTGGTGCAAATGGAACTGGTGTAAACTTTGCAGATGCCCAATAGCCCATAAATCCAATAGCCATTAAATTATATGCGGATTGATTTACACCACGAGTTGTATCTGCAAAATTAGCATCTAGTGCATTGTTTATAGAACTAGTTAAAAATGCGGTATCTACTTATCAATTTTGCACCAAAAATAGTTCCTGCAAAACCAACGGTTGATACCTCATATGCTTTTGCCATTATTTCAGCAAAAACTTTTCTATCTGCAACAGCATTAGACTGTAGCAAATCTTTCATAACAGATTTGTATATTCCAGTATTCATGTATTATGTTTTATCTATTGCACCTTTTCCAGAACTTGGCCATCCAAAACGGCAGGACCAATATCTGGCTTTATGTCTTGGTCCAGGAGACTGACAATTATGACGAGCACGGAATGATTTTCTACGAGCAGCATTACTCTTTTTAATACGCATTGTTTTTTTGCCACCCTCACCCTTGTGTCCAAAGTTTACTTTTACAACATTTCCATTTGGTTTTTTAACATAAACAGAAAACTTTTTAGGACCACCTGGTGTTCTGAATGGTTTACCGAGAGAAACTTTTCTTCCACGATATTCAGCTTCATTGACGGAACTCAAACCACTTTCTTGTAAACCAAAATGTAGTTCAGTTATTTTACCACATTCATTCGTTCTATAACTTTCTAACTGGTAAGTTGGGTTTGTGATAATTTCCTTTACATTACGATAACCACCACCAGCAGCTTTGTACGCCTTTACTAATGCACCGGATGCATATGCACTTGGCCATACTTTATATTTTTTCTTAATTCTAGACCTAATACTATTGTAAAGTTTTTTGTTTGTTGGAACTGCTCTCTCAACAATTACTTGTTTCATAAATTTCTCCGTTTTCTTCTTGGTGGTTCATCTATAATATCATTATCATTTATTTCTTCGTAATAATCTTGATGTTCCATTTTTCTAAATTTACCGGCAAATTGTTCTGAAGCAACTGAAAACAACCCGCCAACTACTATGTAAAGGAACCCATCGAATATAAATTGTTCTACTTTTTTATCGTAAAAGGTAGAAAGTATTGCCATAAATATCATTACAAGAAAAGAAAAGAACATCATTATCCTCTTTGATGATATATTACCACCAATTCCTCTAAAAGTTTCCGATACTGGATTAACTTTCCTCAATCCTTTCTCCTAAATCCTTTTCTAGTTGTTCTATGAAATTTTTTCTAAATTCAACAAATTCTTTTTCTATTTTTTCCAAAATTTCTTCTTTGTTAAAAGGAGTTTTCCATTTTTCATTATCACCAAAATCATTTGTAAATTCAAGTCGCGATAATTCACTCGCAATAACATTTTTATCCCTTTCAGCTTCTTTTAACCAAGCAAGTGCATTTTGTTTTACTTTTGTCTTTTCATATTCATCCCATTTACCTTCAAGACGAATTTTATGTTCCATATCAATAACACAATCAAAACACATTCCATGAATACGTTTCATTTTCTGATCAAGTTTTTTTGGCATACCACAGGTGCAAGTTTCTTTGGGACAATTTGGAAATGAATTTAGATATTCATGCAATTCTTGTTGCCATTCTTTTCCAAGTTTTATTTTATATCCATTTCTTTGCTCCCATTCATTTCCATCTTCATCAAACCATTTATCACCGATTTTTCTTGAAAGATTTTTTTCTTTGTCTTCTTCGGTGTAACCAACTTGGACTTTTTCTTGAATTTCATGTTTTCCTGCAAGAAGTTTTTTTACATCATCAAGACTTTCAATTTTTAATTCCATAACATAACCTTTTATTTTATTATTTCGTTGTAAACTTTATTCCAAAATTTTCTTGTTATCATGTGTAATGGTCTTAAACCATTTTTATCTTTTTTACTTTCCTTCATTTTTCCGCGTTTAGTATTGAATTTGGAAACAACCATATTGAATATCTCT
>Ga0315901_10007758_pt1 | contig 12617 bp, 11 predicted proteins | sample LakEriMetagenome_10_FD_203761 | JGI IMG/M metagenome (GOLD analysis project Ga0315901, IMG submission 203761) | Freshwater fungal communities from buoy surface, Lake Erie, Ohio, United States - Buoy 2 MA116 | ecosystem: Environmental > Aquatic > Freshwater > Lake | place: USA: Lake Erie, Ohio... | reverse complement strand
TTTTTCAATTTTTTAAAATAAAAATCAAAAACTTAGTAAAACTTAATAAAAACTTAACAAACTTAATTAAAAACTTAAAATAATTAAAATAAAAATATTCAATTTCTTAAAAGATTTAAATAAAACTTACTAAAACTTAATTAAAATATTTAAGTTTTTAATTCAAATAATATAAAGACAAAAACACTAGACTTATACATACAAATGCAAAAAAAAAATACTGCTCACGAACTCGTAATAAAAAATGAACGCATATGGAATTTTTATAACTCACATACATCTATAAATTTTGAATCTGCAAATCTACTACTCGTCGACTTCTTAGAAACTATGTTCAACAAAATTACAGCGAATGAGAGCAGCACCATTAACTCACAAATATTAACATACATGCAAGCACAAAATTCTCAAATAGCACAACTACAAGAATCAATCGCTTCAATACAAGAAAACATCACCCATAATAATTTGGATGTTACCGCCAAACTCGTTTCTCTAAAAAAAGAATATTTGGATGAAATCGCACTTATTGTTAATAACAACATTCTGAACTCCAACGAAAAAATAGCATCGATACTGGACAAAAACACAGAACTCATTTATTCAAAAACATCGCTTCTCTTCAATGACCTTATTCCGAAAAACAATGAAAAACTCCATCAAGAGATACAAAATAATCTTAAAAGTTTGTACGACAATCTTGCACAAGACACGCAGCTACTTGCGAAAAATAATTCATGCGAAAAATCATTCAACGACTTCATTGTGACATTCGAAAACAAATATGCCTCGACTATTCAGTCCATTCAACAACCTTTATATGCTTGCTTGACATCCAGTGAAGGACGCATTTCGACCAATCTAGAACAGATTAAAGAAACGATAACTGCGAATGCCCAGCCACAAACAAAGATTTTCGAAGATCTCGGAGATTTTTTGTCAAAGTATAACATTTCATCCAATAAAGGCAAATACGGAGAGCAGAATTTACATTCTATTCTCAATTCTTTGTTCCAGTCTTCCGATATTCGCAACACTACCGGACAGAAAAGCTCGGGCGACTTCATCATGAAACGACTCGAAAAGCCTACTATCATGTTTGAAAATAAAGACTATAAATACAACATTGACAAAGATGAAATATCCAAATTTATTACGGATGTTGTGAACCAAAATATGCATGGTATATTTCTCTCACAGTATTCGGGAATCGCTTTTAAACAAAACTACCAAATCGATATTAATAAGGGCAATATTCTCGTTTATGTACAAAACTGTGAATACTCACCTGAAAAAATTAAAATCGCAGTTGATATTATCGACAGTCTCTCTGTTAAAGTTGCTGAACTTAATGCAGATTGTGACGACAATACGATTTCGTCAGAAATGCTCGATGACATCAATCAAGAATATCAGTCATTTATTGCACAAAAGGAAGCTTTGTCGGGAACGTTGAAAGATTTCACAAAGAAACTTACGACACAAATTGAGGATATTAAATTACCTGTATTGGATAAATATTTGGCACCTAAATACGCTTTTGTGAAAACGAGAGTTTTTACATGTGATCTGTGCAATAATTTTACTACTTCTGGAAAACAAAGTTTATCTGCACATAAACGCGGCTGCAAAAAGAGACATTCTGACACTATTGACATCGATACTTCTGCATAAATTTTTTTTTATATTTTTAATAAATTCATTATTAACAATGTAAATTTTCGTCACTCATAATATGCAGGCATGGTCTCGCTTTGCTCGACAGCAGGCCACACCCTTCGGGTGGCCGCACGGGCCTTCGGCCCGGCCCTTGTAACGAGGTTCTTCTGGACAGGAGGTTACCCACTTTCTCTTGCTGTTTTTGACAGAAAATTATAAGTAGAACACTTATATAATGAAAAAAACTAAACGAGTAGCAAAACAAACAGGTCAAATGGGACCATTTGAAATAATTCCTGATCCAGATTATAAACATTTACAAGTACCACCCGAATTCGAGGTTGATCTTGAAATGGATGACATAGAGATTCGCGAAGGAAAAACTGCTCAAGAATATCAAGAGGATTTTAAACGAATTAATCCTGAAGCTTATGAGCAATTTATGAAGAATTTAGATAACTTTAAAAAGTTAATCGCACCACAGGTTAATATAGAGAAATAGAACGCAATGCAAAACCGATTTTTTGGTTGTTGAGTTGACTACATTTTTTTTTTAAATTCTAAAATACTAATACAACACAAAATATTTAATATTTTTTAAATATTTTCTTACGAATTATGCAGGCATGGTCTCGCTGAGGCGAAGCCGTAGGCTTCTCGCTCGACAGAAGGCCGCACCCTTCGGGTGGCCGCACGGGCCTTCGGCCCGGCCCTTGTCTCGTGGCTTCTTCATCCTTCGATAAAAAAGAGATTATAAAATTTTGACTTTTTTAAAAAATGACCCCTCAAAAAAACTACTATTCCCTGGCGCCCCGCAAACGCCCCAAACGCCCCAAACGCCCCGCAAACGCCCCGATTCATTTTTCATAGTTATAATTTATTAAGACCATTATAAGAGTGGAATATTATAAAAACAAGTAAAAAATAGAAAACGGGGCGTCGGGGCGTCTACTTTCTACGTGTGAGCCAATTTTTCAAGAAAAAAACAAAAAAAATAAATAATTATTTTATTTATTTTTTTATAAAAAAAGTGAAAAGTAGCAGAATACGATAAAACAGGCGCCCCAGGCGCCCAAACGCCCCAACTTACAAATTTATTTTTGTATTTTCTATGAGAGACAAAATCCTACAGACCTTTGAAAACGGTAGAAAAGGTGGAAACGAGTCGCTTTTTTTTATTTATTTTAAATGAAAAACATCCGATTCATGAAATGGAGGCAAGTTTTTTAAATATAAAATGCATATTTTCTCTACATTTTGTTTTTGTCCCGTTGTCCCGTTTGTCCCGCGATTTTAAAAGTATATCATAGAAACCCCTTCGTAAAGAATACTTTTAAAATCGCGGGACAAACGGGACAAACGGGACAATTTATTTTACTTCATTTTTTATTTTTTTTTATTTTTTTCAATGCGTATGAACACAACAAAAGTTTTAATTTTATAAAAGTATTGCATGTTTTATTCATCATTTAATTCTTTTATAATTTGCAAAGAACAACCAGTGAATCCACCTTTGTAATATTTTCCAAATTTGTCTTTTCCAATTCCTTTTAAATCTTTATTATAGTGCAGTTCTAATCTATTCATTCCGTGTTTTACAACTTCTTTACTAAAACCAGACATTTCACATATTTGCTCTAATGCGATTTTTCCATTATTAGTTTTAATACAATTATCGCCAAACCACATTCCGAACTCGTCATTCTTTTCCTGAGCAACCTTGGCGTCGCCTATGAATTTTTCAGGAATTTGAATATTTCCATTATATTTTTGTGCATACTCGATTATAAGTCCAAACACTTCATCATAGTATTCATTTTTTATCTTATCTGCCAAGGTGGGATCAGCAATAAATTTTAATTGTCCAGGAATCGACTCTTTTAAATGTCCTGATCGGTCAAAATGCGACCCAAATGATATCTGCTTATAACGATTATACACCGCTGTTTGTTCAGCGTCTATTTTTATCATGAAATTGGATAAAACAAACATTTTGAAAAGTATGAAAATTTTCTCACTTGTTCCGAACAATACTTCGTTTTCAGTAGTTTTTCCATCAGCCAACTCTTTCATAAGTTCAGCGTTCATTTTTTTCGTTCGACTGAATTCATCAGTCCAAACCAATCGTTTTCCTTTTGTCATTGCAAGCTGCTTATGAACCTTTGTGTTTCCATCTTCTAATATTGTTCCTCTAGACTTGTAAACATAGTTCGGCATTAATGTCGTCAAAATATCGAAATAAAAGGTTTTGCCGTTATCGCCTTTTGAATTTTCAGTTCCATCTATCATAAAGTACAATGATTTTTCCAAATGCGGCATTCCCAAAAATGTAAAGCCTAATATTCGCAAAAAGTACTCAAGATGCTCATCGTTGTTGTTTAGAATTTGTTTCAAGCAACACTTTAAGAACCCAGTTTTTATCGGATTTGGAGGGTTATAGTCGTAAGGTATTGTCTCGGTTATGTAATCATCCCACTGAATGCCTTCTCTAAAAACTCCCGTTTTCAGATTCATAACTCCGTTTTTAAAAGCCATAAATCCAAATTTTTTGTCAAGTTTTTCATCGAAATGATTATCAACAAGGTGCGCTTGTAAATACTGTTTGCAAGTGCTTGTATATGATGATTGATTTATTCTTTCGTAAAATTTTAAGTACTCTTTTCCGATCGCGATCAATCGTTCTTTCTCGATTCCTTCTGTTACCATTATTTGCTTTGAGTTTTTATTTTGCGAATAGTCAATATATTTACGAATTTCTGAAACTATGTAATATGACGGCTCTTTTTTTTGACACCACAACTGTGTTTCGTCATCTAAGACCCACCACTTTTCTTTAGAAAGAATTAATTTTTTTCTCAAAGTTGGTGCGATTACTTGGCAACATTTATAAATATCAACCAAATTCTCGATCGAAATGTATAGTTGCTCATCATACTTTGCAATTATTTCAAAGTACATTTTTTCGTCAGATTTTTGACAATAATGGTAAAACGTGCCAATAGTAAAATCACCTTCTTTAAAAGAGTTCCAAACTGATTCAAAACTACTATTATCGAAGTTTGCTCCTTTTCTATCTGACATTTTACGTGCCAAATCTTTATAATTTTCACTCTCGGAACGAAGAGCCCACAAAATATTTCTCCAATGTTCGTAGCAACCTTTGGGACAAATATATTTATCGGCTATAATTTCACAAAGAGCTTTTATCTTTTCAAATTGACTGTCTATTTGTGGGAATTCTTTTTTTAAATTTTGTTGTCTTTGTTTTGGTTGTGGCTCTGGTACATCAAGTGTCACTTTGTATGTCCCTGATTTTAAATCATAGATTTGAAAACCAGTGTTTTGAATCACAAAAGGGGCGAATGAACCAACCCCGCAAAGAAGCTCTACTTCGTTTGTTCTTTCGTAGTTAAGAAACTGCATTCTCATCGCTGACGGAACAAATCCGTCATATACGCAGAATATATGCTTTCCATAGGATTTTGTCATTGATGGAAACCAAGGACTTACTCTTGCGATACAATCAAATTCATCCTGATAGTCTTCGGTGTCAATATCAATTTGAAATACATTCGTTGTATCAATGCATAAATGTGTAAAAAGCTCGGGCTGTGTTCGAAACAAGTGTTGCCTTGCCTTCAAAAGATTTTTATCGGAAAAGTCGTGCAAATTTGGTTTTGCATAATTGTATAGACGGTGTTCAATTTTATTTAATTTTTTTTCCATACCACTAATGGTAACATTAATGGGAAACCAGTCGATATTCCATTTTTCGCAAAATTCGGTTGTCAGTTGTGATTCGTCGGGCATAGTTTTTTATTATATATATATTTTATAAACATAATAAAATTATGAAATTTTGTACGACTAAAAATTATTAAGTTATTCCCTAAATATTCTGTAAAGCATCGTTCTTTTTATTAAACCAGTATCTGTTACTGTTTTCATAGTAGCTTTCGTTTCAAATGAATAACCCTGTCGTTTCATTATGCCTCTCACTATATTAAGGTAGTCGCGTTTGACAACATCTTTTAATACTGGTTTGAAAGACGACAGTGTGCCAACTGCAAAACACTTTTGTATTTCGTCTTTCATTGCTAAAATTGCAGCTTGTTTTTCAGGATCGTTCTCAATATCGTATAAGTAAAACTCAGTCCCAACTATTTCAATCAGTTTTTTACATATTTCTTCGCGTTCTGTTTGATATTTATCTGAAAGGCTTTTGCGGCCCATTATTATATATTATACACAATAATTCTTTAATTTCGAAAAAGGCATAATTTATTTTTTTAAGGCCGCGTGCAAAATTCGCACCCCTTTGTTTACGTGCTTAATATCATCAGGCGGCTTTTGACTAAGAGTTTCAACATCATTTATACATTTTTAAAATTAATATAAAAATTATGTAAATCGAATAATAAGAATGAGCACAAATAGTATTCCTATAACTGTAAACGGAATACGGTTTAGAAGTTTAATTGAAGCAAGATGGGCAGAAATGTTTTCAAAATTAGGTTGGCAGTGGGAATATGAGCCAATCGAGTTAAATGGTTACATACCTGATTTTATATTAAAATTTCCACACAGGCATTTATTAGTTGAAGTAAAAGGCGAAACTAATATGGAAAATATAGAACAATATGCAGACAAAATTATAAAATCAGGTTGGAATGGTGAGTTTTTATTAGTTTGCTCTACACTCGAATATGAAGACGGGATAATTATCGGATTATTAGGCAGCACAAAACACTCTCATATGTGGCAAAAAAATGATTTCGAAGATACAGTACCAATATATCCAAAAATTAAAAATAGTGATTTTGCACATTTAACGAGATGTAAGGGCTGTGAAGCATATACGATTTACAATGATAATTATGGTTGGTTTTGTAGAAATTGTGGTAATCATGATGCATCGTTAGTGTATAATAAGTTTCATAAAGATAGTAAAACTAAAATAACCATATGTGATGGTTGTAAAAATTATTACAATGAGATAAATAAATGTCGGTTATTGTGTAAAATTAATGATGTTTCTTATTGTAACTGTGTCAGAAAACTAATATATAAATGCAAAAAATGTAATTTATATCCTTACATCGGTGAGGTTTTAGATTGTAAATGCGAATATCAAAATGAATATAGAAAAATAATAGAATTTTGGAATGAAGCGAAAAATAGTTCGCAATGGAAACCAAAATAAGTTGTCTGTTGTTATTTTTATATTATATTTAAAAATTTTAAGGTTACAAAATGTAATAATACACAATCATTTAATGACGTTTAAATGCAATATTTTTCAATTGGAATGCCAGCAATAATAGAGGCAACTACGTAACCATGTCCAAAAGGATGACGTGTGTCATTTATTTTATCTTTTAAAAGGTCTTCGGTCAATTCTAAGCACAACACATCTCCTTCGGGTGTACGTGGACCATCAAAATCGAAAATGGTGACGTCACGTCCTTGTTCAATTTGATCTTTGTAAAACTGGAGCATTTCACGCCCTTCAATTAGGTTACTATATTCTGGAACATATACCTTCTTTCTACTTTCTACATAGTCCAGAAGTGTTGTTTCATCATGACCTCGTTTCGCACCCAAGACAGTTTTTCCTTTACTTCCAGGGTATCTTCTATGTGGTTCCTCTTGTCGTTTCCACCATTCAGAGGTCACTTCATGGGATACATGTTCGTACACTTTTAAACTCTGCCAATAGTTCTCATAACAGAGAAAGCCCTTGAAACCGCCAGGAACTGCCGTCATTGGACTGAAATCACGTCGATTTTTACTGGCGGTTGCTTGTGCACTTGTTACATTTACTTTGATGGAACCTTCTGGATGTACGGCGTGTTTACCACGCATGTTCATACTTGCGACATAAACGGTGCCAGGCATTTTTTTTCAGAAAAAAAAGGGTGAAGGAGCGTAAATCGTAAAAAAAATTAATACTTTTTTAATCATTTAATTTATGATCAACTCGTGAAAACACTGCGACTTTGCGACTAATTTTTTGTTATAAGATTTTTTAAACGTAAAAATTTTTAGTCGATTTTCGTTTTTAACACCTGGATTAGCTCAGTTGGTAGAGCGTTTGACTGTAGACGTAGCATAACACATGTATCAAATTGTCAGTGGTTCGATTCCGCTATCCGGGAAACAAAATCTATTTTTTTATTATATATGACTTCGAAAAGAAATAAAGCTTTGGGACGAACTAGAAAACGACGACGGATTTCAAAAATAAAAATGCCATACGACAAATTATTTCTTAAACTCTCCAAGTCCGTTCACGACACCGAATATGCCCACATGATTGAAGACCAAATTTTGTGGTTGTTTGTCTCGGACATTGCCAAAGGAAATTTGAAACAAGACGAAATCTTTCAAATTGCCAGTAAAATCAACAAGGTTATTGTTGAAGACCGCAAAAATGCGGGGCGCTGGTTTGCTTAACGAGAGCTAGGGGTGGTTATTTTTCCATTAAAAAGTCTTTCTATATGTTCTCCTTTTATAGAATAAAATGTTTAAATTAACTAATATTAAATTTGTTGAATTAAAGGAAGGATCATAAGGAAACCATGGGTTTCCTTAAAATCTTTACATTATATAAGAAAAAAAAAGAAGAGGCATGGTTTATAAAATCACTTTGTATACTCGTCGGAAAGCAAAAGAACTCGGCGTTACCGTAAAACCCTCCCGCGATCCTAAAAAGAAAATCGACATCTTTAGAGATGGCGACTTTATCACCTCCGTCGGAGCGGCCGGTTACAAAGATTATCCGACCTATTGGAAAGAAATGGGAAAGGCCTATGCAGACGAGAGGCGGCGCCTCTACAAAATTCGGCACCAAAACGACAGGACGAAAAAGGGGTCGGATGGGTGGTTTGCCGATCAACTCCTTTGGTGAAGCCTTCATAATTTATTTTATTTTTTTTAATGAGTCGTCGTGAGTGTTTGCAAGAAGACGAAGACAACTTTACGCTGTCGCAGTCCATGGGGACTCAAACCGAGATTTTTAAATTGAAAAAAAATCGGTCTCCTTATCTCGCGAAAATTACTGCAATCCTCGAAACAAACACTCACGAAGGTTTTTGTTTCGAGACCGCGTGCACATATTCGAAAAAAGTTGTCACGCGCGTGGTGGTGCCCCCACGGAAATATCGGCACCGGGTGGGCAAAATCGATCACACTGAGTTTCCATGGGCCAACTTTTTGCCACTTCCGCATATTTTGGACTTTTGTCTCGTCCCGTTTTGCTGCCCCTTTGAGAATATTATGACGTGCAAGTTTGTGCAGCCGCCCGGGGGCGTGGGGCGACATCAGTACCGCTATACGGTGCGAGATGTGCGGATCGTGAGAGCCCGGCGCCCGGCGTCGCCGAACAACGTTGTGTTTTCGTTTCAGGGGTCGTTTGGACCGCCCACCTACGGGCACCTTATGTCGATGCTCAATTTTGCCAAACAAATCAAGAGAGACTATGGGGGTACCAAACTTTTACTCTTTATGCCCGCCAGCGGCGGCTCGTCGAAACCGCATTTGTTCCCTACTCGGCAATGTCGTGTAGATGTTTTGCGGATTTTTTGCAGAATTTTGAAGTCGTATTTTCCCGACGATGATGATATCGAGTTCGGTGTGAGCGAAATTGAGTTTGATATCGCCGGTTCTCGCGATCAAAGTGTCAGCACCATTCACACGATTAAGAAATTGGTGGAAATGAAAAAGTGCGAGACGGACGAAATATGTTTGGGCATGGGTCTGGACAATGCCTTTCAACTACCATACTGGGAGTGCATTGACGAATATGTTCAGCATGTGAGCAAGATTTACATTGTGAGGAGAGACCCCTCTCCGGCCGATTTGGAAAACATTCGTTTGTTTGAGGTGACAAATGTCGACAAAACGAAGACCAAAATGTATTTTGATGTGAGGGTTCCGTCGTGGACGAGAGCGCCCTATGCCAAGTTTTTTTATCGAGATGGTGGTGAACGGACGAGCGTCTTTGAAGAAAACAAGGTGCACGATTTTTATGGCTCTCTTCCTGTAATTTGTAAAATAAAATCGAAACAGATTCCGGCGACGTCGTCAACTTTGGTGCGATATTTTATTGGGGAATTTTTAAAAAGCGAGAGCGACCGTCAAAGCCAAAGCGACCGTCAAAGCCAAAGCGACCGTCAAAGCCAAAGCGACCGTAAGAACATCCGTAACAAAATCAAACAACTCATGTTTGGTAACGAGATTTCGGGTGTGGATTATGCGGTTGACGAGACAATCGATAGCTATTTTCGTTTATCATTTTTAATCAATGCAAAATAAAAAAAATAATAAGCCGTTTGATTTTTTTTTATAAATCTATAATATAAATATGTCTGATTCAGATGCTCTCGGACAAAAGGACCCTATGCAAGAAGGAATCACTGCCCCGCCTGTAGAAAAGACACCGACCACAGACGTAGAATTTCGGCCGTCTGATGTAGAGAAGTCAACCTCAACCGGAGAGCCAACCTCAACCGGTGGACGAAGAACGTTTAAGAGAAAGGGCGGAAAACGAAAACAAAAACGCAACAAGAGTAACAAGAAAAAGAGACACTCTTACAAGAGACGATAAATCTGTTTCGAGACCGCGGAACAAAAACACTTTGCAAAATTATTTTTACAAAGTGTTTTCAATTTTACAAAGTAGTGAGCCGGAGAGAAGTATTATTTTATCTCTCGCACGAATGAATTCCTAAAATGAAAAGGAAACCTTGGTTTCCTTTAAGGAAGGATCAAAAGGAAACGTAGTTTCCTTTATTTAAACGATCATAACTGTCATGTTCGCAAAGGAAATAATGTCACCAGGCATCGCTATCGTTGATGTCGTTACATTGGTTTTCGTTGTTCTTGTCACCAAGTGTTTATTATCGGCACCTCTCGTGACCACAATATAGTTATTGAGCATTCCACCCACACCATTCAACCTCACACCATTTCCAACGTCGAGAATTGAACAAACGTAAGCAACCGCACTGTCACTCGCAATCGTGTTAATCACCAGTTGCGTATTGACACCATACGGGCGAACGAGTTTGATATTTTTCAGTTTGGTTTTGTTGAATGCGATAGGCACGTACAATAAGGTTGTGGGAATTTGGACGGTTGTTGCTTTCGGGAACATGTTCAACAAGGTGTTTACAACCATGAATCGGTTTGCAATTTTTTCAGGTATAGTTCCAAGTGTGGGATTAAATCGTCCAATGTTTACCGGTGAAGCGACCGCCGCTGGAATAACTGTGTTTATAGTTTGCAAAACGGTTGTGGGAATCGCTGCTTGGATTGTGCTGGATGTTATGAATACGAAAGTGCTCGGCGGGTCGGCAACTGAAAATTGCGTCATTAAGGTTGCAGAGTTGTATGTGGAATCCGAAGGCAAGGTTGCAACAATTGTCGCAAATCCGGGTTGCAGTATGGTTACGTCGTTTCCGTTTACTGTTGCAATATCTGTATTCATGGAGGAATATACCCATGAACTCGTACTGTCGGCCGGTTTCGATGGATCTATAATTGTAAACGGAGTTTCCGCGAGAGATTTATTCGCAATCGGCATCGTTCCAATCACAGGACTTGGAAGACTCACTACGAATGTCGCGGAAATAGTGGCATCTGTGAAATTTGCCGTGCTCGCTTGACTCGCGGTAATAGTAGAGGTACCTGCCCCAACAACCGTTAAAACATTGCCCACAATGGTCGCTACATCGGGGTTGGAACTGGTATAGGTGAATGCGCCGTTACCACTTGTTGTGGGCGGGGCAATCGTGAAAGGTGCAGCGCCAACAACCTTGGGGAAAACAGCAAAGTTGGTCAAGAATGTAACTTTCTTATTTACTTGCATGACTCTACTCACTATGCCTGGTCCGAAACTCTTTGTAGCAGGCTGAGTGGCAGTAATTGTGGCAGTACCCGCCCCCACAATTGTGATGACATCCTTTGCCACTTTTACAACGGCATCGTTCGAACTGGTGAAAACAAACTTGCTGATGCTGTTTGACTTTGGAGCGGCGATTTTAATTGTTTTGTCTCCTACGTTACTCGTGGCAGGAATGACGAAGCCAGTGATTGTGGGGGACATTTGTTGCACTGTAAATGTCGTGGTGGCTGTTGCCGGAAGGTAGTTGTTTGTCATCAGTTGGTTCATTGTGATTACTGAAGTGCCCACTGTCTTTATGGAAATGATGTTTCTCGAAATGGTTGCCACAGCTGTATTGCCACTGGTGTAAGTGAATTCGCCGTTGCTTATAGAGGCTGGATTGACAATCGCGAAATCAGCCATGCCAATCTCTTTCAAGGGCAGAACGAAATTGGCAATGACAGGAGCGCCTTTATTCACCAAAAACAACTCACTAATGGTCGCCGCCGAGTAGTTGGAAGTGCTCGATTGTCGTGCGGTGATAGTTGTGCTGCCGGCACCCACGATCGTAAGCATGTTTCCGGCAATGGTTGCAACCGAGGTGTTGGAACTCGTGTACGTGAAAACTCCGTCGCCGTTGGTTGTTGGTGGTGTTATGGCAAACGGGGCGTCTCCGACTGCTCTCGTTGGCATCGAGAAATTACTGAGAACTGTGGTGAGAGCACTGACTTGGAATGGAGCGGTGATTGTTTTTTCGACGTAGTTGGCGGTGGTCGCCTGGGTAGCCGTGATTGTGGATGTACCGCCTCCAACAACTGTGATGACATCGCCATCAATTGTCGCCACCGCCGTGTTGGAACTCGTGTATGTGAATGCGCCGTTGCTGGTTGAGGTAGGTGGAGTAATGCTGAATGGGGCGTCTCCACTGGCTTTCGAGGGCAATGAAAAATCGGTTTGGACAGGGACTGCCTTGTTTACTTGGAGATCGGCACTAATAGTGTCCGAGTTGTATGTCGCTGTGCTCTCTTGTGTTGCTGTAATTGTAGCAGATCCGCCGCCAACAATTGTCACG
>Ga0315901_10007753_pt1 | contig 12622 bp, 8 predicted proteins | sample LakEriMetagenome_10_FD_203761 | JGI IMG/M metagenome (GOLD analysis project Ga0315901, IMG submission 203761) | Freshwater fungal communities from buoy surface, Lake Erie, Ohio, United States - Buoy 2 MA116 | ecosystem: Environmental > Aquatic > Freshwater > Lake | place: USA: Lake Erie, Ohio... | reverse complement strand
AGGCCAGCGATATCCGGTTCATCGCGCCTGCCCTCGGCGACGGCCCCGGCATTCGTGCCGAAGCGGCCTGGGCGCTGGCGCAGGCGGCCACGACGCCCGAGGCCGTGGCGCAGGTGCAGGCGCTGCTCCTCGAACGCGCGGCGCAGGATGCCGAGCTGGGCCTGTGGGAAGTCTGGGGCGAGCTGGCCGCCGCCCTCGGACGGCTGCGCTACACCACGGCCCAGCAGGTGTCGATAACCGAGGCGGTGCTGGCGGCGCAGCTGCCGTCGCCCGGAGGCATGGATGAGCCGGACACGCCCGCCATCCACGGGGCGGTGCGCGGCCTCGAGTCGCTGGCCCGCATCAGCCGTGCGACGGGGACGTTCACGCCCCGCACGTGGGACCTGCTGCGCTGGTCGGCGACGGCCCAGCGGCCGGCCGCCGATCCCCGCTCGGCGTGGATCAGGCGACTGGCCATGGCGGCTCTGGTGACCGGAGCCGAGGCCACGCCGTCGGTCATCGAGCGTGCGCTCGCTGATCGCGATGCCGAAGTCCGCCGGCTGGGCGCGCTGGCGCTCGCCGCCGACCCCCTGTCCGGCCGCGAGGCGCTCGTCCGGCAGGCCCTGAAAGACCCGGCCGCCCCCGTGCGCCTCGACGCCGTCAAGGTGTGGGGCCGGCGCCTCGCCAGCGCCTCGTGCGCGCCGCTCCAGGCCGCCGCCGCCGACCCCGACGCGCATGTGCGCCTCCAGGCCATCGACGAACTCGGCGCCTGCCGCGCGCCGGACGCCGACCCGGCGGCCCTGCGCGGCCTGGCCGAGGCGCTCGCCGCTGACGCGGCGCCGCGCGCCTGGCACGTCCCCGCGCACGCCCTGCTCGCCCTCGCCCGACTCGCCCCCGAGGCGGCGCGCCCCCTGCTGCCGCGCTTTGCCACGCATCCCACCTGGCAGGTGCGCATGTACGCCGCGCGCGCCGCCACCGCGGTCGCCGACACCGCCCTCGGCGTGCGCCTGGCGGCCGACACGCATCCCAATGTCCGCCATGCGGCCCTCGCGGGCCTCATCGACCGCAGGCAGCCCGAGGCCGTGCCCGCCGCCGTCGCCGCGCTCTCGAGCCCCGACCATCAGCTCGTGCTCGAAGCCACGGAAGCCTTCGTCGCCCCCATGCTGCCCGCCGACACGGCGCCGATCGCCCAGGCCCTCGTCGAGGCGCTCGCGCGGCTCACCCGCACCGATGCCGACACCTCGCGCGACCCCCGTCTCGCCATCCTCAACAGGCTCGACGCCCTCGGCGCGCGTGCCATGGCCCCGCGCCTTGAGCCCCACCTCACCGATTTCGATGCGGTGATCGCCGAGCGTGCCGCCACGCTGCTGACGGCCTGGACCGGCACCGCACGCACGGCGGCGCCGAGGCCCGTGGCCGGCCCGCGCGTCACGCGCGCCCAGGTGCAGGCCCTGCGCGGCCGCCGCCTCCGGGTGACCATGGCGGCCCTCGGGTCCTTCGACATCGCGCTCGATGTCGACACGGCCCCGATCACGGCGGTCCGCATCGCCGCCCATGCCGCCGAGGGCTACTACAACGGCCTCACCGTCCACCGGGTGGCGCCCAACTTCGTCATCCAGGGCGGCAGCCCCGGGGCCAACGAGTTTGCCGGCGCCCCGCGCTACCTCCGCGACGAAGTGGGCCTCCACAAGCGCGGTACCGTCGGCATCTCGACGCGGGGGCGCGACACCGGCGACGCGCAGTTCTTCGTCAACCTCGTCGACTCGCCGCGCCTCGACCACCAGTACACCGTCTTCGGCACCGTGACGAGCGGCATGGAGACCGTCGACGCCATCCTCGAGGGGGACGTCATCGAGCGCATCGAGCTGGTCGGCCCCTGATGCGGTCAGATCGGCTGCCGCTGCACCTCGGCATCAACCAGGTCGCCCAGGCACTGGAGGCCCGTCTTGCCGCCGGGCAGCCGGTCGTCGACCTCACCGAGTCGAACCCGACCCGCGTGGGCCTGCACTACCCGCACGATCTGCTGGCACCACTGGCCGATGCTGCCGCGCTGCGCTACGACCCGCAGCCCCTGGGCCTGCCGTCGGCGCGGGAGGCCGTGAGCGGCGAGTTCCACCGGCAGGGCCTGGCCGTGCCGCCCGATCGGGTGGCGCTCACCGCCAGCAGCAGCGAGGCCTATGGCCTGCTGTTCAAGCTGTTCGCCAATCCCCACGACGAAGTGCTGGTGCCGCAGCCGAGCTATCCGCTGTTCGACTACCTCACGGCGCTGGAAGGCGTGCGGGCCGTGCCCTACCGGGTGAGCTACCACGGCACGTGGCGCATCGACATCGACACGGTCGAGGCAGGCCTGTCGTCGCGCACCCGCGCGCTGCTGGTGGTGTCGCCCAACAATCCCACCGGTGCCTACCTGCACCGCGATGACCTGGCGGCACTGGTCGGGCTCTGTGCAGAGCGGCACATTCCGCTCATCGGCGATGAAGTCTTCTACGACTACGCCATCGACCGGCCGGCCGAGGCCGTCTCGGTGCTGTCGCAGGACGCGGTGGTGACCGTGGCGCTCGGCGGACTCTCGAAATCGGCCGGCCTGCCGCAGGTCAAGCTGGGATGGATGGGCTGGGCCGGGCCCGCCGCACAGGTGGTCCCGCTGCTGCAGGCGTATGAGGTCGTGGCTGACAGCTACCTGTCGGTATCGACGCCGGTGCAGGTGGCAGCCCCGGCGCTGCTGGCGTCTGGTGCCGCGGTGCGCGATCAGCTCATGGCGCGCATCCGCGCCAACCTCGCGCTGGTGCGCGCGCGCTGCGGGGCGTATCCGTCCGTGGGCGTGCTGCCCGTCGAGGGCGGGTGGACCGCCGTGCTGCAGGTGCCGGCGGTGCAGGGCGAGGACGCCCTTGCCCTCGACCTGCTGCAGCACGACGGCGTGCGGGTGTATCCGGGCTACTTCTTCGACTTTCCGAGGGAGGCATTCCTGATCGTCAGCCTCATCGTGCGGCCCGACGTGCTCGCCCACGGGCTCGACGCCGTGCTGCGCCGCGCCGGGGGAGACGCGGAATGATCCGGCGCAGCGGGCTGTCGCTGCCGCTCAGCGCCGCCGTCTCGCTCCGCAGCTGGGGCATCGGCGAGTTTCGCGATATCGTGCCGCTGGCCCAGTGGGCCCGCGGTGCCCGACAGTCGGTGCTGCAGCTGCTGCCCCTGATGGAGCTGCCGCCGGGCGAGGCGTCACCCTACGCCGCACTGTCTTCGTTTGCCCTCGACCCGGTGTTCATCGCGCTGCCCCAGGTGCCCGACTTCGAGGCCGTGGGGGGAGACCTGATCTTCGAGGCCCACGATCGCCTGGCCATCGATGAACTGCGACACGCCCCGCACGTGCGGCGCGACGAGGTGCAGCGCCTCAAGCAGCGGTGGCTGCGGCGCGCCTGGGACCGATTCCGTCAGGTCGAGCTGGCGCGTGCCACCCCTCGCGCGCGGGCCTTCGATGCCTGGTGCACACAGGAGGCCTGGTGGCTGGATGAATACGCCGCCTTCCGGGCCCTCATGCATCACTGGGATGACCGGCCCTGGTGGCAGTGGCCCGCCCCATGGGATGCACCGACGGATGCGCAGATCCGCCAGGTGGAGGCCGACCATCAGGAAGAAGTGGGCTACCGGAAGTACCTCCAATGGATCGCCGCCGCACAGTGGCAGCGCGCCCGCGCGCAGGTGTTTCCGCTGCGCATTTTCGGCGACCTGCCCTTCATGATCGCCGCCGGCAGCGCCGAAGTCTGGGCGCGCCGCCGGCTGTTCCGGCAGGATGTGACCGTCGGCGCCCCGCCAGATGCCTTTGCCCCCGACGGGCAGGACTGGGGCATGCCCGCCTGGCACTGGCCGGCCCTCGAAGCCAGCGGCTTCGAGTGGATGCGCCAGCGTGCCGCCCGGATGGCGGCCCTGTTCGACGGCCTGCGGATCGACCACCTCGTCGGGCTGTATCGCACGTGGCTGGCGCCTGTGGATCGCACACAGCCAGCCGCCTTCGCACCGGCCGACGTCGCCGATCAGCTCCGCATCGGCGAGGCCATCGTCACGCGCATCCGCGACTGCGGCGCCGAGGTGTATGCCGAAGACCTCGGCACCGTGCCCGACTTCGTGCGTGCCTCGATGGCCGCCCTCGAGGTGCCGGGCCTGAAGGTGATGCGGTGGGAGCGCCGCTGGCATGACGAAGGGCAGCCCCCGATCGATCCCGCGGACTATCCCGTCAACGCGGTGGCCACCACCGGCACCCACGACATCCCTCCGCTCGGGGCCGTTCTGACCCCGGAGGAGGTCGCTGCCGAGGTGGCGCGGTTGCAGCAGAGCGCCTCGTCACTCACGCTGGTGCCGCTGCAGGACGCCTTCGGCTGGCCCGCCCGGATCAACGTGCCGGGTACGGTCGATGCGCTGAACTGGGCATGGCGGGTGCCAGAGCCGGTCGACACGTGGGCCACCTGGCCCGAGGCCGTGCAGGCCCAGCAGCGGCTCGCCGACGTCACGCGTGCCGCCGGTCGCACCGCACCGGGAATCGGATAGACTCGATCCCGTGACTCTCCGCCGCATCGTCGCTCTGCTGGGCGGCCTGCTGGTGCTCTTCCATGTCTGGCTGCTTGGCACCCAGATCTGGGACGGCCAGCTGGCTGAGCCCGGGCTGCTGCTGCGGTGGATGATTGCCGCCGGGCTCGTGGCGGCGCTGGTGCACCTGGCGCGCCGCGGACAGCCCCTGCTGTGGGGACGCCACGCCACGGCCGTCTGGCTGCTGGCCGCCGTGCTGCACGGTCCGGCCATAGCCGGCGAAGTGGACGATCACACGCTGGCAGGCCTGCCCGAGGCGGTCACCGCCCTCGTCGAGATCGCCGCGGCTTCGTCTGTGCTCGGGCTGGGCCTGGCCCTGCTGCTGCGCCGCGTGCAGCGGTGGCCTCGGCCGACGCTGTCCCTGGCGGTCGCCCCGCGCAGCGTCCGGCTCGACCGGACGCCCTGGCTTTCGCTCCTGGCCGTCCCCCGGCCTCCTCCCCAGTCCTCCGTTCCCGCCATCGTCTTCGTCTGACGGTCGGTGCCGTGCGCCCGGGCGAGTGTGTGTCGCCAGGGTCGTTGCGGTCGTCCACTGTCGTTGTTGCAGGGGTGTGAAAGCCACTGACCGTGGCAGGTGCGGCCCGAGACTGGCCGTGCCCCGCGTCGGTGCAGGAGCAATGAGTCATGCGTGCATGGATGCCGGTGTGTGTGATGGTGCTGGGGCTGGGAATGGGCGCGGCCGCGACGGCCGGTGCCGAATCGCTGAAGGGCGTGGTGGCCGACACGACGGGCGCGCCCCTGGCGGATGTCCGGGTGGCGGTGCGCGACGTGGCCACCGGCCAGGTGATCGAAGTCACCACCGGGGCCGACGGGCGCTATGACGTGAGCGTGCCCGCTGCGGGCGAGTATCTGGTGTCGGCGCTGCGGCCCGGATTTTCCGAGACCACGCGGACTGTGGTGATCGAGGCGCCGGCCAGCGATGTCGAGGTGCCGCTGACGCTGGAGGTCGCCGGTCTGTCGACGGCCGTCGTGGTGACGGCCTCGCGGGCGGAGCGTGATGCGCGGCAGATTCCGCTGCACATCGAGACGATCGGGGCCGAGCGCATCGCGCAGACCAACCAGACATCGACCGGCGATGCGCTGACGCTGGCCGCCAACGTCACCCCCGTCGGCAACGGTCCCTTCGGCGTGCGGCCGAGGCTGCGTGGCCTCGACTCGACGCGGCTCCTGGTGCTCGTCGATGGCGAGCGGCTCAATACGGCCCGCCAGGCGACTGATCGCACCGGCGCCGAAGTGGGCCTGATCTCCCCGGATGCCATCGCCCGCATGGAGGTAGTCAACGGCGCGGGCACGCTCATGTACGGATCGGACGCGCTGGCCGGCACCATCAACATCATCACCAACGAGGCGTCGTTCACCCCGTCGCTGCGGTGGCTCTACGGACTGAACGGCTTCTACAGCAGCAATGAAGATGGCCGGCGCGGAACGGGAACCGTCGGCTTCACCGCCCCGCGCATGACGCTGCGCGTGCAGGCCGGCGCCGAGGAGTTCGGCAGCTACCGGGCCGGTGCGCTGACCACCGAAGACACGCGCACGTTCTTCACCAGCGGCCAGCTCACGCGGCGCGACACGATTGACGACAACTTCGGGTTTCGCCTGGGTGCGTTCCCCGATCCATTCAACGCGCCGTACGTGCGCACCGACAACGCCGTCATCAATTCGCAGGCCTCGGGCAACTTTGTCACGGCGACCAGCCTCATCAAGCTGGCCGAGCGACGCACCCTGCGGCTCAAGTATCAGCGGCGCCGGATGAACGACATCGGGTTCCCCGACTTTGATGCCCCCTACTTCTTCAACACCACCAGCCTGCCGTTCAGCAACCTCGACCGCGCCTCGGTGCGGTATGAGGCGCAGGCCGTGACGCCCTGGTTGGCGAACGTGTCGGCCACCGCCTACTACCAGCGCACCGAGCGGCTGCTGCGCAACACGCTGCCCGTGCAGTTCCCGGCACCGACGCCCGTCACCTTCTTTCCGATTGCCGTGATGCGCCTCAATGTGGTGTCGGAAACCGAGCAGCGCGTCTGGACGCCGGGGGTCGACCTGCAGGCCGTGATTGTGCCGGCCGCGCATCACCGCATCACGACCGGGCTGACCTTCTATCGCGATCGCAGCGGCGACCGTCGGCTCACGACGACGACCACGTCGATGGTGGGGCAGGTGATCGCGGGGGCGCGTGGCCCGGCGCCGGTGGTGTTCCCGACGCCAGTGACACTGGGCCCGGCCTCGGTAGCCCGGCCCGTGCGCGTGCCGAATGCCACGTTCCAGGACATTGCGCTCTTTGCCCAGGAGGAATGGCGCATCGCTCCGCGCGTGCTCTTCACGGCTGGCGTGCGCGGCGACTTCTTCACCGTCACCACCGACGCGACGCCCGGATACGAAGTCGCCTCGCTCACCGTGGGGGCACGGCCCTCGATTGACCCGTCGACGCTGCCCGACGTGAACGGGGCGACCTATCAGCGGCAGTCGCTGACGGGCGATGCCGGCTTCGTCTTCAACCAGGGCGGGCGGGTCAGCCCCTTCGTCCGCGTGGGGCGCAGCTATCGGCATCCCAACCTCGAAGAAATGCTGTTTGCCGGCCCGGCCACGGTCGGCAACATCCTGCCGAACATCGCGGTGAAGCCTGAGACCGGCGTCAACGTCGACACGGGCGCCAAGTTCACGCTCGGCCGTGTGTCTGGCGGGGCGTATGTCTTCGTGAATCAGTACCAGAACTTCATTGCGCAGGACCTGGTGGTGGCGACCAACGCCTCCGGGCCGCTGGCGCAGGCCACCAACTATGCCGACGTGCGCATCAGTGGCGTCGAGTATTCGGCCGACGCCCCGTTTGTCGTCGGGCGCGGCGTGCTGATGGTGTCGACGTCGGGCGCGTTCATGCGCGGAACGATTACCGACGGCATCAATCCGCTCAACGCGCAGTCGCTCGCCGACACTCCGGCCGACAACATCACGCCGTCGCGTGTGCTGGCGTCGGCACGCTACACCGGCAGCGCCGGCCGGTGGTGGCTCGAGTACGGCGTGCGTGCACAGGGGCGCGTCGACCGCGTCGCCGAAACCGTGCTCGACTCGCCGTTCCTCATCCCACAGGACCTGCTGTCGCTGGATAGCTTCGTGGTGCAGCGGGTGGGGGCCGGCCTCACGCTGAGCCGCGGTGCCCATCGCGTGGGCCTGACGCTGGCGGTGGAGAACCTGGGGAACGTGTACTACCGCGAGCACTTCCAGTTCGCGCCTGCGCGCGGCCGCACCTTCACCGTCGGGCTGCAGCTCGGCGCGTTCTAGACGGGCCCCGAGGCCCGGGCCCGCCGGTGGTCCCTGCGCGAGGGACCACCGGTGGCGGCTACTTCATGCGAGCCAGGTCCGCTTCAGCGGCGATGTAGCCGAACGCATTCCAGCCGCTGCCCGAGGCCACGCGGGTCAGCACCTCGCGCGCCTTATCGGCCTGACCCGTGACCAGGTAGTAGTTGCCGACGCCGTAGCCCTGCGTCGCGATGGTGGTGGCGTCCGCCGTCGCGGTGTCGAGCAGAGACTCCGGGGTCGACAGGCCCTTGTACATGAGCAATCGCTTGTGGTACGACTGGTTCTCGAGAATGTCCATCACCGGCGTGATGCGCTCGAGGACGCGCGCGGCGTCAGCCTTGCGATCGAGGCGCATCAGCGTCATCCACATCCAGTCGCTGGTGGCCGTCACCGAGTCGTCATTCGTCGACACTTTCATGCACTGCACGTAGGCGTCGTAGGCCTGCTGGAAGTGACCCTGCAGGTAGTGCGCCAGCCCGAGGTGATACCAGATGTTGAACTGCAGGGTGCTGCGGGGGACACCTGCGGGATTCGGGGCGCCATCGGGCTCGATCTCATCGGGCGCGCCGGCCACCAGCGACGCGGCCCTGGTGAAGTCGGCCTCGGCCCGTGCGAACTCGCGCACGGTCAGGTATCGATGCCCGCGGTGCCGGTAGAACCGGGCGTCGGCGGGAAAGCGCTCGATGCCCCGCGTGAACGTGTCGATGGCCGCGCGGTAGCGCCACAGGTAGCCCTGCCGGCGCCCGACCCAGATGAGCGCCTCGGCGCTGTCGGGCTGGGCGGCCAGCGCCGCCTCGGCAGCGGCCAGGTCGGCCTCGAGCTTGGCCTGATTGGGAATGGGCACGGGCGGCACCAGATCCTGTCCCGACAGCGACCGCGCCTCCGGGGCTGGGGCGGGTGCCGGGGACTGTTCCATGGGCGTCTGCGGGGCTGGAGTGGAACAGGCCGATACGGACGCCAGGCTCAGGGCGATCAGCAGTCTGAATGTCATCAGGGGACTCCCTCGGCGCGCATCATACGCCGGGTTGCCAGCGGCGATAGCCTCCCGACGCCCGCATCGCCGGCGGATTGTCGGCAATAGTGTGCAGCTGGCCCGCTGGCGGCTGGTCCACGCAAGCTGGTAGCATGAGCAGGATTGTCCGATGGCTCGCACGCTCCTCTTTCTGGCCGGCAGTGTCTGTGCGCTGATGCTTGGTGCGGCGGCGCTGTGGATCACGCAGGCCGGCGCACCGGAGCCGGGGCGCGGCGCCGCGCGGCTAAGTGACGTCGAGCTGCCCCGGGAGGCCGAGCTCATCGAAGGTGCCCTGCGATCCGGACAGACCGTGGGCAGCGTGCTGAAGGCTGCCGGCATCGCGGTGGCCGAGCAGCAGGCCATGCTGGCCGCGATGCTGCCCGTGTTTCCCGCCCGCCAGTTCCGGCTCGGCAATGCCTTCTCGATCGATCGGCTGTTCAGCGGCACGTTGCGTGGCTTCCACTATCACGTCGATGTCGACCGCATGCTGCACGTCGAGCGCAATCCCGCCGGTGCCTACGCCGCGCACATCGAGACCCTGCCGCGCCAGACATCAGTCGATGTGGTCACCGGGGGCATTTCGGCGAAGACGCCGTCTCTGACGCAGGCGCTCGATGCGGAGGGCGAAGGGATCGACCTGGCCCTGCAGATGGCCGACATCTTTTCGGGCGAGCTTGATTTCTCCTCCGAGCTGCAGCCGGGCGATTCGTTCCGCCTGCTCGTCGAGCGGCGCACCCGCGAGGGCGCGCCCGCCGCCTATGGGGCGGTTCTGGCCGCCGAGTTTGTCGCCAGCGGACGTGCCATCCGCGCCGTCCGCTTCACGACGGCCGAGGGCAAGCCGGCCTATTACGACGAGCAGGGCCGGTCGCTGCGGCGCTTCTTCCTCAAGTCGCCCCTCAAGTTCGAGCCGCGCATCACGTCGCGGTTTTCGTCGGGGCGGCGCCATCCCATCCTCAACTACACGCGGGCGCACAACGGCGTCGACTATGCCGCGCCCACCGGCGCCCCGGTGGCGGCAGTCGCGCCAGGCACGGTGAGCTTCGCCGGCTGGACCAATGGCGGCGGCCGCACGGTGCGTGTCCGCCATCCCAACGGCTACGAGAGCGAGTACCTGCACCTGTCGGCCATCAGCGTGCGGGCCGGCGAACGGGTGTCGCAGGGTGACGTGGTCGGCAAGGTCGGGGCGACCGGACTGGCCACTGGTCCTCACCTGCATTACGGGCTGCGCCGTGACGGACGCTATGTGAACCCGGTGGTCGAACACCGCAACATGCCGCCCGGCGAGCCGATCGCTCCCCATGAGATGGACGGCTTCCGGCGCGTACATGCCGATGTGTTCGGTCGGCTGGCCGGCACGGCACGCGCCGCCAACTGATCGACCCGACTGATCAACGCTGACCCGGAGGTACTGCGTGGCTGCGATTCATCCCTTTGCCGCCCTGCGCCCGACGCCAGAGGCGGCGGCCCTCGTCTCATCCGTGCCCTACGACGTCGTCAACACGGACGAGGCCCGTGCGCTGGCCGCGGGCAATCCGCTCAGCTTCCTGCATGTCTCGCGTCCGGACATCGATCTGCCCCCGGGCAGCGATCCGCATGCGCCCGGCGTGTATGCGCGCGCGGCCGAGGCCTTTGCCGCGCTGAGGCAGGCGGCGCCCCTCGTGCAGGACGAGGCGCCGCACTTCTACGTGTATCAGCTGCACATGGGCACGCATGTGCAGACGGGCGTGGCCGCATGCTTCTCGATTGACGAATACGACGCCAATCTCATCAGGAAGCACGAGAAGACCCGTCCCGACAAGGAAGATGACCGCACCCGTCACCTGCTGGCGCTCGACGCGCAGACCGGGCCCGTGTTCCTCACGTATAGGGCCTCGGCGGCGATTGATGCCGTGATCCGTCTGGTCACGGCCACGCCGCCGCTCTTCGACTTCACCGCGCCCGACCAGGTGCGGCACGTCGTCTGGCGCGCCGGCCACGAGCACGAGGCCGCCATCACGGCGGGCTTTGCGGCACTGCCGCGGCTCTACATCGCCGACGGCCACCACCGCGCGGCCAGCGCGTCCCGGGCGCGCGCGGCGCTCGCCGCGCAGGGGCCCGGCGAATGGGACCGGGTGCTGGCCGTGGCCTTTCCAGACGACCAGATGCAGGTGCTGCCGTACCACCGCGTCGTGCATGACCTGCAGGGACAGACCCCGGACCAGTTCCTCCAGGCGCTCGAACGGCGCCTGACCGTCACCCCGGATGGGCCCGCAGTGCCGGCTGGCCGCGGACAGGTCAGCATGCGCCTCGGCGGGCGGTGGCACACCATCCACCTGACCGACGACGATGCCCTGGATGTCGACCGGCTCGAACGCGACGTGCTGACGCCGCTGCTCGGCATCACCGACGTGCGCACCGACCCGCGCATCGGGTTTGTCGGCGGCATTCGCGGCACCGGAGAACTCGAGCGGCTGGTGGACGGGGGGCAGGCGGCCGTGGCGTTTTCCATGCACCCGGTATCGATGGACGACCTGATGCGCGTGGCCGATGCCGGAGGCATCATGCCGCCGAAGTCGACCTGGTTCGAACCCAAGCTGCGCGACGGCCTGCTGTCACACCTGCTGCGGTAGGCGCCGCATCCCGGGGGGCAGTGGGCCGCGCTAAAATGTGTCTACCATGTCCACGATTCCTGCCCGTCCCTACAACTTCTCGGCCGGCCCCGCCGTGCTGCCGCTGCCGGTGCTCGAAGAAGCTCAGCGCGATCTGATCAGCCTGCCAGGCGTCGGCATGTCGGTGCTGGAAATCAGCCACCGCTCGAAGGCCTTCGAAGACATCCTGGCCCGGGCCGAAGCCGATGTGCGCACTCTGGGGCGCGTGCCGGCCAACTACAGGGTGCTCTTCCTGCAGGGCGGTGCGTCGCTGCAGTTCTCGATGGTGCCGATGAACCTGCTCACCGACGGTCGCGCCGCCGACTACATCGTCACGGGCGGCTGGTCGCAGAAGGCCGTCAAGGAGGCCAAGCGCGTCGGCCCCGTCAATATCGCCGGCTCGACCGAGGCCGACAACTTCAACCGCATCCCCCGCCAGGACGAGCTGACCCTCGACCCGAATGCGGCCTACGTGCACATCACGACGAACAACACCCTCTTCGGCACCGAATGGAAGACCGAACCGCAGGTCGGGGACGTGCCGCTCGTGGCCGATGCCTCGTCAGACATCTTCAGCCGCCCCATCGACATCGCGCGCTACGGACTCATCTACGCCGGTGCGCAGAAGAACCTCGGTCCGTCGGGCGTCACGATGGTCATCGTGCGCGAAGACCTGCTGGCGCGGTCCTCGAAGTCGCTGCACACCATGCTGAACTACGCGGTGCACGCCGAGAACGGCTCGATGTACAACACGCCGCCCTGCTTCGGCATCTACCTGCTCGGGCTGGTGATGCGCTGGGCGATTGGTGAAGGGGGCCTCGACGCCCTCGGTGCCCGGAATGCCGCGAAGGCCCAGGCGCTCTACACCGAAATCGATCGCACGGGCTTCTATCGGGGCACCGCGCAGCCCGACAGCCGCTCGATGATGAACGTCACTTTCCGGCTGCCCTCGGAAGATCTCGAGAAGCTGTTTGTGAAGGAGTCGACGGCCGCCGGCCTCGACGGGCTCAAGGGGCATCGTTCGGTGGGCGGCATGCGCGCCTCAATCTACAACGCCTTCCCGCAGGAAGGCGTCGACGCGCTCATCGATTTCATGCGCCACTTCGAACAGCGCCACGGCTGAGCCGTGGCGCCA
>Ga0315901_10007751_pt1 | contig 12623 bp, 8 predicted proteins | sample LakEriMetagenome_10_FD_203761 | JGI IMG/M metagenome (GOLD analysis project Ga0315901, IMG submission 203761) | Freshwater fungal communities from buoy surface, Lake Erie, Ohio, United States - Buoy 2 MA116 | ecosystem: Environmental > Aquatic > Freshwater > Lake | place: USA: Lake Erie, Ohio... | reverse complement strand
TTTCCCATAAGGTTTTCGTTTATTGCTTGTTCGTTGGCAAGTACATCGTAATGAAACTGCCATTTTATTTCGTAATATGATAAGGATTTCTTTGAGAAACAAAATTGAATGATTTCTCTTTCAAAATGTTCAGCATTTCCAGCCTTTACTTCTGATTTAATCCACTCGTTTGATGAATAGTACTTTTCCCAATCGGATGCTTTCTTCACAACCCTTCTACGAGTCTTTCCTTTAAGGGGTTTTAATCTACGAGTTTGAGTGAGTTGTTTTTTACCTATATAGAACCTACCAGTTGGGATATGTACCATTTTATAGACAAACCCAACCGCACCTTCGGGTGTGTTTTCTTCCGTAACTATATTTCCATTAAATTTCCAGCTCACTTATTTGTTTTTTGCAGTATTAACCGAATCAAAGTATTTTTTTGATGGATTAAATCCTCCAGTTTTATTTCCTAAGTTTCCACCTCTTGGTTTAGATAAATCACTTTTCATTAAATCTTTTGAGTTTTGAAAAGGAAATTCTACGCCAATTGGAGTTTTATCAATACCTTTTGTATTGGCTTGAGAATCTTTAGGCTTTTTACTTAATAATATTTCTACTAATTTAGACATTTGTTTGTTATTTAAATATAAATATAAGCGTAACTTGGTTTAAGTATCAAAACGTATTATAAAATTAACAGGATAATCAGGCAAAGATTTAATTGGTTGTGGTAATTTAGCCACAGCAACCATATTCAAATCATCATCGTATAATCCAATTGTTGTTATATATGGTGCCAAATATGAACCAGTTCTATCCAGTGATGAACTATATTCATAATCAGCAAATCCAGCTGTTTTTGTCGGGTCTAATGAAGAAGTGATTGTATGTAATTTTATTTTACCATAATCAGACCCATTAAAATCAACCGCAGATGGGTTTTGTGATACATTAAATTCATTCTCTAAAACTGAAATAAAAATTTCATTTTCATATATCGTTTTTGTAGAACGATAGTTTAATGTAAATTGATTTAAAACAGAACCACTAATCACATCTTTTGTTACAACAACCAATCCTCTATCATAAAATATATTACCTTTTATATTACTACCAGAATCTAATAAATTAGAGTATCCATCATCTCTATATGTTCTACTCAATGTTTCATCTTCTAAAATAACTGTACCTACCTTTATACCTTCCCCATAATAACGTTGCGGAATTGAGATTATAGCCATTTCGTTTTCTAAAACTCTCTCATTGGTAGATGCATAGGACTTTCGCAAACCAACTTCAAATAAAGCAGATGCTGTTGCGGGGTTTGTGTAAAATTGTGCTTTTATTGATTCATAAATTACTTTTTTATTAAACCCATTGCTTTTAACTTCAGAGTCTAAATCAATAAAAGTATTGTTTGGGTTTTCACCAAAAATAGGAGATATATCATTTTCATCCAAAGTCCACTCTTTGTAAACTTTAATTGGTCTTGTTATTATATCCGATTTAGAAATTTCTTTTAACATCTAAGTTTTGATTTTATATAAATATTCTTTAAATAAAAAACCCCCATTGGGTGGGGGTCTTTCATATTATATTATTTTCTAATTAGAATGATAATTTAACTTTTATTAAAACTTCCTTATCAAAAGATTTTACAATTGGTTGTGATGTTTTAGCCACCGCAATCAATTCGTTTGCATCGTTTAATAAACCTACAGTTGTAATGAATGTTTGTGGGTCAGTTTCAAATGTACCTTCTACAAAGAATCCATTCGCATCAATATACGTTGGGTTGTTAGAATAGTTAAATTCTCTATTCGTTGCTCTTACAAAGAAATGTTGAGTAGAAATGTTTTCAGTTCTACGTGCTTCAAAATCACCACCTCTTTGGATTGCCTGTAATAATCTATATTGATTAAACATTTCGGCTCCAGTTGAATGAGATGGAGTTACACTACCACTTTGAATGATAGCACCATCTTTTGTGTATATTGTTTGGTTTGCAATAGCACCTAATGTAGCACCAATTGCTTCAGCGTTAAGAACAATAATACCTCTATCAGGATAGAATGTACCAAATCCTTGTCCGTTTGATGCAGTTGTTGTATTAATAGTTGCTTCATTTTCAGTTCCTAAATTTAAAGAACCAGAAACAACTTTAAATGTTCTACCACTTAATCCCAAATCATCACCAAACTTCTTACCACTATTATCAATGAATGTGAATGTACCATTACCAGCCGTTAATTTTAATGACCAGTTACCAGCATCCATTTTTTCTCTATATCTACCTCTAGCTACATTGATAATATAAACTGCGTTACAATCTTGTAATGTACCAGCTGAATTTTGGAATGAGAATTTAGTATCAGTTGGGTCTAACAACATTGCTCTATATTGAGCGTAAGTTGCTTTAGTTGCTAAAAGAGCAGAATCATTAACATCCAATGTCATAGAACCACTTCCATGCACATGTCCGTAAGCAATTGCAAATTGTACCTCTGCTGAATCGGAGTATGTTGTTGGATTGTAATCATATACATTAGCGTAATAGTATCCGCTAGTTGCTGTTGTTTGTGCAGATGCAGTAAAGAATTGTGCTAAAGAACCAGAATCACCAGTCCATAAACCAGTAGTTACTACTTCCGTTTTTGCATTAACTTTATCAAAATCACCAAATCTTTTGTAAATACCAGTAGTTACACCACTTGTGTTTGAAGCGATTTGTTGACCAGCTGGTAGTACGCTATTTAAAATAGATACAATTTGGTTTGTATCAACCGTACCAGAGTTTGCTAATGCTGCAATCTGGGCGGTTACGTTAGGGTCATTTATTAGTGCCATTATTTATGTCTTTTTATGCTTTATATGTTACTGTTACAGGTATAGTTTGAGAACCTCCAGTTTCGTTTCCATAAACTGTCAATGTAGTTGCTACATCGATTGTTAAGTTTGGATTTGGAGTAAATCTAAATTCTAAACCACTTACTACCTGTGCAGTTGTTGTTATTTCTTCTCCTAAGAATACAGGAACACTACCTACTGCAGTTGCTCCTCTAGTCACAGTCAATGTACCAGCTCTTTGGTCGGTTAATACCACAGTGTATCCTGCGTTTGCGTTTCCAGCAGGAGAAGTTGTTGGTGTTAATCCAACACCACCTTCTAACTGATTTACAGCTATTGAAGGTACACCCAATCTTACAGTTGGGATTTGTGTAGTTCCTTTTGGTAAAGTTACTAATTTATATCTTAATACTTGTGTTTCATCGGGAGATGCTTCCGTAATAGGAATAGCTCTGATTGCTGAATCATAGTATGCAGAACCCTTTGGATGTGCTGGTTCGTATAATGTATAATCAATCTCATCATCACCCAAAGCGAACTTTGAAATGTTCAATGATTGACCAGATGCTAATTTTTGTCTTCCTTTTTTGGTAAGAATTGCATCTACGGTAATTTCGGTATTATCTAAATATGCCATTTGATATTGTTTTTTAATGCTTTATTTCTAAAATAAATATAACCAATTAATATTTTCAATCTTAATCTACTTCAAGTATTGGTTCACCTGAACCTCTACCAGTTTTAGCAACTCTAAGTATGTTAGGATTAGTTGTAAATGTTTCAACAGGACTCAATCCATCAGGTGTAGTTGCTAAAGTTTGCTGAGAACCTTTCCAGAATGAACGTTGCATTCCCTCACCCAATCCATTTACAAATTTATAGTGAGTTGGAAGGTATCCGTTGATAGGTGTTACCTGCACTACATCGTTTCCAATGGATATACTTCCACTAAAAGGTAGTAATGATACATAGTACTTATCTTCAAATGTGGTTGTTGTACTATATTTAACAGGACCAGATGTTGTTGCTGGGTATCCACCTGTTTGTACTTTCTTCTTTTTAGATTTAGTTTCTTTTACTAAAAATGCACTAACTCTACTTCCAGTAGTTTCAAGGTTTCCAAACACACCATCAATAGTTCTATATACGGAGTTACCACGCTTTGCATATAATCCATAACCCAAATTAGCTAATGAATTTTTATCCATTCCAATTTGTGTTGATGAGAATGAATCTACTTCTCCATATAAACTTTCTCCAGTAGGGCATTCTATATTAACAGAACCTTGTGCTGGATATGTTGGATATTCGGTATCTAATATATCTACAAAATTATAATCAATGGTAGAATCATATGTTGGGTTTGTACTTTCTAAAATAACTCCATTATTAGCATCAACGACACCATCGTAATTATTTAAATTACTTTCTAATGTTGCTATCTCTTGTGCATTTAACTCACCTTCATTATAATTGTATTCAGAATCAATTGAAACATCATCGAATGTAGTAATTGTAGTATCAAAGTCATTTCTTTCAGATTGCGGCTTTGTCCATTTTACTTTACTTCTTTCCAAGTAGTGAGGTTCTATCAATAACCCTTTAGATACTTTTGCTCTAGCAGGTGCTAAATCATCAAGTACATCAAAAAGAGATTTATCTATATGTCTTACTAACTGAATGTATTCATATATGTTTCTATCCAGTCTTTCAAAATAATAATTTCTTAAAACTCCCAATTCTCTATACGAATCTTTATATTCATCCGATGGGTCTCCAATATAGTTATCAATATTAAAGTCACCAAATGCTTTTAAGATATCCATATTCAACTCCTTAATCGGAGAGAAGAATAATCCTAAACGATTTGAATCTATTGGAGCTCTATCAAATGATTTTTTAGTTGCTCTTGTTTTATGAGAAAGATTTGTTACTAAAGATGAGGATTCAAATCGAATCTTATTTGAAACATTGAAGCCTAACGATGGAACAGTAGCTGTTACAGTTCTATCGTATGGTGTATATTGATATGGGTATGCTGATGCCGAGTACATATTACTTGCCGATGCAAATGGTTCAGCATAGCTTTCATTAATAGCAACATTCTTAATAAATGAATCTTTAGTTCTATCTTTTGGATACTCAAAATCCAAACGGAATAATAAATCCGATGTTGATGCTGTATATGAGTTTCCGTTAATTGCATCAGGGAATAAACTATGATTTTCAAATTTACTTCTTTGTAGTGGTACAGTCCATAAACGAACTTCATCTACATTACCAGAAAATCCATTTCCCCCAATTTGTAATGATGACCCAGTTTCCCATTGATTATCAGATGTCAATAAAGACATACTAACAAATGTATTTATTCTAATACCATCGGATGATGCCATCCATATTTCATATTGTGATTGTGAACCACCATAATTATATCTGTTGATAGCTATGTTTGTATAATTTTCCAATGATAATGGAATATTAATACTACCTGTTTTATATTCAGGACCAAATACATATTCTTCACTTGTTACATCAATATAAGGAGTACCAACACCAGTAGTCATAAAATAACTACTTTCACCAACATCTCCTCCAAAGTTTAATTCTAACGAAACAAATGAACCAGTTGTTCTAACAAAATCAACTTTCCACTCACTACCAGAAATTAAAGTATATGATGGATTTGGTAATTCATCAGGCTTTACTCTAAATTCAATACACGCTGGATAGTTTCCAGTTGTTGGTGCTACTTTCCAAGGTACTTTAATATTTGAACTACCATTTCCATTTAAGCTACCTGACAAATGGATTGCTGCGGTTCTATCATCAAATGTAAATTTAGTAGTTGCATCTTTTGTTGGGTCTTGAGGTCCACCAAATTCCATTATGGTCAACATAGATTGTGGTACACCATAACAAGCCATAATAGCTTTCATAGCCCTACCAGTTCCTTTATGTTTTAAAATATATGGGAGGTTGTTTAGTATTCTTCTCCAAACTTGGTTGTTTGCTTCTTCCAATGGCATAGAATACATTTGATAACCTTCTCTATTAGTACCATACACATGCTCCCAAAGGAAATTTGAATTAAATGCTCGCTTTGTATCCCACCCAAACGATTCCAATACAGGCCCAACAATAGTATCTATTATATTTTTTGATTGTAATTCTCCTAACTTTTTACTATCTCTAAGAGATGTTATATAAGTCCAAATTATATCAAAATGTTGACCTATCATATCCAAAAATACAATAAAATCATTATTATCATAATCTTCTTGTATAAACAACGGTAGATTATTTACTAAATAATTTGTATTGTATTTATCATAATATTCGGATGATGCTATGATTGTATTATACCAAATTTTTGCTTCTTCTGTTGTTGTTAGATAATTTACTTTTCTGGTAATTCCATCTGAAAATGTATTATTAAACTTTGGATATGCTAAGTTGTTGGTAGATGTATATAAAAATCTTTCAAAGCCATCAAAGTTTTGAATTAGATTATTTATTTTATTTAATAACGTACCCGATTCATCAATTGAGTATTGACTATATTGTATAGCCGTTTCAAATTGCATATCTAGTGAATCTTCCGTATTTAATATTTCATTACCTTCTATTTCAGGTGTAAAAATTCCCAATGAATCTTCCGTCAATACATACCCAACATTAAAAGTTTGTTCTGAAAGTAATTGATACTCTTGTATATATTTTTCAAGTATTCCAAGCTTGTAAACGAAATTATTTACTCTTTCTTCAGCCGAACCAAAGTTTATATAATTACTCCAAGCATATTCAGAACCACTAACATATTCTATATTTAATTTACTGGTATCTATACCCTTTGATTGTGCATATTTATTAACCAATAAATTGGATGAATATGAACCACTTGATATTAACTCATCAAAAACTTGGTATCCGATTCCATTATCAACATCTAAAGAAAAATTAGGTCCTTTTAGCGGTGGACACGTTTCAAATGTATCACCAGTTAATTGTATAGTATCAATTATTGGATTTGCTAAAATTTTAGAAATCCAAACTTGTTGATTTGTTTGTATTGATGTTGGTAAAGGTTCGTATAATTTTACAATTAAAGAATTTTGACTACCAGTCCAAGTTGTAATTAATTTGTTATCACCTTCCCCAAAATGCAATAGATGACTTAAGTATTTGGTAGTTTTTTCACGTAATAAACTTCTATCAAATTGATTAATAAATCCTTCAGCTATTCTATTAATAGCTACATTTCTTGGAATTGTATAATTACTTTTTACAAATTTAATTGTAATAAATTCCTCTTTACCACTAATAGTTTCAATACCACTAATATTATATGGTATTAATTTTAAATTAAATACAATGTTATTTACATCCTCAGCTACATTATCTCCAGCTAATTCTAATAATTTTTTTACATTTAAGGATACATTTCCACTAGATTGTAGTTGTGTGAAATTAGTTCCGTTGTATAATCTAACGTAATCAGTATTTACTGAATCGTATGCTATTTGAAAATTAACATCAGTTCCTGCAAAATCCGGCCCAAATAATTCAGATGGATATGATATATTTCTTATATCAGGAGTACCAACATAAACTTCATTAACTACATTCAATACAAATTCAATAGGATTACCATCAATAGAGGTTGGTGCTGATAATAAGGATGCTCCTGTTTTTTTTGTAGTAGATGGTATTAATACAACTCTATAATTTCCTATCTTAGTGATAGCAGATGCTGGTATTGTTACGAAAAAACCAGAAGGTCTATCAGACTTATCTAAATCTGTGTATTTGTAAACACCATCACCTACATAAATGGCCACATCAGATACTACGCTATTTTTAAATATACCAATAGGAATATCTGATTTATCGTTTATGTTATATTTTTTAACACTTTCGGGATTTGAAAATTGAATGGATGGTAATACTCGTCTTGTTGGTGCTTCTTCGGTAGTTATTGATATTGTTAAGTCTGTATTTGCTTCAAACGTTAAAAACACACTGTTAGCTCCTTGAGCTAATGCTAACGCTGAATTATCTGCCGATGGCAAAAATTCTGCTGGAGCAGCTCCTGCAAATTCTCCACCATACGTTACTATTGCTTTTGATATTATATAGTTTGTTAAATCTGCAGATGAAATTGTTATATCAGTTCCACTTTTTTCGGTATATGTATATACTTTTTGAATTGTTAATGTATCAGATGTTGTTCCGTTTGAGTACAAAACAGAATCAGCAACTCCATTTATTTCAATTTTAATACTGACATTTTTCTCCAATGTTGGATTTTCTATAATAGTATTTGATTTTTCTAAATTAAAATCAATATCAATTATTTGATTAGATGCATTGTATGGAAAATTTTGTATCACATCATCCTTATAGTATTCAACTATTATTTCAAATGGTGGAGTATTTGTGTATATAGGTTCATTGTTACCAACCAATGGTTCATTATAATTTGGTAATAATCTAGTTTGATAATTTACTAAACTATCAGCCAAATTTATATTAAAGTTTAAATTACTAAAATTAAAATTTAAATTTGGTACTGCTCTAAAAACATACTTTTCATTTGATTTAAATCCAAGCTTATCTAATGTGATAACCTTGCTTCCAAATTTTAACAACTCACTTAATGATATATCTAACTTATCAGTTGTTGTTTTAAATGTATTTTCAGCGTTTACATATATTTGAGCAGATTCGTTTGATTTAATATTTATTATTAAATTACTATTTGCATTTATAGTACCATAGGCATTTGGGTTAGTTGTAATAGGAATTATTACATCATTGGGAGTAGATACCACCCCACCACCACCACCTCCGCCAAAAGACACAGATGAATCACTAATACCATTAAGTACGCCGATGGGTGTTCTTCCATCAAATGAGAAATCATCTCCTAATATTCCATAATTTGCTTCTGCCATTACTTAATAAGTATTTTATTGTATATTTTGTCTTTGATTCCTATTTCTATCATAAATTTCATCTCTCTCTCTACCCAATCCACCACCACTTTCAATTTCAGTAAAGCCACCTCCACCACTACCGCCACCAATAGGGGTTTCTATTATAACAGGTAGTTCATTACGTCTATCATCAACAGGTTGCTCTATTGTTATCACTTCACCAGTTGTTGGATTTTCTCTTTCAACAGGAAAAACAACAACAGGATCCGGAGATATTATACCAGGATCTGCTTTTATTTTTTTAATAAAAGTTAATTTCTTTTCATCTTGTTTAGGTTTTTCAATTGTTACAATTTTTAATTCAGGTACTTTTGTATCAATTTGTATATCGGATGATTTAGATTGTAATATAGTTGGTGCAGTATCTAAACTTTCAATTCTTGAATTTACAGAAGTAACACTTAATTGCTCGTCTTTTTGAGTTAAATAAAAATTAATAGAATTAACAATTAATTCGGATAACCTTCTTATAATAGTATTTTCTGCCAATTGTAATCTAGGAGATGTTCTTCTTGGTTTTCCATAATTAAGGTCTTTGATATCAGATATTCTATTAGTAAATTCATAATATGCAGATTCTACAAACTTTTTATGGACAGCTACGCTAAATGAGTCAAAATTAGAAATTTTATATTCAGTTTTTAATTTTTCATACCATCCCTGTCCATAAGTATTTTTTATAAAATCATCTATTGTTGATGCGTTTATAGATTCTACTAATTTTAACGCATTGTAAATAATATCACTTCTAAAATCACCATTATTATAAAATATACCAAACCTTTCTTTTATATCTTTTATATTTGGACTTCTTTCCAATGGAAATAATCTAACTTCTGTTCTAGATGGTGATATTTCACTAATCCAAACCTTATCGTCTGGTTTATATGACCCAAGTCTTTTATTTATAAGAGATATTTGAGTTTTGAATAAACCATTTGCATAACCGGCTTCTTTTATTAATCTTTCAACATCTATAAAATATTCAGATGGTAAATTATTTCTAGTCATAGTAGTACCCTCTGCCAATAAAAAATAATCATTTATATTTTGATTAGTAAGAGATATATATCTAACTAAGCCATTATCTTTTTGTGGAAGTTGATTTTCTGAAAAATCATACATAATAAATTCAATAACATCATCCTCACTTAATCCAAAAAAAGACTGTAAATCCCCTTCCTCAAATATTTTTCTATCCTTTGGGTTGATTCGGTAAGCTTTATTTTGTACTACCTCTTTAAAGTTTTTTAATCCAGATGCTGCCATAATTTATTTTTTTATTAACCACTCCAACTAGTTCCAACTTGTTTTTGAATTGCAACTCCTAAAGTTACACTTGATTTTTCAGATTTTACATTCAAACTACCTTTATATGCGGTATCACCTAATAATGTTACACCAGCAGATGGTCTAAAATCATCTATCTTTGATGGAATTGTTTTTACTGTCAATAGTTTAGTTTGTTTTGGTTGTAATGTAAAAGATGGTATCTTTTCAAATGAACCCAATGTTTGTCCCGCTTCTTCAAACGTTATTGTTATAGGTTCTTTTGAGAAATTATAAACTTCAAGATCAGGTCCATTAATCCATTGACCGTTACCATCGTCTTTAGCTCTAGCTCTATAAGTTAAATCACCATATTGAGGTTCTCCCTTTTGAACACTCTTAACAGAGAAATCCATACCCACTTTAGCACCTTCCGCAATCTTAGCTTGTTTACCTTCTAATATTTCTTTGTATTGCTCATTTTGTTCTTTTAATGATTGATTACGAGCAGTTAAAGAAACTCGTTGAATTGCTTCAGCTGTTCCCTTTTGGATTGCGTTTTGTAAATCAACAACTACATTAGATATTTTTACGTTTGCTTGATTTAACTGATTTTCAAATGATGCTACTAATATTTTTTGAGCATCAACATCAACTCTTAAACTTTCAGAAACGATTTCCAGTTCACTAACTTTAGCCGTTAAATCAACCACAATTGTATTAAGTCTAATAACTTCTTCCGTCAAATCTATTACAGATTGAGTTACTTCATTATATACAGGTCTTGGAACATCATCATCTAATGGTGGTGGTTCACTTGGTATTAATTCAAATATTCTAGTATCTACTGATTTTATTAAATCACTTTCGTTATATTTTGGATTTGATAATTTTCCAAATACAACACCATCCCCAGAATTTCCATCACTAAATGTGTATGAATTTTGACTAGTTTTAGACACAACTAAAGAACCACTCTTACTTATACCATCAAGTAAAGTTGCGTTTCTTAATCCGGTTGTTCTTAAATCTGCCATATTAATTATTTGATATAGTAAATGTTATTTTATCATCATAGTATTTTACATCACCATCCATATCAACTTTAAATTCTAATTTATAAACTCTACCAGACTCCCAATTTGAAAGATTCAAATTAATATAGTTTCCATCGGAATCACAACTTACTTTAGAGTATTCACTAAATGGAACTATAATATCATCCGAACCAAAATCTTTAATTTGGTAATATGTTGTTTGTGGTAGGTATTTTACGTCACTATATGCAAATGAATTTGTAAAAGTTTTTACAGGATATAATTCTCTACCCACTACCCTTATTTTTGGAATACTATTTTTCTTATATTCGCTTTTAAATGATTTAACACCAACCTTAATATCATTTGAATTTAGTGCAGATAATGAACCTGTTATAAAAGATTGGTCATCCCAACCTATTCTAATTTTTGGTTGATATATTGTAAATGTTTCTTTACTAAATAATCTTAGTATTCCATAATCTTGCGTATTACTTTCTATATTTTCAGGAAACAATGTTGAGTTAGCAAATTTTAACATCAATCCATCATTTGGAATTCCACCATTCAATGAACCAGTCATCCAAAGTTTAAGCATTGGTTTTACATCCATATCAATGTCACCTCTTTCATAGTTGAAATTTTGAGATGCGCTGTATTGTGTCCACCAAGTACCACCACTACCATCATTTATACTTGCGGTAGTATATGAATTAAAATCATTATCTAACCAATTTAATTTAGTATCACCTTCTCTATAATTCCAAGTTACACCTTTTGTAGTTATTGTATCAAATCTAGTACCTATACCCATTTCCCAACTTCCAGATATTGGATTGGCATAAATTGTATATTCTAATGGGATTTCCTCTGTTTGTGATTCTTTTAATAGTAAACGAGCATCAGTCATACCAATTGTACCATTATACAATGATTGGGATAAGAATCCTACATCAAATTTAAGTAAAGCATGTGATACATCTTTTACGTTTCCGTAATAAACTTTGCTTACTTCTAATATCTCATCAAGCCCAGTATTTTGATTGGGTTGTTGTAGATAAACCGTTGCATCTTTTGATGCTGTTAAAAAATAGTATGCCATTATATTGCCCTCCCTTTTATATCTGAATTAGGAAACTTAACTTCAAAAATTGAAGGGTCCAACGATGGATACACCACTTTATTTTTTGTTGCAGCTTCTATATTATATGAATTTGGAGAATATTCACCCCCACATTTATTTACTATTTTAAGTTTTTTAACAGAAGATACACCTTCAATATTTGAAAGTAATACTTCAACTTCACTTAAATTAATTGTTTGATTAAAAGACCAATTATCTATATTAAAATATCTTTGCAATTCTAATATACATTTGGTAACTGTTTCAGATTTGTTACTATTTCTATTGCAAACTATTTCAAAGTCAACACCAATATTGATAACAAAACCATCTAAAAAGTTTACACCATCAGTTAGTATTTTA
>Ga0315901_10007747_pt1 | contig 12625 bp, 11 predicted proteins | sample LakEriMetagenome_10_FD_203761 | JGI IMG/M metagenome (GOLD analysis project Ga0315901, IMG submission 203761) | Freshwater fungal communities from buoy surface, Lake Erie, Ohio, United States - Buoy 2 MA116 | ecosystem: Environmental > Aquatic > Freshwater > Lake | place: USA: Lake Erie, Ohio... | reverse complement strand
CAGCAAAGAATAATCCATCAATAATTACTACACGAGAAGGTGAAGGACCAAAATTAGTAACCATCATTTGTTTTTCGTTTACTGGGTGTGCTACAAACCCTCGATGATCTTTTCTATCAGTCATTAAATGCCAAAGGTTAATTCCGCCAATTCGTGGATTCAATCCTCCAGCCAGTCCAACAATGTCATAATCTAGTTTCTGCGCTTCATTCAATTTTTGTAAAAGTCTGGCATCGTCAATATAAACATCATCATGAACAAATACAATCCATTCATAATTTTTATATTTTTCATTATTGAGGATAGTATTATATTGTTTTGACAATCCTTCTTTATTTTGATAAAATACTTCTAATTCAAAATCAGAAGATAATTTGCATTCATTATATGATTTATAGATATCTGTTTCTTGGAATTGATGTCTATTTTTTTGCGTACAAGTAACAATTAAATTGTTCATAGTGTGAAAAATGGTGATGTGTTTTTAAAATTGCCTGCTAATTCAAGTTTTCTGGTGACTTTGTATAATACTCCTTCTTCTAATTCCAACCAATTTTTTGATTGAATAGAACAAAAATCACCTTTTTCATTTGCAAATAAAGTACTGCCTTGTCTTGCTATAAAGATGTTACCAGTCTTTTCATTAAAGATCCATAATGCAAATGTGCCTTCTAGAAGAGAAAGTGCGCTACAAATAAGTTCTTCTTCTGATTTATTTGGTTCTTTTGTTTCTAAAGCGTGTATTAAGTGTGGAATATTACTTGAATCTACCGGATTTTTATTCCATGCACAATACTTTTTGTTGATTTCTTTATAATTAGTTAAGACTCCGTTATGTGCTACTACCCAATTATGTGCGACAAATGGGTGTGATGTAGCCGTATCATGTTCTCTCTGTGAGGAGGTTGGTGCCTGATTATGTCCGAGGTAATGTGTGATATTTTTATTTTTTGCATTCGGAAAAAAATCTTCTGGGTTCCATGATTCCATTTTTTTAGGATGACCCTTCATTCTTGAAATAAAAAGATTTCTTTTTTTATGCTCAAGGAAGACAAATGAAGAAGCAAATGTACCTCTATCAATAGTAACATCATGAAGTATATCAAAAAGATTTCTGTCTCTAGAACCATAGATTGCGCACATAATATGCTTTCATATTACATTTAAATTTTAATAAATCAATAAATATAATTATGTCTATTTTAAGAGCACCAGGCTGGGCATCCCGCATCGATGCAACATTAATCAATGAAGCGCCTCAAACATATTTTGGCGATTTAAACAAATATGTTGAATTATATGCTAGTAAATATTACTCAAATAGTATAGAAACTGGTACTATAGATAGAACAAATAAATTAATTATAAAAATGCTCAGATTTGCAATTATACGCGATTGCAATAATAAAAATGACGAATTCGCGCAAAGAATGGGCGGTGAAGACAGTGAAGCTAGAAGTGGTGGTGAATTAAATGTCGGTGATGTAGGTAGCTTGATCAATGTAACTGGTGATGCTACATTTACTGGTAAATCAACTGATTTTGCTATTGGTGATATGATTTATTTTGGGCGAAAGGGTGATGCAGATATATCATTCAAAATTGAAGGCGCTGATGTTATTAAAACTGAAAATACGGACGACGGAATTAATGGCATGGTTTTGGTAAAAAATACACCAAATCAATTTTTAGCATTTAATGATTTTGCACAACAATATAAAGCATTAGAAAAAGAAGCAACTGGTTTATTTGATGCTTTAGGAAAACGTATTCGGCATGGTGTTGTTGAACATCGTATTTCATTGCAAAAGATATATGATTTGAAAACGAAAGGTTTTGGTTCGAAAGTCATTACTGACGCTACTAATACTTTAATTGAAAATTTAAAATCTTCTGTAGAAGGCAAACCAACCGAATACATGCAAGATGTATCTACCAGTATTTGGGCACATAAAGCTACTGCAACATCTCAGGAGTATGTTGCGAAAAGAGGGGGTGATGAAGCAACCCCCGATGTAAGGTTTAAGGTAAATGAGTGGTCTAAAGTGCTCTCTAAATTGAATGGCGTTACAACGGAAGTAAAACAAGAAGAAGAAACACCAATCAAAGAAGATAAATTAAAAGCACTTCAATTAACCACAGCTATTTTACAAAAATTTAGTAATATTGTGGGCGATAATGATGATGTAGCTGAAGGTATAATATCTGCTTTGGAAGTATTAAAGTCGGGTTCAGCATCTGATTTCGTCGATCAATTAATCGAAAATTTATCTTCATTAACATACGGCAATGAAGATGTTAAAGACATGTATGATGAAATTATCGGTGCTTTAACATCATATAAAGAATCGGTTAAATTAACAAGAAAGCAAACTGATCGTTTACTACAAGAACAATATATTAAACGCAAACAGTTTGCTTATCGTATTGAAGAATTGTTTAGAGGTTAATTTCTTTACAGCCTCTTTTCTTATACGCTTCTTCTAATTGCTCTTGTTGTTTATATTGAAGGGGATCCTTATATCCTGCTTCAATAAAGCCCTGCAATCTTAGCGAAGATGATGCAGAATATGCATCTGGTTTTTCTTCACCTGAATAACAGGTATATGTCAAACTGAAGTCTACTTTCTTCTTTACACCCAATTTAATAATTTCTGCTTTACTTAATTCAATTAATGGTGCTTTAATTTCGATTCGTTTTTCTCTATTCAAAGAAAGAACACTGTTAATTGATTCTAAAAATTCAGGCGAACCATCCCAGTAACCTGCTAATGAATCTGCTTGTGCTGCACCATGCCATACTTCAGAAGCACCAATTGATTCAGCCCAAGCTGATGCAATAGACAGAAACATCATATTGCGATTCGGAACATATGATTTTGGCTGTGCTTCTCCTTTGATTTTGCGCACATCTGGTGTCTCAATATCATTATTAGTTAATGATGATGTAGGTGCAATATCTTTAATATAAGACACATCAATAGTCTTATATGTTTTCAAATTCGGATATAAAGACTTTAATTTCTGAATTTGTTTGGATGCACAATCTAATTCCTGCGAATGTCTTTGGCCGTAATTAAATGATAAAACATGTACAAAGTATCCTTCTGATAAGGCTAAATGCACGAGCACCGAGGAATCCATACCCCCAGAAAAAGGAATAACCACATGAGTATTAGTCATGTGGTTATTATAAAAACAATTATTTGTTTATCAAATATTATAATTTTTCTAAATCATATTTTGGTGCTTTTACACCCATACCGCCGTCTATACCCGTCATGCCAGATACACGTTTCATATATCCTATGATATGCGCGGCTGATTTTTGTTGTGAAGGATTGCCGTGTTGTTTAATCAATTTTAAACCTTCATAATGTTTTTTAAGATTTTTTTGCAATTCTTCCTTTTCGGTATCACTTGTTTTAGATAAATCTAATCCCGATATTTTTGCAACTTTGCCTAGATATGCATCTACTTTATCGCTATCAGATGGTTGTGGTACTGTCAATTTAGGCAGTCCTGTTTTAAATTCCGTTGCGGCTTGATTAATACCCATACCTCCCAAAGCTGCAGTGAGCATTACTCCAGCTCCGGCAAGCCACTCTTTCCATCCTTCTGAATAGATTTCTTTATAGGCTTCGAAGATTAAATCTGTATCATTTTGCATGATAATATTTATTCTTCATCTTCGACTTCAGTTGATTCTGCATCTTCTGAGGAAGAATATGCCCATTCAACAGCAATCTTTTTTTCTACTAAAGGAATAATATCATTTTCCCAAAAATCTACATTATTCAAAAAGCTCTTTGCATATCCTAGCTTTTCTCCATTAAAAGCATAAGTAGCACCAGATTGTTCAATAATACCTAATCCAACAGCAAGATCTAATAATCCATGATACTTATCTGCACCATTAGTAAATGATACATATAATTCTCCTTCTAGATATGGTTTAATAAAACGATTCTTTGAAGTTAATGCACGAATGATAATGCCGACGTAATTGCGTTGGAATGTAGCTAATCCTGATGAATCTGATTTAACAACATCTTCTTTAACAGGCTTTCTCATTAATTGAACCGATACAGAAGGCATATAAATGACTGACTTACCACCAGGCATTGTTTTGACTAACGATGGGTGTAATTCTGCTGGATTATCATACAAGTGATTTGTAATCAAAACAGGTGTTTTGGTAATAGCAGAAAGTTGCGTTACTGTTCTAAGTAATGTTTTAATAGCACGAGCTCTTGATCCCATATCAGGTGCTACAGAATCTTTCTCAATACGTGATTGTTCCATTTGACTTTCAAGATTACCCAATGAATCAATGGCAATAATGAATTTACCTTCTTGTCCTTTTTCTTTCACAGACGTCAAAAATTTATGAATAGCATTGCGACATTGTTCAACATTAAAAGTAGGTACATATTTTACCTTTGTAGTATCTAATCCAAGACGCGAAGCACTTTCGGGGTCTACTGCATTCTCTGTATCAAAAATAACAGGAATCATTCCTTGTTTTTGAGCATTAGCAAGAATCTTCATAACCAAAGAAGATTTAAAAGTTTGGGATTCACCATATAACATGGTAACTCTGCCTGAAGGAATACCACCACCACGAATCTTTCCGGAGATAATAGCATTTAAAACATATGAACCAGTATCAATCCATTTATCAATAACAGATAAAGTAGACTGTGAGAGGAATGTCGCGAAAGGATTGCCGTCATCTAAAATTTCTAATGATTTTAATAGGTCTTTGTCCATAACTCATATTAAATCAAACTATAAAAAAATCCCGAGAGATATCTCTCGGGATTTTTCACACACAACACTCAGCAAACAAAATTATTCATCAAACAACTTAATAACGGGTGGTTCATCAGAAGGTGATTGCGTAACAGGTGGTGGATTACAAATACGTGTATATTGTTCTACTAAACGTCCGTCTACTTCTACACCTACACCTAATGCAAGATTATCAAGATTAAATTCAAAAACAGAACCACTGCTACGAGTTGTTTCTGAAAGAAACTCTGGAAAGAAAAGTGGAAATAATTGAACTTGCAATTGCCCATTTTGTAATTGATTTACATTAATCATACAAGGATTTTTCACTTGTAGACGACCACCATCACGTGAAAGTTCTTCACCGATAATGGTTCTTCCGATTTGGTCAATAAAAATTAGTTGTGACATCTTTAATATATTAGTAATAATGTAATATTTGTCAACTCTTTATTCGCCAAATAGGTCATCCAATTCAAAGAGAACTTGTTCGCTGGGTTTTCTTGGCGTCCAATTAACACATTGATAAAAACGTTCCACTGCTGCATATACAATCTTTTCGAATAATAATTCTCTATCAGGTAAAAATATTGATTTAAACTCTTCAGGAAAAACATACTTAAATCCAATACAATTAATTCCATACTTATTTGGTTGTTGTACGTAAAAGTATTTGATCTTATCCCCCGAAGCAATCTTCTCATGTTTTCCTGAAAGGTTTAATTTATCTAAAATAATATTATGGAAATAAGCAGCTTTTACATGATTAGGCATTCCTTTACTCACTTTGAAATCATGGCACATATTCGCATATTTTTCATAACCACGAATCCCACTTGTTCTCGATACATCTTCAATAGGCAATGCTTGGAATACGTCGTATGCTTCTTTTAATACTTCATTTGTCTTAGCACAAGACTTAGTAGTCAACATAGTCTCAATGATCTTCTTAACATATGGTTTAACATTTTTAGGCATTGTTGTTCTTACTACATCTACACCAGTATATTTCCATTTATTGACCTGTAGGCCTTCATCGTCTAATACATGCAACACATATCTCTTCTTTTCTAAAAATAACCCAACATCGGCCATGGCTTCTCTCTTAAATGCCAATCGACAATCTTTTGAATTTAAAGATGATTTAGCCCAAATTTGAATTTCTTCATTTAAAGTTTTTTCAAGCGCTTCTGCATGTTTATATCCTTCTGGTGTAACAACACCATTTTTTGAAAATTCTATCGGAAGTAATTTTAATGAAAGATAACATGAATTATGTACCAAAATATCATTCGCAAAAAATGTATGTTCAGTATCTGAATCCATTTCGATATCATAAACATATTCGTCAATAAATTGACCAATACAGCGTACAATAGGGTTTGTAAATGAAACATTTAATTCATTGGAGGTATCAATCATTATATCATTTGTGTTGATTTCTTTTGGTGAAATCCGACATAATTTATCATTGCGATATACAATACAGCCATGATCTTCGGTCATGATCACAGATTTACCGTTGACGTTAATTTCGTATTTTGCTTTTGATACTTTATGTCTTATTAACCTCTTTACCTTTCCCATATAAGGTAATTGTGTTTTTGAATTGAATGTCAAAACTCTTAATGAATCATTTGATACATCAATAATTTCATGTCCACATTGACTATATTGTTGATCTAAGTATTCATATTCTTTGTATAAATCTTCAATTTTTAATTTATCAGTATGTGTCTGTATTAACGTACTACCGACAACACTGTCTGTATCCCCATATATTGCTACAGTGTCTAATGTACGTTCATCTGTGATGCCAGTGACGTTACTTACATATTTCTTTGCAATTTCTCTTGCTTGTTTAATAACAGCTTGCCCGGTCAATGTAATAGATGATGCAATATCATCATCTCCAATAGGTGCGTGCTTGTTGCCGAAATCATTTATCTTCCAAACAGATCGTTAATCTATTTGCGCTTACGTATAAGCTGCTATATCTTTCGATATAGATGAGACTATATCATCACCTCAATGAGGTGTCTCCCTTTTCGATACACTTGTATCTACTCACTACAGTGATAGTCGTTGAACGTTCTTCTTTTGAAGCTTCGCTGCTGATTGCCATAGTATAAACTTTAGGTTTCCAGCAATTAAAGAGATTTGCTTTACTAATCACTTAGTAAAGGGACTTAATTGGTTAATCCGTATGCAGAGTTAATAAGAATTTTGATACTCATTTGCTTAGCATTTAAGCGAAGAATCGTATCTTCTAATTCTTGTTTTCTTTTAATTAATGCATCTATATCCATATTTTTATTATGTTGTTTATTTTAATTTTTCAATCTCCTTATTAATATCTGCCAACTGTTTTTTATATTTCTTAAGTTCTGCTTGTACTACCTTTCTTTTTTGATAATAAAAGTCAACCATCTCTGGAACAATTCCTTTATTTTTCTGCGTAAACAAAACCTTTGCTTTTGTAATTGCAATATCCTCTTTCTTAATAAATTGAGCAAATTTTGGTTTTGACAATTTAAAGACTTGGCCATTGACATGTTGTACTGTTACATCTTCATCTGTTGTTTCAATAATCTTGCCGACTTTTGTCTCTGGAGACATGTTCAATGAAATCATTAGGTTAGGATATAGTGAGTTAGCATCAAACGATACAATATCTTCCTGAAATCCATTTAATGGTTCTGCTACATATGCCCCCGGGTTTCTAGAACCATCATCTTCTTTTCTAATGAACGTAGATATGCGTTGTCCTTTCTTTCTTGCACGAATACATGCTGCGCCCGTAATAATACCTAACGTACCCAATGCACCTTCAAATGTCGTACATCCAATATATGAAATCATCCGGATGAGAGAAATAAATTGCAGCTTTTCTTCAAGCTTAACCAAAATGTTTACGTCCTGAATGTTATAATCAATAAACGTATCCCAATCATCTACCATGACATCATACAAATCCTTTTCGATAGCAACTTTCTTTTCACCTAATTCTAATTCACCGATACTATCTAATTTATAACTTTCTCTATTAGCAAAAGAGAACCTCTTATATACATCCAAGTAGTCTACACATGAAATACCATCAATATGATAACTTGCTTGTGTCTTCCCGAATGTACCAATAAATGTTCTTACATAAGTTCTCTTTACTGGTGAAATTTCATTCATACCAGCTTCACCAAAGATATTCTTCAATCGATTAATAATGTATGGAATATCAAACCCCGCGCTATTCCATCCGGACAATACGTCTGGTGGATCATTCTTAAAAAATTCAATAACACCAGCTAGAAGATCTTCTTCAGATTTGCAATAATAATAAACAACATCATTCCTTTTTGCTTTATATGGTTTTAATCCCCATGCATAAAATTTCTTTGAAAAGGAATCATAAATCGTCAATACGTTAATTGGCACATCTGCTAATGTGGGATCAGGAAAGCGATCTTTACATACCGCTTCAATATCAATAAAGTATGTCTTTAACGGAAATTTAGAAAAGTCATCTGTTTCATTATGTTGCCAAAAGATATCTAACAGAGCCTGTTGCACTGCACCGAAATGTTCATACACTCTTCTGATTCCTGATTCGGTAATATACTTTTGCCGTTCATATGCATTATTAAATGATCTTTTAGCAAGTGGCGTATTGTAAATCGATACTTCATTCCCTCTTTTGTCTTCATAATAATAATAGGGATAGTATTTCGTAGTATATGAAATACGATCCCCATCATCTGACCAAGTGTAAATTTCTACGGTTTGATCTTTAGGATTATAACAAGCGTTGCGATACCCAATCATAGAGAAATGATAATAGGTATCGCAACTATAATCAAGGATTATATCGTCTCAAATTGACGCGGTTTTGATCGCGATAAGGATACTTATATAATTCCATATAACAGTCCAAATTGCGATCATGTTCTAAGAAACGATTCTCAGCTACTTTATAACGTTGGATAGCCTGATTCTTATAATGACCAGCACGTCCTAATTCCTTTGCAATACAATCTAACATTTCATCACCAGACTTGAATTTAACTTCTGCCTCTTTATATGTTTCCATATCTTGACAAGCAACAGGAATTCCGTAGCAACATGCTTCGATATATTTGAGATCAGACTTTGCTTTATTGAAACTATTATTCTGTAATGGTGCTACAGACATCTGAATTTCTAAATCAGAGATCTTCTTTGGATAATCATACAACTTTTGCCATGGATGGAATTCAATATCTCCATTTTGAATATATGGTCTTAGTGCTAATGGAAATGCACCAATAAACACCCATTGATATTTCTTGCGCGAATCAATGACTGCTTTTAATACATGTTCGAAATCATCCTTCTGACCCACACGATTTTCTACATCAAAGTGTGCGCCAGACCCAGCATATAGTACACGAGGCTTCTTCTTATGTTTATCATAATTTCTAGAAACCTTAGCTTCACTGAAATAATTGCCCATCCAGAATCTTGGTACGAAATTTGGTATTACAGTGATTTCATTTTTACCTGTACGTTCACGATACAGTTCTTTCATATAATCACAAGTAACTGTCATTTCATCACAAAGATTAATAATTTCTATTGCACTTTGTCTAATCTCATCCGCTACGAAAGCTGTTTTAAATTTATTATAATCAGGAATATCTTCGCGGAAGATAACATCATCAACCTCGTAGATTAATTTAAATCCAATATCTTTTTGAATACTTTTCAAAAATTTTACGAATTGTAATTGATGGGGTGTAGCTTGTCTTTGTACACGAATAGCCTTTACATTTTGATACCATCGCGGATCTGTAATCATTACTGTTGATTCAGTAATCATTGCCTTATTATGGAAATTAATAAGGTGAGCAGGCCAAGACATACGCCACAAACCACAACCAGAATGGTCTGCATTATAATGAACAACCCTCATGAGATCTTCGGGTGCGTGTTCTGATTTAGGTGGTTGTGCCTGAGCTGGTTGGCCTGTTGGTTGCAGGCCCATGGGCATGATATTAATTTTCGGTGTGAACATCCTAAAGATTAATTATCCAAAAAAGGATTATAATCAATCTTTGATGTTACACCATTTTTCTTTTCTAGGAAGATTACGTCGCCTGTAGCATGCTGAATACTTTCTTTTCGATGTGAAATAACCATTACACATTCATTATGCATATGGACACGATCTTTTAAAATGTTTGTGACCAATTCTACTCCCTTTTCATCTAACGACGAATCAAACAATTCATCATAGATAGAAATGTTATAAACAACATCACCTTGTAATCTACGCATATCCATGAATGTGAATAAGCATGCAAAATCCATATTTTTTCTTTCTGCACCCGAAAAATTAAAATATGAACAAATTTTATTTTTTTCATTAATGATTTCTTCTTCGAAATATTCATTAAAGAAGCAAGAGCAATTAGCATCCATCTTACGCAAATAAGACATCAAAATAGAATTGAATAATGCAAGAATTTTATTAACAATATAAGATTTGACACCTTCTTCAGAAACGATATACTTAATTGTTTCGAGTAAGTTGAGATGCGTTTTATGTTTATTAACAATTTCTTTAGCAGTTTCGACTCTGCTGATCATATCAATCAAAATATCATCAACATCTGTTGTATTTGATTTCAAAGATTCAATATCATCATCTAATTGAACTAACCATTCATCTAACTGTTTAATTCGATCACTAATATTGATTTTCTTTTGTTCAAGTAACTTTATTTCGTTAACCTTTAAATTAAGTTTATCAATTGCTGTTCTGATAGTAGGTTTTTTCTTCTTAAGAGTAGCTAAGTTATCTGTGCATGTTAATAATTTTTCATTTAATGAATTAATTTCATTTTGAATATTATTTTTTTCTTTCTCTAACTCTTCTTTATCATGTTCCGTTACTGGTTTAAGACAAACTGGGCATGTGTTTTTATTTGTACCAATAATTTTAAATTTTTGATTTAATTGATCCAAAGTTGTTGTAATTTTTGATTTAGCTTCTGTGAATTTTTCAATTTTTTGATCACATTGAATTAAACCTTCTTCCAACTTCTTAACTTGTTCATTGATTGAATTTTCATCAATATCAATATGCTCTTCTAATTGTTCAATCAATTTAATTTTCTCGGATGAATTATTTTCTTTACGGGCAAGATAAGTTGAAATTTTTTGTTTTCTTGTATCAAGAATAGTTTGTTTTTGATTTTCTAAATTCTCTCTAGTCTTTTGCGTTTCTTCAAATTTTGTCAATTCAATTTCATATATCCGTTTATGATCACTAAATTCTTCTCTAAGAAGAGAAAGCATCTGAGAAAATACTTCTAAATTAAAAATACCTTCAATAAATTTTCTCTTTTCAACTTTTGATTTAGCCATGAATGGCACCGTGTTATTCAAAGTCATAATAACACAATTTTCAAAAATAGAAGGAGATGCATTTAATACATTGAAAATCTCTTCTTCGGTATTCTTAATAGAATCACGCGTAACGTCTTTGCCGTCACAAAATAAAGAAAGTTTAGATGGATTCAGGGTTCTTATAATTTTATAAGTATGTGATGCATTATTTTGAATGACATCAAAAGTTAATTTGACTTCACATGTACCATTAGTATATGTATTAGGAATTAAATCTTTCTTTAATTCTCTCATGGTACTCCCAAAAATAGCAAAGTAAATAGATTCAATAACAGAGGTTTTACCAATCCCATTTCTGCGATCAATCTTATCACGATTAATACCCGTAATAATATGTAATCCTGGTTTGAATTCGAGTTTTACTGGATTAGTTCCAATAGAAAGAAAATTTTTAATTTCTACCTCTTTAAAATTTACTTTTTTCATTTTTGAATCTTTTTATACAAATCTAATGTGTAATTAATAATTTCGCTTTTGTTATTGATATCCATCAATTCAATAAATTCTATAATGGCTTGTTGAACATCAATGCCGGATAAATCTTTTTTATCTTCAGCTATATCATAAGGCGAATACGATGAATCATATTCTACAGTAAATTGTAGAGGATTCAATTGTTTTAGTTTTGTCAAAAGAATATCCGTATCATCTGCTGTAATACGTTTATCAATTTTTAATTTGATTAAATTATCTTTAAAAAGTTCTTTTACTTCTTCTGTAATTGTTTGTTTTCTTACAAGATCCGAAAGGAGTATATTATGATGTAATGGCGATACAGTATTTTCTATGAAGTGATAAGACTTGTCACAAACATCTAAAATATAAAATCCTTTAACAGTTGCAGCATCATTAAAGTCCATTTGGAATGGGTTGCCCACATAAAGGATAGTACCATTGTTAAATTTCTTTTCATCCCTCAAATGAAAATGCCCTGTAATAATGAGATCACTCTTTTCTAAAACATCAGAAGCATTATCACCATGATCACAAATGTAATAATTATTTGTTTTAAAATTATTAATTTCAAAATGACCAAAAGTAATGTGTGCATTTTGAAAATCTTTTAATTTAGTACCCCACGGGATAAAGTTAAATGAATGTCCGTGTGATTCTACTGTTCTGGGTGTATCAATCAAAGTAACATTTCTCCATCCTCTGAATGGGGATAATGAATTAATTTCAGAAGAGTCTTTTAAGTAACAATCATGGTTACCGGTAATTAAGGTAACATTAAAATCTTTGAATTGTTCTAAGACCCAAGAACCAAAATGCAAAGAATCAACAGAGACTTCATCCCGTGTATGGAAGAAGTCTCCACAAAATACCACGTCTTTAATTTCTTCTTTCTTAAGATTGCTAATATACCATTCAACCCAATCTTTTG
>Ga0315901_10007742_pt1 | contig 12631 bp, 7 predicted proteins | sample LakEriMetagenome_10_FD_203761 | JGI IMG/M metagenome (GOLD analysis project Ga0315901, IMG submission 203761) | Freshwater fungal communities from buoy surface, Lake Erie, Ohio, United States - Buoy 2 MA116 | ecosystem: Environmental > Aquatic > Freshwater > Lake | place: USA: Lake Erie, Ohio... | reverse complement strand
TGGCGTAAATAATGATGGAGGAAGTGCTATGATTTTAAGTGGTTTGCTCAGTAACGAAGATCCGACATGCGGTTTTCCGTTGACTCTTGCAGACGGCATGGACACATTAAACTCAGCACCCTCCAATTGGCAGAGCAATGGCGTATTAGATTTCTTCTCTGGAACCGATTCTACCATGTTCGGTTCTGTAGTTCCGCAGAGCAGTTTCGAGAGTAATAATTTTCAGTTAAGTTGTTCCGGAGTCTCAGGCACAGTTGCAGACAGCAATCAAGTGATCATTGCTCAGCTAACAACATTGGGAGAGCTTGCATTCAATATAAATATAACGGTTGAAGAATTGGTGAATGGGGTTCCGACCCTTGTGAATTATGTTTCCAAAGATACGTTATTGGGTGCAAATGAAAAGTACAATCCTTTTCTAAGCTATCCGTATTCATGTGGATGCAATAACCCGAATTACTTGGAGTACAATTCTTCTTTCGTTTGTCTGGAAGAAGGCAGTTGTATTACCCCAATTGTTTTCGGCTGCATGGACTCCTTAGCGTGCAATTACGACCCCGCTGTGAATATTAGTGTAGAGGCTTTGTGTTGTTATCCTGGTTCATGTGCCGGAAGAAACATAGAAGAAGTTTGTCCTTCATTGATGGGAAATGATTTCGATGTGAATGTTTATCCAAACCCCACAGAAAACAATTTGACCTTGAGTATTATTTCTGGTGCGGAGGGGTTGTGGAATTATGAGATCTATAGTTCTTATGGTTCGAATATGAAATCGGGTTCAATTACTACTTCCGATTTGAATATTATTGTTCCAATTGAAACTTCCGAGTTGGTTCCAGGGATTTATCAAATGAAAGTTTCAAATGGAGTGATGAGCAAACACAAATTATTTATTAAGATATGAGAACGTTACTTTTAAGTACTGTGACCGTTTTTTCTTTGGTTTGCATGGCTGTTATTCAATCATGTAATACAGAAAGTCCAGAACTTCCAGTTGTTGAAACAGGTAGTGTAAGTGATATCGATGGTTATATATATAAAACAGTGAAAATTGGTAATCAGTGGTGGACAGCGGAGAATTTGCGCGTGACAAGATTTAACGACGGGTCATCTATCACATTCATCGACGAGAACGCCAACGATACACTTTGGTCTGAAATAACTGAACCAGCATATACAACAATTAACAATGGTCAGTTTGGATTGCTCTACAATTATGCAGTCATTGAAACTTCTCTGAATATTGCGCCGGAAGGTTGGCATGTCGCCACAGATGAAGATTGGAAGGCTTTGGAAAGAGAGGTAGGAATGTCGCAGAATGAATCCAATGCGTTGGGTTGGAGAGGTTCAACAGAAGCGGAATTTTTGACTGCTAAAAATTCTGCAGGTTGGCCTGAAGGAGCTACTTTATTTGGAAAAGATACTTATCAGTTTAATGCAAAACCAGGCGGTTGCCGCGTATTCAATGGCGAGCTAAATCTCCAAGGAAACACTGCCTTTTGGTGGACTGGAACTACTGATGGAAATGAGGCGTGGTATCGATACTTCGATGCTAGTCAAACGCGAATATTTAGACAACATACCTACAAGGGATACGGCATGAGTATTCGTTGTGTAAAGAACAATTAATTATGAAAAGGGTCGGTTCGCTCATATTTTTTGCGGTTGTATTGTATGTGCAAATCAGTGCACAGAAATCAATGGCAATTGGAGGGTATTTTTCTCCAAGCTATACTTCACGATTGACTTCTTCTTCAGAAGAATTAAGTTGGTTGAATACCGATATGAATAACATTTCACGCGCCGGTTTCGGATACTCGCTTGGAGTTTTTGGTGAAGAAAAGATTTCAGACAGGTTATCTGTTCGCGCAGGTTTGGGATATTCAAGTATGGATGAAAACATAGATTCATTGTCTACTGTAGGTGTTGATTTATTCAAATCCAGTTACAGGTTTATTGAAATTCCTGTGTTAGTATACTCTTCTTTTGGTGCGAATAAATATGTCCGTCCTTATGTTTCATTCGGATATGTTTTGAACTACTACATCAATAACCGGATTACCTATTCATACGCTGGGTCAAACAATGAAGAAACACGATTGGTAAAGAATGATTTCAATGCAGTCAACCATGCTTTAAGAGTTTCCTTTGGCTACGATTTTGTCTTGGACAAGAAATGGAATTTGAGAACTGAATGTTTTGCAAATTCATTTGTTTCATCTCTAACCAATCAAGGCATTACAAGACGTCCAATCGCTTTCGGATTATCTCTTAATTTACGAAAGAGCAAGTAATTTTTAACTCTTATTTTTCTTAATGCGTTTCGTTAACGCAATGTGAAGGAGCGTTAATGCGTGAGAAACGTACACCTCGATTTCTTTAACAAAACCACAAAGTCATCTTCATTTTAAAGGTTTATTGAAAGGGCATCTTTGTCCCAAATTAAACTAAACAAATGAATACTAAACAGAACATTTTCAAAGCCATGGCTTCTCTCGCCTTGGCTTTTGGTGCTTTTGCAGGTGCACAAGCACAATCTAACTTAGGTGCTTCTTGCGGTTGTCCGCCAGTTGCGAGCAGACCAACAATTAACGTTACTTCATTACCTGGTTACGTTGCTATCAACGGTACTTTCGGCGGTGAGTTAACACAAGGTGCTACTTTCACTTGCGACAAGACGTACATCTTAGACAAGAAAATTTACATTCCTTCTGGTCAATCTTTGAACATTGCCCCTGGAACTGTTATCAAAGGAGCTTTAAACAACGTTCCGGCAGAAGCAACAGCATTAATTATCTCTCGTGGAGGTAAAATTAACGCAGCAGGAACAGAGTCTTGTCCCATTGTATTCACTGCTGCTGCGGATCCAATGGACGGTACTTATGCTATTTCAAACATTGGAAAGTGGGGGGGAGTTGTTGTCCTTGGAAAAGCCACGAACAACTTAACCTTGGCTGCTAACGGTCCCTTCGTTCCAGGTGGTTCTGGTAAATTAGCTGTAGCTGATGGTTTAGGTACAGTTGAAGGTTTTGCCACAACCAATCCTCAGGATCAATATGGAGTTGCTATTTCGACTCCAGGAAACGTTGTTTCAGGAACTATTCCAACACCGAATACTTATTCATTTACTCAAGTTGTTTCTTCATCAACAACTACCACTATTACACTTTCGGCTAACGGAAATTCTGCTCTTCCAGGTATGCTTGTTTCAGGAACAGGAATAGCTGCTGGAACCTTAGTTTCATCTGTTCAAGGTAACGTTGTTACATTAAACACCGCTACAACAGGTGCAGTAACTCAGGCTACTTTTGACGGAGCATTTGCTTTGCCAGCGGGAACTACTGGTCAGTTTTTCACAGGTACAGCTCCAACTTATACATCAGGAACTGGTCCTTGGGTTGGAAACATTAACTATTCTGCCCCGTTCGTATCAGGCGGTGCTGCATTCGACGACAACGATAACTCAGGTGTATTGAAGTACGTTTCTATTCGTCACTCAGGTGCAATCTTAGCAGTAGGTGCAGAAATCAACGGTTTAACGCTTGCTTCTGTAGGTCGTGGAACAACTATCGATCACATTGAAATTGTTTCTTGCGCAGATGACAATATCGAAATTTTCGGTGGAACTGTAAACTTGAAATACATCACAACTTTGTTTGGTAACGATGATATGTTCGACTACGATTTGGGTTGGAAAGGAAAGGCTCAGTTCTTCTTCGGAATGAAGAATACAGCTACTGGAACAAGCCCTGATAACGACAATGGAATTGAGGCGGATTCTGATGACAACGCTTCGAATGTGGCTTTAAGATCTCATCCTGTGTTGTACAACTTTACAATTCTTGGAAATGCTAAGGCAACGCCAACAGCAGATAACAGAGGATTAGCTGGAGCAAACTTCAAGGATGGTGCCGAAGGTGAATTATACAATTCAATTTTTGCAAATTTCAAGAACGGAATTAACCTTGCGAAGTCACTTTCTGGTACTCCAGCAAGAACTTACAACGCATGGCACAATTGGAGAAATGTTGGTACAACTGAATCTCCAAACACGAATACTGCTGCTGTAGCAAACAGTTTGTTAATCAAGTGTAACACCATTTTAATGAACACCGCAACTACAAACTCGAACGGGTTAGGAATTGATGCGAGCAGTTCAACTGCAAACGCAACTGCTGCAACAACTGTTACGGGTGGTGAATTGGAGCAATTTACCAATGATGGTAATGTCGTAACAACTGCAGCTATCCCAGGTTTCAGCTATGCATTTACTGTTGATGCTTCAACAAATGCAGTTACTGTTAAGAATGATGTTACTCCTAATCCAGCGCTAGGTATTGCAGGTTGTCCAACACCTCCAGTAGATGGTTTCTTCGAACCAGCTAACTACCGTGGTGCGTTCTCTTCTGTAAACGGAGAAAACTGGTTGTCTAACTGGACGTATTCACAAGTATTGAACGCTACAACTGGTGTTCGTGCATGTGCTACCGACTTGAACTTAGACGGTGTTACTGATGTAAATGACTTCTTAATTTTCGCTCCGGCATTCGGAACTTCTTGTAACTAAAAAACAAAAAAAATTGGCCTCTGCATAGCCCACAATTCGGTGGGCCTTGCGGAAGCCTTAACCAAAAAATTATGAAAGCAATAAAGTTTATACTTGGAATGGGATTGATGTTGGCTGCATCGTCCGCTTTCTCTCAAGGCTTGCAAGGCATAGTCGTAGAGAAGTACTACCAAGCCAATGCTGCTGATGTTGCTGATGCAACAGCTGCAGGAGCAGTTACTCCGTTAACAACAAGTTCTGTAACCTACCGTGTTTATGTAGATATGGCTGCAGGTTATAAATTCAATAGCTTGTTCGGTAATGCTGCGCACAACTTAACTGTAAATACAACGACTGGATTCTACAACGATCCTTCATGGGGAGTTTCGATAAATCCAGGTACTGTAAGTACAACAAACATCAGAAAGAACACGGGTATGATTGACTCTTGGTTTACTACCGGTGGTGTTGCTGCAGGAAAAGCAGGTGTTTTGAAATCAGAAGATACCGATGGAACAATTGGTAACGCACAATCGATCTTAGCGAACAACCCAGGTGGATGTTTCGGTCTTCCGATTAACGGTGCTTCTGGACAAGACGGTTTTGCTCCAAGTACTTCAACTACTTACGTTGTTCCAAACGGATTAGGTTTAGGGTCTGCATTGGATGTATTGGATCAAACCAACGGTGGTTCAATTGTTCTTACCAACGGATCTATTGCTGCTTTGGGTGGTGTTCAAGGTCCAACGTCTTCAAACATGGTTTTAATTGGTCAGTTCACAACAAACGGAGAATTCAGTTTTGCGTTGAACTTACAAATTCAAAACATTGCAACTGGTGTTGCAGAGAACTACGTTTCTTCAAGTCCAACAGGTGCTGAATTGACACACCCTTCTCTTACACTTGTTCCGAACGTTGCTCCAACAATTACGGTAGCAGCTTCACCTTCTACATCTGCTATCATCAACGGTACTGCAATGACTTTCACTGCTACTGCTGCTGATGCAAACGGAACAATTACTGGAGTTTCTTTCTACTTAGACGGAACGTTGTTGTCAACCGATAACGCTTCTCCATACACTGCTTCATACACTGCTGTTGCAGGAGCTCATACTGTTTATGCCATCGTAACAGACAACGATTGTGTAAGCACACAGTCATCTACCTTATCGTTCACTTCTGCAGCTAACCAAGCTCCAACTGTAACAGTTACTGCTCCTACAACTACTGTTGCTGGTACTGTTTTAACATTTACAGCTTCTGCTTCTGATGTTGACGGTTCTGTTGCAGGTGTTGAGTTCTTCGTAAACAACGTTTCAATTGGTACAGACAACACTGCTCCATACACAATGAACCACACTGCTGTTTTAGGGTCTGGACAAACAGTTAAAGCTGTTGCTACAGATGACCTAGGACTAACAGGTACTTCAAACATTGTTACTATGAACGTTTTGGCTAACGTTCCTCCAACAGTTTCTATCACGTCACCAGCGTCTAGCGCTGTGATTTCAAGTTACGCAAGTGCTGCTGCTGCAACAGGAGCAGGTGCTTCTTTAACTCCGGTAACTTTTACTGCTAGTGCAACAGATTCAGACGGTACAGTAACCCAAGTTGAATTCTTCGTAAATGGTGTTTCAGTTGGAGTTGATGCTACCAGCCCTTACTCTGCAACTTGGAACAGTACTTCTGGTACAAAGAGTGTTACCGTGAAAGCAACAGATAGCAACGGTGCAGAAACAACATCTTCAATATTAACATTGGTGATCAACGATTTGTTGGCTTTACCATACGAAGTGAAAGCGGTTACACAAACATGTGACAATGCTACTTACTGCGTGCCTGTTGCGGCTGCTTCTACTTACACAGTAGACAACGTAAAAGGATATGATGTGGTGATTAACTACGACGCAACGAAAGTTGCTCCTGTGGTGAACCCTACAACTGGTTACAACGTTACTGTATTCAACACTTTGGTAAACTCGTCTTATGTTGAAACTGCCGCGTCGATTTCTTCTCCTGGAGTTTTAAACTTGTCTTTGTATTTCGATGGAACTGCACCAGCTTCAGCTGAATTCGCTGGAACGGGAAATATCTTCTGCGTAGAATTCGCAAGATTAGCTGGATTCCTTCCGGTTGACTCTTCAGCAGTATCTGTTTCTTTCTTACAAGAAAGTTACATCACTGGAGTACAAACAAAGCCAGTAACCACTCGCAAGATGTATTCAACTACACAGCAGAACTATCTTGCTAACTTGACGTTCTGGTCTGATAACAGCCCGATTGCATACAACACTGCTTCACCAAACTCTTATTTGATTACAAACATCAACGGAGTAACTGGTTCAACGGTGAGTTCTACAGCTGTTCAACCGAACGTGTCAGGACAATTCACACACAACTTGACAAATGGTACAAGTATTCAAATCAGCAGAGACATTAACAACTTGAACTCTGTTCAATTGTTAGTTAACGCTGCGGATGCGGTAATAGGAAAAACTCTTTTGATCAACACATTGGCTGCTCCATCTGTATACCAAGTAATGGCATTGGATGTGAACTTAGACGGTGTAGTGAGTGCGGGTGACCTTTCACAATTGAAGCAAAGAGCAACGTTGGCTATCCCTGAATTCATGCAAGCTTGGAATTACGATAACAACGGTGTTTCTAACGGTCAAGCTTCTAAAGATTGGGTTTTCGTAGACGCTACTCGTGTTACTACTGCAGCTTATCAAATCTCTGCTACTTATCCAGCTAACGACGGAGTGGGTTACTCAAAAGGAAAAGTTCCTGTAGCTCCATTTACCTTACCAACAAATGTTACTGGTTACTCTTCAACTAACGCGACATGTCCTACAGTTGGCACTGAAAACTACAAGGGTATTATGTTGGGTGATGTTAACGGAAGTTACGCTGCATATACTGCAGATGGTATCTTGAAGACAAACCAAACAGATTACATCTTAGTTGACTTGAACAACGTTATCGTTGACGGAACAAAAGTTTCTGTACCAGTATCGTTCATCTCTGAAGAGCCTGTAAATGCATTCGATATTGCATTGCAAGTAAACGAGAACAAATTGACGTACGTTTCAAATGAAGACACACAATTGGGTTCTGAAAGCGAGGCGTTCTACAACGGAGATGATAAGACCTACCGTTACACTGCTTTAAACATGAACGAATTCACTTCAAATGCAAGAGTTTCTTACATCACTTTCGAAACAGTTGATGGAAAAGTAACTGATAAAGATCTGACTGCTGAATTAGGATTGTTAAACGGTAAACTCACTGAAGTTAGATTCTCGAAATCAGCTGAACTAGGAGATAACACAATTGATATCTATCCTAATCCTTCAAACGGAATGTTCACTGTAATGTCTAACCTAGACGGAAGAGTAGATATCATCGATATCACAGGAAAGTTAGTACACCCAGGTGCACTTGTAAAAGCAAATCAAGTAATGGAAGTGAATATGCCTGAGCTAAGTGCCGGAGTATATTTCGTTCGTTTCTATAGCAACGACGCATTGACATCAAAGCGTATTGTAATTAGCGAATAATCCATATCAGTGGTTTGAATTTGTTAAAAGAAAAGGTTACTCAACGGAGTAACCTTTTCTTGATTTAATAAAGTAACATTATGAAAAAGTTTTTACTTGTTTTTACTTTGGCGTTGGCTGGATTTTTTTGCTCAAAGGAGGTACATGCTTCCAACAGAAAGGCAGAAGGATTATTAACGTTGTCAGATACTGTGGTATTCGATATTTCAGCAGCTACTTATTCAAATGCTGGGGGAGTTTATTACATCGATATTCCTATTTCAATACATTCCACGGATTTAGGCATCAACGCTTTAGATTTTTGGTTTCAATTCAATACAAGTAAAATGACTTACCTGAGCACTACCGCTTTGGTACCAGGGCTCGATCCTTTTACAAATTTCAACGTGAACAATCAGGTTCTGAGTAATACAACTTCCGGACCCTCACTAAGTTTTTCCACTCCATTATACACAGAGGTTTTAATGCTTCGATTTGTATTAACCAGTGCGTGTACGGAAATATACCCTTCCGATTTCTTTTCCATATTTGCTCTGGTTAATGGAAATTTAAGTAGTCATCTTTTTGTTGGACCAAGTGGCATCCCAAATTTCGAAATACAACAACCGCTGCCTTATTGTACTTTAAGTGAACTAGTCTTCAGCTATCCTTACACGTCTGTAAACGGAAGAGCAATTCAATCGTATTCATGGGATTTTGGAAATGGACAAACAAGTAGTTTACAATCTGATGTAGCAATTTATGCTACCGAAGGAGATTACTCTGTTACGTTGACACTCACAACCACAGACGGTTGTGTCTATACTGTACAAAACATCATTCCCATTTATCCCAGCCCTGTAGCGGCTTTTTCAAGCTCGTGGGATGAAATAACAAACGTGGTAAGTTTCACCAATGAATCTACTATTGCTTCGGGAACAATAAACCTTTATACGTGGGATTTCGGAACCAGTACTTCCAATTTACAGAATCCCGATTATACGTTTCCTATTCCTGGGTATTATGACGTAACCTTAACAGCAACATCAGATTTGGGATGTACAAGTTCAATAACTCAATTGGTTACCGCCATAGATATTGTAGAGTTAGACAATAGAAGTTTTCATATTTTCCCAAATCCAGCAAGCGCTTTTATTCAAATAGAATCTAACGTCCATACCAAGGCAAGAATTATTGACATAACGGGAAGAATTCTGACAGAGAACTTTATTATTCAAGCGAATCAAATAACGAATTATGATGTGTCAATTCTTTCAACGGGTTTTTATTTCTTAGAGAGCATTGACGGAGAGTACGTTTTCAGGGAGAAATTTGTAGTTGAAAACTAGAATCTTTACATCTAGTTTGCTTTTACTTAACATTCAAGTTCATTTGAAAGTGTTTTTTTGTAATCATGGAAAAAAGGAAAATTGGGATTGAAAGAGAATTGTCTTGGCTGCAATTCAATGAGCGCGTCTTGCAGGAAGCACAAGACATGCGCAATCCGTTGTTGGAGCAATTGCGTTTTTTGGGAATCTTTTCCAATAACCTCGATGAGTTTTTTAAAGTTCGTTTTGCTACACTAAGACGAGAACTCAAGTCACTGAGAAAGAGTAATATTTCTGCAGCTTCCCTTCAGAAAAAACAACTGCAGCAAATTCACGATCGTGTCATAGACCTGCAAATACTTTTCGATAAAACGTTTGAAAACACAAAGTCCAATTTGGCTTTGAAGGGTATTCATTTCAAAAGTGAAAATCAAATTTCGAAAGAGCAAAAAGAGTTTCTTCAATCGTATTTCGAAGAAAACATTCGCCATCACATTATTCCAATTATCCTTAAAACGAAAGGCAATATTCCTCCACTTAAGGACAATGAGCTTTATCTCATTGTAGACATCGTTTCAAAGACCAAGCAAAAAGTGCACGCTCTCATTGAAGTGCCAACCACAATTTCCCGATTCGTAATTCTTCCAACAGAGGATAATTCAATCGATGTTATCTTATTGGAAGACGTTATTCGTCTTTCACTTCGAAAAATTTTCAGCGTATTCAAAGTACAAAGTGCAAGAGCATTTGACATTAAAGTGGTTCGAGATGCTGAGTATCATTTAGAGCAGGATTATTCGAAAAGTGTTTTCGATAAAATCTCGAAGAGCATTCAACAGCGGGATAAAGGTGAATACGTTCGTTTGAATTTCGATCGGAAACTACCTAAGGAACTGCTAGACTTTCTGCTGTTAAAGACAAAAATTAAAGACGCGGAGAATATTATTCCCGGTGGTAGATACCACAACAAAAGAGACTTTATGAAAATACCGAGCTTCAATAGACCTGAATTGAATTTCCCACCGTCACCTCCTCTGACTCATGCGGTATTGGAGAAATCGCATAACATTCTCGACACGGTAGCTAAGCAAGATATTTTGCTTCATTACCCTTATCAGAAATTTGCACATGTGCTAGATATGCTCAGAGCGGCAGCGATAGATCCGTTGGTTCGCACCATTCGCATTACCATGTACCGAATTGCAAGTGATTCCCACATTCTGCACGCATTAGTAAATGCCGCTAAAAATGGAAAGCGTGTAGTTGCTATTGTAGAAGTGCAAGCACGATTCGATGAGGAGCACAACATAGAAATTACACGTATACTGCAAGAAGCAGGAGTGGAAGTTATTCCGGGGGTTCCCGGATTGAAAGTACACTGTAAGATCTTTCAGATCAGTCGAAAAATTAACGGTGTAACCGAGCGAATTACGCACATAGGAACCGGAAATTTCCACGAGAAAACAGCTAATGTGTATTCAGATACAACATTGCTTACAGCACACCTAGAAATTGGAAGAGAAGTGAGAAAGTTGTTTGAATTCTTCGAATCGAACTACAACCGTCCGCAATTCCGTCACCTTCTTGTTTCGCCTTTCAACACACGAAGAAAGTTGAATGAATTGATTCAGAAGGAAATGAATCATGCGAAAAAAGGCAAGCCAGCTTCCATACTTATTAAGTTGAATAACTTAATTGACGATAGCGTGATTAAGAAACTTTTGGATGCTGCTGAAGCTGGAGTGAAAATTACGTGCATCATTCGTGGTGTTTGTCTGCTAGTACCTGCCACTAAGAAGCAAGCGAAGAATATAGAACTCCGAAGTATTATTGGAAGATACCTCGAACACAGCCGTGTGCTTGTATTCCACAACAGTGGAGACGAGACCATGTTAATAGGCAGCGCCGATTTGATGACACGCAATCTTGATTATCGTGTTGAAGTGCTAACGCCAATCTACGATAAGAAACTACAACAGGAAATTTCTGAATGGCTGAATATGCAGCTCTCAGATCACGCGAAGGCGAGATCGCTGAAAAAGGAGGATATGAACGGTTACATCTATCCGCTCGATGCTGAGAATTCTTTCGATACGCAAATTGCATGGAAAAAATATTTGGAAGCCAAGTCTGTGAAGGCTTAATTTGGAAAAAAGATAGGAGTGAAGTTAGCCGCTGTAGATATTGGCTCGAATGCCATAAGATTGTTTGTTGCTGAAGTTTTTTACGATTCTGGAAAAATTGAACAAGACAAAATAAGTCACACCCGAATTCCCATTCGCTTAGGTGAAGATGTTTTTACGTTTGGAAGAATTTCAGAAAAAAAGGAAATTCAGCTTACCCAAGTTTTAACAGGATTAAGTCTAATCATAAAATCTCTTGGCGTGGATCACTTTCGCATATGCGCAACCAGCGCCATGCGAAGCGCAGAGAATGGAAGAGAAGTAGTGGAGGCCATTAAGGCAAAGACCGGATTGACAGTCGATGTTTTGTCGGGCGCTGAAGAGGCAGATATCATCTTTGCGAATTTCGAACAGCAAGATTTGCCCAAATCAAAAAACTATTTGTTTATCGATGTAGGCGGGGGAAGCACAGAGCTAACCATCATAGAAAATTTCGAACGCAAGCACAGCCAATCGTTTGAGATAGGAACCGTTCGCATGCTCATCAACGATCAAGTGAAAATCCCAAAGGCCATACCTGCTTGGTTGAAGGAGAACCTCAACTCGAACTTGAATTACGAGGCCATTGCTACGGGTGGAAACATCAGCTCTGCGTTCAAGATGTTGGAAAAAAAGCAGCGTGAACCCATAGCGGTAAAAGAGTTGGAGACTTTATTGCGAAACCTTGCCAAGTTTTCGGTTCATGAACGCGTGAAGAAATATTCCATTCGACCTGATCGCGCCGACGTAATTGTTCCAGCACTGAATCTCTACACACAAGTTGCGAATTCAGCCAATATTGATAAAATATTTGCGCCGAAGTTTGGATTGGCCGACGGGATTGTTTTGAAATTGTTCAAGTCTCTTTAATCAGGGAAGACTTATTTTCTGAGCTTCTTGTATTTTCGCTACATGAACGCGAAAACAGTCGAGAATTCAATTACTACCATTACCGAACTTATGGTTCCGGCATACGCTAATTTTAGTGGTAAAGTGCACGGGGGTATACTTCTTTCAATTATGGATAAAGTAGCTTATGTGGCCGCTGCAAAACAT
>Ga0315901_10007740_pt1 | contig 12631 bp, 14 predicted proteins | sample LakEriMetagenome_10_FD_203761 | JGI IMG/M metagenome (GOLD analysis project Ga0315901, IMG submission 203761) | Freshwater fungal communities from buoy surface, Lake Erie, Ohio, United States - Buoy 2 MA116 | ecosystem: Environmental > Aquatic > Freshwater > Lake | place: USA: Lake Erie, Ohio... | reverse complement strand
ATCGACCGCTTCGATCTCGATGCAGGCATCCTGTTCTCCGACATCCTCACCATCCCTGATGCCATGGGGCTGGGGCTGTATTTCGAGACGGGTGAAGGGCCCTGCTTCAAGCGCTCGGTGCGCAGCGAGGCCGACATCGACGCGCTGCACATACCCGACCCCGAGCAGGATCTGGGCTACGTGATGTATGCCGTGCGCACCATCGTGCGGGAGTTGGGCGGCCGCGTGCCGCTGATCGGTTTCTCCGGCAGCCCATGGACGCTGGCGACCTACATGGTCGAGGGCGGCTCGACGCGCGAGTTCGCCCGCGTGAAGACCATGGCCTTCGCCGAACCCGAACTGATGCACCGCCTTCTCGGCATACTGGCCGACGCGGTGACCGCGTATCTCGCGGCGCAGATCCGTGCCGGCGCCGCTGCCGTGCAAGTCTTCGATACCTGGGGCGGTTCGCTGGGCCATGCGGCTTACCGCGAGTTCTCGCTCGCTTATATGCAGCGCATCGTGCAGGGCCTGCGCGCGCTGGGTCACACCGAGCCGGTAATCCTCTTCACCAAGGGCGGCGGGCAGTGGATCGAGGCCATCGCGGCCACGGGCTGCGAGGGTGTGGGTCTCGACTGGACCACCGATCTCGGCCACGCCCGTCGCCAGACGGGTGGGCGCGTGGCGCTGCAGGGCAATATGGACCCCTCGATGCTGCGCGCACCGCCTGCGCGCGTGCGGCAGGAAGTCGCGGCCATCCTCGACTCTTTCGGCGAGGGCAGCGGTCACGTCTTCAACCTGGGTCATGGCATCACGCCCGACATCAACCCCGAGAACGTTCGCGTTCTGGTGGAGTCGGTGCGCGAGCTCTCGCCGGCCTACCACCGGCGCTGAACGCCACGGGCCGCGCGCGAGCGCCTGCTCACCTCCGGAGCCACCATGCGCCGCGATTCCCGCCCGTACTGGGTGAAACGCATCTACCTCGTGTTCCGCGCGTGGTATGCGGAGCATTTCCTGCGTCCACATTTCGATCATCTGGGCCACGGCGGCACCTACATGAAGCCCTGGTACGTGCAGGTAAACGGGCCGAACATCTCGCTCGGCAACTACGCCACGGTGATCGGTGATGTGGACAAGCGGGTGTCGATTGCGGTCTGGGGCCGTGGTCCGGGTCAGGGGCGCATCACGATCGGCGATTTCGCGCTCATCACGCCGGGGGTGCGCATCAGCGCGAGTGATGCCATCGAGATCGGCGACAACTGCATGATCGCGAGCGGCGCCTACATCACGGACTCCGACTGGCACGGCATCTACGATCGTATCGAGCGTAACGCCGTGCCGGCGCCGATCCGCATCGGCAACAACGTGTGGATCGGTGACCACGCGCTGGTGCTGAAGGGCGTGACCATCGGTGATAACAGCATCGTGGGCGCGGGCGCCGTGGTGACGCGGGACGTGCCCGCGAACGTGGTGGTGGCGGGGAACCCGGCGCGCATCGTGAAGGAACTCGACCCGGCCGGGCCCTTCGTGACGCGGGGCGACTACTTTGCCGACCCGCGTTCGCCCGCCTCAGAGGCGGACGAACTCGATCGCCGCTTCCTTGCGGGGAACAGTTTCTTCAATTGGGTCCGCTCGGTGCTTTTCCCGGGGCCGCTGGACTAGCTGCTTCTTGCCTCGCACCGCGGCGGATTCCATCCGCTCCCGCGCTGCATTCGCCCCTGAACAGCGCCCATTCCTCGCAACGGCTGCCATCGGGCAAGGCGCAGAGCGCGTACTCGCCGCCGTTGGCATCGCGTTGCGGCAGCAGCGTGCCGCCGCGTTCGACGCACTGCACCGAGGCAGGGTTGGGCAGCCCGACGGCCTTCGGGGCGGCAGCCGCGGCGGGTGCTGGTGCCGGCGTGCCGACGCAAGCTGCCAGAAGCACGCTTGTGATTGCGGCGATCAGGGATCGACTCGTTCCGTGCATGGATTCTCCTCGGTGCAACCCTGTTGGAGCGGGTCGCGCCCCGCACAAGCGCCTTGCCCCCGCCAGACACCACCCCGCCTTAGACAGCCCGCGCGACACACCACAACCGCAGCTCCGCCGCCCCGGCATCGAGCAGGCTCTGCGCCAGAGCGCGGGTGGTGGCGCCGGTGGTCAGGATATCGTCGACCAGGATCAACCGTCTGCCGGGGCAGGGTCTCGCCGTGAAGGCCTGCGCGAGGTTGCGCCGCCGCTCCGCCGCAGACAGGCTTTTCTGATCCGGGCTGCTGCGCACACGCCGCACCACCCGGGGTTCCACGGGCAGGCCGAGCCGCCCGCCCAGCACGCGCGCGATGCGTTCTGCCTGATTGAAGCCGCGCTCGCCGGTACGACGCGAGGCCAGCGGCACAGGTACGAGCGTCCAGCCGGCCGGCGGCACGTCCGCCTTGGCGTCCATCTGCCGGGCCATCAACTCCGAGAGCATGCGTCCGGCGGCGAGATCCCCGTTCTTGAAGCGAAGCAGCAGCTCACGCACCGGGTATGCGTAGCGGAACGCGCAGAAGGTGCTGCTGACGAGAGGCGGATCCTGCAGGCAATGCCCGCAGAGCGCCCCGGCCGTGACGGGCATGGCGCAGCCCGGGCAGGCGGGGCTGTTCAGGGGCAGGTCCGAGATGCAGCCCTCGCAAGCGTCCAGGCCGTCGCTGGCAGCGGCACCACAAAGCAGGCAATTGGCGGGAAACAGTCGGTCTATGAAGCGGGGCTTGTAAACCACAGGAGTCCTTTCCGGTTGACAACGGGCCATGGCGCTGCCGAGACTCCGCCCGGCTCGACCACCATAGGACGTTCGCGATGAATCAGGCAACCGCCCCCCTCCCGCTGCGCCACGACTGGAGCCGCAGCGAGGCCGAAGCGCTCTTCGCGCTGCCTTTTGCCGATCTCATGTTCCGCGCCCAGACCGTGCACCGCCGCTTCTTCGACCCGAACGAGGTGCAGGTCAGCACGCTGCTCTCGATCAAGACCGGCACCTGCCCCGAAGACTGCAAGTACTGCCCGCAGAGCGTCCGTTACGACACCGGGCTCGAGGCCGAGCAGCTGATGGAAGTCGAGCGAGTGCTTGAATCCGCCCGCGCCGCGCGCGAGACGGGCTCCACCCGTTTCTGCATGGGCGCGGCCTGGCGCTCGCCCAAGGACCGGGATCTCGGCGTCATTACCGCCATGGTGCGCGGCGTCAAGGAACTCGGCATGGAGACCTGCATGACGCTCGGCATGCTCGAGCCCCATCAGGCGCAGGCGCTCGCCGAGGCCGGGCTCGATTACTACAACCACAACATCGACACCTCGCCCGAGTTCTACGGCGAGGTCATCACCACCCGCACCTTCCAGCAACGCCTCGATACCCTCGCCAACGTGCGCGAGGCCGGCATCAAGGTCTGTTGCGGCGGCATCGTGGGCATGGGCGAGGAGCGCAACGACCGCGTGGGCATGCTGCTCACGCTGGCGAACCTCCCGGAGCATCCCGAGAGCGTGCCGATCAATCTGCTGGTGCGTGTAGAAGGCACGCCGCTGGCGGAGCAGGAAGATCTGGATCCTTTCGAATTCGTGCGCACCATCGCGGTGGCACGCATCCTGATGCCTGCCTCGCATGTGCGGCTCTCCGCCGGGCGGGAGTCGATGTCGGACGAGCTGCAGTCGCTCACTTTCCTCGCGGGTGCGAACTCGATCTTCTACGGCGAGCGCCTGCTCACCACGCCGAACCCCGCCTGCTCGCGCGATACGGGGCTATTCCGTCGCCTCGGTATTCGCCCGGCCGCGTTGGCTGTGCAGGAGGATGATGCCGTAGACGCGGCGCCTGTGCGCGCGGCAGCCCCCGACACCGCGCTCTTCTACGACGCCACGCGCGCCTGAGGCATCGGCGTTGCGCGGCGGATTCGCGGCGTTGCCCGCGGCGCTGGACGCGCGTCGCGCCGAAGGGCTCTATCGCACACGCAGCGTGCTCGACTCCGCGCAGGGCCCGCGTGTGCGCGTCGGCGGTGCGGAACTCCTGTCTTTCTGCAGCAACGATTACCTCGGCCTTGCCAACGACCCGCGCGTGGTGGCGGCGTTCCAGGCGGGGGCTGCGCGCTGGGGTGTGGGCAGCGGTGCCTCGCATCTGGTGAGCGGCCACATGGCCGTGCACCACGCGCTCGAAGAGGCGTTGGCCGACTTCACGGGGCGCGAGCGGGCTCTGCTCTTTTCCAGCGGATACGCGGCCAATCTGGGCGTGGCCGGCGCGCTGCTCGGCAAGGGCGATGTGGTCTTCGAGGATCGCCTGAACCACGCCTCGCTGATCGATGCCGCGCAACTGGCGGGCGCGCGCCTGCAGCGTTTCCTGCACAACGACGCGGGCTCGCTCGATACACACGCCGCACGGATTCACGGGCGCCGCCGCATGGTGGCGGTGGACGGCGTGTTCAGCATGGACGGCGACGAGGCACCGCTCGCAGCGCTCGCCGATGCCTGTGATCGGCACGACGCGCTCTTGCTGGTGGACGACGCACACGGCTTCGGCGTACTGGGCGCGCGCGGTGCTGGGAGTCTCGAGGCGCAGGGTGTGGGCGCGCGGGTCGAGCTCCTGATGGGCACGCTGGGCAAGGCGCTGGGCACGGCAGGCGCTTTCGTCGCGGGAGAGGCCGCGCTGATCGAGACACTCGTGCAGCACGCCCGCACCTACATCTACACCACAGCGCTGCCGCCGGCCGTGGCCGCCGCCACGCTCGCATCGCTGCGCATCGTGCAGGACGAGCCCTGGCGGCGCGAACGGCTCGAGGCGCTGGTGCGGCGTTTGCGCGCGGGCGCTGTCTCGCTCGGGCTTTCGTTGTTGCCCTCGCGCTCGCCCATACAGCCGCTGGTGCTGGGCGATGCCGAGCGCGCGCTGGCATGGGCGCAGGCCCTGCGCGCGCGCGGCATCCTCGTACCGGCCATTCGCCCACCCACGGTGCCCCGGGGCAGCGCGCGGCTGCGCATCACGCTCTCTGCCGCGCACGAGGAGGCCGATGTCGACCGCCTGCTCGACGCACTTGCCGAGGTGGCTGCGGCATGACGCAGAGCGCCCTGCCCGAGACTGCCGTTGCCATGCGCGCACCGCCCGTGGTGCTGCTCACCGGCTGGGGCAGTACGGGGCGCGTGTTCGACGGATTGATCGCTGCGCTGGGCGGGGATTTCGCGCTGCGTACCGCCGCGCTGGACATGGCCGAGGCGCCGCAGGGTGGCGGTCCCGAGGCTGTGCTCGCGTGGGCACTGGAGGCGCTGTCGCTGGAGTTGCCGCCCGGTGTGGTGCTGGTCGGATGGTCTTTGGGCGGCGCACTCGCGCTGCGCTTTGCGGCGCGTTATCCGGGGCGGCTCGCGGCGGTGGTTTGTATCGCGAGCAACCCGTGTTTCTGCGCGCGGGCGGATTGGCCGGATGGCATGCCAGCGCCGGATTTCGCAGCCTTTCGCGCCGCTTATCACGCCGATGCCGAAGCCCAGCTCGGCCGATTTGCGGCGCTACAGGCCACGGGTGATGCCGCGGCGGGCGCGGTGAGGCGCGCGCTGCGTGATGCCCGCCCCGACGCCGCGCACAGCATTCGGTTAGGACCTGCGCTGGATCTGCTCGCCGCGCTCGATGTGCGCGCCGATCTGGCGGCCATCGCGGTGCCCGTGCTGCACGTGCTGGGTGAGAAAGACCCTTTGGTGCCCGGCTCTCTTGCAGCTCGACTTTCCGCGCTGCAGCCCGCAGCCAGCGTGTGGGTGGCGGCCGGCAGCGCGCACGCGCCATTCCTCTCGCGGCCGCGTGCGGTGGCCGCGCGGCTGCGGGATTTCATCGCCTCACTCCAACCGCCTGTGCGTCGTCCTGCTGCCGGTGTGGCACGGTCCTTCGGACGCGCCGCGGATCGCTACGATGCCGGCGCTGCGCTGCAGCGTGACTGCGCGGCCCGGCTGCTGGCGCTCGCGCCCGCGCCCGCGGTGCACGCTGTCAGGGTGATGGATCTGGGCTGCGGTACCGGAGCCACACTGCCTGAACTGCGTGCGCGTTTCGACGGCGCAGAACTGTTGGCTGTCGATATCGCCGTTCCCATGCTGCGCGCGGCGAGGGCGCGGGCTGCCGCATCTTTTTGCGTGGCGGCCGACGCGGAACGCCTCCCCTTCCAGAATGCGAGCGTCGAAGTCGTGTTTTCCAGCCTCGCGCTGCAGTGGTGCGGCAGTTTCGAGCACGCCTGTGGTGCGATTGCGCGTGCGCTGAGACCCGGCGGTGTTGCGCTCATTGCCCTGCCCGGGCCGGCCACACTCTGGGAGTTGCGCGCCGCGTGGCAGGCGGTAGACGGACGTGAGCACGTGAACCGTTTCCTGCCGTTGCCCGCACTCCTTGCGGCTGCGCGCGCCGCGGGTCTCCAGATCGAACGCATCGAGCGCGAGGAGCGCACCGAGCGTCATGCGGACGCCCGTTCCGTGGCGCGCAGCTTGCGCGCCATAGGAGCCAACAGTCTCGATGCCCGTCGAAGCGAGGGGCTCGGCGGGCGTTCGGCGTGGGCCCGTCTCGACGCGTGCTATGCGGAACTCGCTGACGCTGGCGACGGTTTGCCTGCCACCTGGGAATTACTGCGTCTGGTGTTGCGGAGGCCTCATGTCTGAAGCGTTTTTCGTGACCGGCACTGACACCGGTGCAGGCAAGACCCTCGTTACCGCAGCGCTGCTCCATGCGGCCGGCCAGCGCGGCCAGCGCTCCCTGGGCCTCAAACCCCTCGCGAGCGGCTCGGAGCGTTTCTCCGATGGCAAGCTCTACAACGAGGATGCACTGACACTCCAACAGGCGGCGAGCATCAAACTCCCCTACGACGCCGTGAATGCCATCTCTCTGGAGCCTGCCATTGCACCTCATCTTGCCGCACAGGAAAGCGGCCTGCGGCTCACAGCCCACGACCTCGCTGCACACTGCCGCGGGCAGATGGGCCATGGTCACGACCTGCTGTTGGTCGAAGGGGCTGGTGGATGGCGGGTGCCGCTGAACGAGAGCGAGACGCTGGCGGATGTGGCCCGCATGCTTGGTCTGCCGGTGATCCTGGTGGTGGGGATGCGTCTTGGCTGCGTCAACCATGCAGTCCTGAGCGCCGAGGCGATCACCCGCGACGGCTTACGGCTTGCGGCCTGGGTAGGCTCACAGATTGATCCCGAGATGTCGCGCGTCGAGCAGAACTTCCGGACGCTGGAGGCGCGCCTCGGTGCGCCTTGCCTCGGGTTTATCGCGCATCGCCCCGGAATCGGGTTTGCTGACGCAGCGCAAAGCCTCGATCCGGATCGCCTGCCCGGCGCGTAATGCCCATGCTATTCTTCGACCGACCACACCTCTGCTGACGGAGGGTTTGTTATGGCGATCAATTCGATATCCCTCTCTGGCCAAGCTGCTCTACGAGACAGCCTTGAACGAGCGCAGGGCGCCGCTACCAAGGTAGCGCAAGCAGGTGAGCCAGACGGCAAGGCCGGCATCATCGAGTCCTTGCTCGAATTGCAGCAGGCCAAGCTCGATGCCCGTGTCGCGGCGCGCGTTGTCGAGGCGGGTGACCAGACGCTCGGCACCGTGATCGATACCCTTGCCTGAGCCTTCGGAGGTCACCGGCGTGTCGGGTATCAACAGCGTTCCTCCGCTTCCGCACACGCCAACCTACGACCCTCTCGGTCGCGCCATGACCGAGGACCAGAAAGCGCGCCTTCAAGAGCAGCCCTCGAAGCCTGTCGAGCAGACCGACGCCAAGGAACGTCTGACCGATCGCCGGCGCGAGGGCCAGTCCCGTCGAAAACCCCGCGAGCCCGGCGATGATGACGAGGGCCCCGGGAGCATCATCGACAGCTACGCCTGAGCCCGAACGCGCACCTGTTGCCCTCGTAGCGCGTATTCTTGTCTCGCCGCAGTACCCCTGACGTCCAAGGAGGACCCTGATGTTGTCGTACAAGGCCCCTTTGCGTGATATGCGCTTCGTGCGCGAGGAACTCCTCGATTTCCCCGGTCTCTACGCGAGCCTGCCGGGCTACGAGGATTTCACGCCCGAGTTGATCAACCAGGTGCTCGAAGGCGCCGCCCGCTTCTGCGAAGACGTGATCGCGCCACTCTACCGCAGCGGCGACGAAGAGGGCTGCACCTGGACGCCCGAGGGCGTGAAAACGCCTGCCGGTTTCCGCGAGGCCTACAAGCAGTACGTGGACGATGGCTGGGCTGCATTGAGCTCAGCCCCGGACGACGGCGGGCAGGGCCTGCCCGCCTCGGTGGGGCTCTTCGTGGAAGACATGATGGGCACGGCGAACTGGGCCTGGGCCATGTACCCGGGGCTCTCCCACGGCGCGACGCGCACGCTGAAAACCCACGGCACGCCCGAAGAAAAAGCCACTTATCTGTCCAAACTCGTGAGCGGCGAGTGGACCGGCACCATGTGCCTCACGGAGGCCCACTGCGGCAGCGACCTCGGGCAGCTCCGCACCCGTGCAGAACCCCGCGCCGACAGCAGCTACGCCATCACGGGCACCAAGATCTTCATCTCCTCCGGCGATCACGACCTCGCCGAGAACATCATCCACATCGTGCTGGCGCGCCTGCCTGATGCGCCCCCGGGCACCAAGGGTATCTCGCTTTTCCTGGTGCCCAAGAAACTCCCGCAGCCCGATGGATCGCTCCTGCCGAACACGCTCGCCTGCGGCGCGATCGAGCACAAGATGGGCATCAACGGCTCGGCCACCTGTGTGATGAATTTCGACGGTGCCACGGGCTTCATGATCGGTGAGCCGAACCGCGGCCTGCACCTCATGTTCACCTTCATGAACGCTGCACGGCTCGGCACGGCCATGCAGGGGCTCGCGGCCTGCGAGCTCTCGTGGCAGGGCGCGCGCGATTACGCCTTCGACCGCTTGCAGGGCCGCTCGCTCTCGGGCGCCAAGAACCCCTCGGGCGCGGCAGATCCGCTGATCGTGCACCCCAATATCCGCAAGCTGCTGCTCACGCAGCGTGCTTTCGCCGAGGGCAGCCGCGCCTTCCTGTACTGGCTCTGCCGGCAGGTCGACATCATGGACCGCTCGCCCGATGCGGGCGCGCGCAAACAGGCCGAAGACCTGATGGCGCTGCTCACACCGGTCGGCAAGGCCTTCGTGACCGAGGTGGGCTACGAGGCCGCCAACCTCGGGATGCAGGTGTTGGGCGGGCACGGCTATGTGCGCGCCAACGGCATGGAGCAGATCGTGCGTGATACGCGCATCGCGCTGCTCTACGAGGGCACCAGCGCCATCCAGGCGCTCGATCTGCTGGGCCGCAAGGTGATGGGCAGCGGCGGTGCTTTGCTCAAGTCGTACCAGGAACGCATCGAGGCCTTCTGCGCGGCGCAGGATGGCCGCGAGGACATGAGCCCCTTCGTGCAGGCGCTGCGCGCCACGAGTGCGCGGATCGAAGGACTTACCTGGAAGATCGCCGAGTCCGCCATGAAGAACGCCGAGGAGGCCGATGCCGCGGCGCTCGAGTATCTGATGATCCTGGGCTATCTGGTGCTGGCGCATATGTGGGCGTGGATGGCGCGCGTCGCGGCCGATGCACTCGCTGCGGGCAGCACCGAGACGGAGTTCTACACCGCCAAGATCGAGACTGCGCGGTTCTACTTTCAGCGCGTGCTGCCGCGCGTCGAAAGCCTGGCGCTCTGCGTGGAGGCCGGCGGCGCCTCCATCACCAGCATTCCCCAGAACCACTTTGCCGCCTGAGGTGCGCCATGAGAACTGAAGACGAGATCAGCGAGGAAGACCGCGCCCGCGTGGCCAAGGTGACATCGAGCGGCATCCACTCGGTGGAGCGCAAGCCGTTCCGGCCGCTCTACATGATGCTGATGCTGACGGCGGTGACCGTGCTGCTCAGCGTGATCGCTGTGGTGATCGAGCGGATATATATCCCCTGACGGGGAAATGTGATTACAATCGCGCCGCCTTGGCGGGTCCCTGCCAAGGTTCATCGGAGTGTAGCTCAGTCTGGTAGAGCACCGCCTTCGGGAGGCGGGGGTCGAAGGTTCGAATCCTTTCACTCCGACCAAATTCCCCCGTCCGCTTTTCTTCGCTTCGTCAGGTTGCGCCTTCTTTGCGGCCGCTCGCTATGCCGATTCCGCGCTGCGATTTTGATGTTTGGCGGGCAGACCCAGTCTCAAGCAACCTCATCGTTCAGGCCTCATGCTGTGAGGCCAGACTCCAGCAGCATCCCCGCGCCCGCGGCTTGTCAGCCGATCTCCCGATCTTCAGACTCCCTCGGGCCGCATAGGGATGTCAGGGCATGGCACTCAAAAAATCCGACCTCTACTCCTCCCTCTGGGCCAGTTGCGATGAGCTGCGCGGCGGCATGGATGCCAGCCAGTACAAGGACTACGTCCTGTTCATGCTGTTCATCGAGTACATCAGCGACAAGTACGGCAACAGCGACGACTTCGCGCCGCCGGTGCTCATCCCGCCCGGCGCGATAAAACTCGCTTGCTCAAGCAGGGGATGATGCAAGAGCTGCTCACAGGCAGGACGAGGCTGGTGTGAAGCCCGACGCGGCCCCGCAGTCCTTCTTCATCGGCTGGGATGTCGGCGGTTGGAACTGTGACCGAAACGGCACGAGCCGGGATGCCATCGTCATCCTCGACGACAAGTTGGCCGTCGTCGGAACGCCCTGGCGCGGCAACCTGCGGCAGTGCATCGCCGCATCGAAAGACACGCGGGGCTGGCTTGAGACCTTGTTTACGACGTGCGGAGCGCACTGTCCCGAAGCCGCGACGGGCATCACGATGGCCATCGATACGCCGCTGGGGTTCCCTGTTGAATTCGTGCGCTTGATCACTCGACAAGGTAGCGTCGAGCCACATGAGACCTCAGGGCTGAACTGCTATCTCTTCCGCCATACCGAGCGCTACCTGTTCGAGCACGGCAAAGCGCCTTTGTCAGCCATCAAGGACATGATCGGCAGCCAGGCAACGAAAGGGATGCACGTTCTCGCCAAGTTCGCGCAGAAAACGGAAAGCTGTGGCGTTTGGACCGATGAACAAGCCTTCCGCGTCATCGAGACCTATCCCGCTGCGTGCCGCGACACAGAGTTTGTGAGAACGTGTCTGGCCGGCCGACAGTCGCTCGGGCACGACGATAAAAACGATGCTCGGATCTGTGCCTTGATCGCGTATCTGTTTGCAACGGCACCCGACAGCTTCGAACAGCCACCAGCCGACGTCCCCTCCGACGAAGGTTGGATCTGGGTTCCGAGAACCCAAGGGTGAGCAAGAATCAATGACGGTCTCGACCATCCTTGAGTACATCGCCAGCGCCATGTTCCTTGCCGCCAAGCTCGTCAAGGAAGGCCGGCTGCGGTACGTAGGCCCGCCGAGAGGTGGGCATTGGGAAGTTCTGACATGAACGTCGAACACCAGCAACTCGAGTGGAAGGCGTCCTGGCAGGACGAGCACCTGAAATGGGTCTGTGCCTTTGCCAACAGCCAGGGCGGCACGCTGGTGATCGGCCGCGACGATTCAGGCCGGCCTGTGGGCTTGCCCCAGGCGCGCAAGCTGTTGGAAGACTTGCCCAACAAGGTGCGTGACCTGCTGGGCGTGGTGGTGCAGGTGAACCTGCGCACCGAGGGCGGGCATGAGGTGCTGGAACTGGCGACGCCCGCCTACCCCACGCCCATCAGCTATCGGGGCCGCTACTACCAACGCAGCGGCAGCACCTTGCAGGAGCTCAAAGGCGCCGCGCTGGATCGCTTTCTGCTGCGCCGTCACGGGCGCACGTGGGACGGTGCGCCGCTGCCGGGTGTCTCGGCATCTGATCTGTCGCCTGCGGCTTTCACCCGCTTCCGGGCTCTCGCCGAACGCAGTGGCCGCCTGGACGAGACGGCCCTGGCCGAGCCCTATGCGGCATTGCTGACGCGCCTGCGTTTGACCGAAGGCGCCTACCTGAAGCGCGCCGCCGTGCTGCTCTTCCACCCCGACCCACTGCAGCACATGGGCGGCGCCTTCGTGAAGATCGGGTTCTTTCGCAGCCAGGACGATCTGGTTTACCACGACGAGGTCAACGGCGATCTGTTCACCCAGGCGCGCCAGACTCTGGATCTGCTGCTGACCAAGTACCTGAAGGCGGCCATCCACTACGAGGACATCGTGCGGGTGGAGCGCTTCCCCGTGCCGCGTGAGGCGCTGCGCGAGGCCGTGCTCAACTCGCTTGTGCACCGCGACTACATGGTGCCTGCGCCGGTGCAGATCCGCGTGTACGACGACCGCCTGGTGCTGTGGAACCCGGCCGTGCTACCCGAAGGCTGGACCGTGCAGACGCTGCGCGAGCCGCACTCCTCCCAACCCCACAACCCCGAAGTGGCCAACGCCTTCTTCCGCGCCGGCGAGATCGAAGCCTGGGGCCGGGGCATCGCCCGTATCTTCAATGCCTGCCGCCAAGCCGGCGCGCCCGAGCCTGAGCTGAAGTTCGACGCCGGGGGCGTGTGGATGACCTTCGGGTTTGATGAGGCGTACTTGCAGGCTGTGGCTTCGAGCCGTGCGCCGCAAGTCACCCCCCAAGTCACCGGGCAAGTCACCGGGCAAGTCACCGGGCAAGTCACCGACCCGGTCGCGCGGTTGCTTGCTGTGATGGCCGGTGCTCACAGCCGTAGTGAACTGCAGGCGCTGATGCATCTCAAACACA
>Ga0315901_10007739_pt1 | contig 12631 bp, 17 predicted proteins | sample LakEriMetagenome_10_FD_203761 | JGI IMG/M metagenome (GOLD analysis project Ga0315901, IMG submission 203761) | Freshwater fungal communities from buoy surface, Lake Erie, Ohio, United States - Buoy 2 MA116 | ecosystem: Environmental > Aquatic > Freshwater > Lake | place: USA: Lake Erie, Ohio... | reverse complement strand
AAGAAGAAATGATCAGGCTACTCGACCGGCTCAAGGCAGCATGGATCTTCACGCGGCACCAGAAATGGGTCGCGTCCGAGCAGTGGACAAAGCAGGACGCCGAGCGACTTGAGGCATTCCTCAAGTCCGACACTGGCAAGAGGTTCAAGAACGTCCTGCTCAACACTGTGCTCATGCAGAATGCCGCCGCGATCACTGATAGAAACCAGTTGCCTTATTCGTGCGGCTTCGCCATGGGTCAGTCCAGTTTGGTGAAGGTCATCGAAGTGATGGCCAACGCTGAATCCATTTCGGATCAGGATACAGACCCGGATTCTGATACGAGCAACTAAGGGTCAAGGTACGGACAGTGACTCTTGCCGGTCACTGGACGAGTAATAGGCAACCATGAGTGAAGTGTTGAGTGCTGACGGTCTTCTTGCAGCCGCAAGGGACTTCGATTCTGGCGTCGATATTGACAGCCGGGAAACGCAGGAGACTCCCACAGAGTCCTCTGCAACCGAGCAAACGGAGCCTCAGAATGAGGTTTCTGCCAGTAAGGAAGTTTCCGAGGAGGCAGAGGATACGAAGGCGCAGCCTGAAGAGGCTCCGAAGAAGGAGACGAAGCAGGTCGAGCAGAAGAAGGAGTCGAAGTTCGCCCAGGAACAGGCTCGGAAGAGCAAGACTTGGGAGACGATCAACGCCGAGAAGCAGGCCATCAAGGCCGAGAAGGACGCGTTGGCCCGCGAACGTGATGAGTGGCAGAAGCAACGGCAGCAAACCGATGCCAAGGCTACCGACACGTACAGGGACGAGGCAGGGTTCACCGCTGAAGACTACGAGAAGGCAGCGCGGGAGTTTGAAGCCGATGGCGACAAGGATCTCGCGAAGGCCGCATCGAAGAAGGCAGCAGAGGCTCGCAAGGCCGCAGGTGAACATCAGAGCAAGGTCCAGCAGGAACGGTTCAACAAGGCGTGGGAGGACACGTACCTCCGATTGTCCGAAAAGGAACCGGAACTGAAGGATCCGAATTCTGACCTGTACAAGTCCACCGTGGACCTGATCGGCAAGTTCCAGATCCTTCGGGCAGCACCCGATGGACTGGCCCACGCCGTCGAGATCGTGAAGCTCCAGAAAGCTGCCGGCATGTCTCAGTCGCTGGAAGCGGAGAACAAATCGCTCAAGGAACAGTTGGACAAGCTCCAGAAGAAAACAGCAATCGGGAAGGGAACGGCCACCCAACCGCTGAAGGCAGAGGAAACAGACTTTGCCAAGATGCCGCTCAAGGAGCAGCGGGATCGCCTGATGAAGGCTGCGCGAGAGTTTGACCGTGAAGCCTGATTGAAAAGAAAGAGCATACCATGCCAGTTACTACCTCGACCACGCTCACGAATCAGTTCCAGAACTACTTCAGCAAGGAGCTGTTGAGCATCGTCCAGCAGGAGACGATCCTCGATCAGTTCTCGATGAAGGCCACGATCCCGAAGAACAACGGCAACAAGGCCATCACGATGTTCCGCTTCGGGGCTCCGAGCATTGCCGATGTCCAGACGATCAGCACGGAAGGCACCGCTATCGCGTCGGGAAGCTACCGGGCTCTCTCGCTCAACAAGCTGGAGAAGGGTCTCGCGCAGTACGGCCAGGTCATCGGCCTCACCGACATCCTGCGGGCCACGGACCTGTTCAACTCGCTCCAGCAGGCCACCAAGACCTCCGGTCTCGACATGGCCCTGTGGGTTGACTCCGTCATCCGCAACACGCTGATCGGCTCCAACCTCTCCGTCTCTTCCGGGGTCATGGGAACCGGGCCTGAAGCTGCTGGACCATCGTTCAGCAACTCGGACGCTTGTAACACCGCTGCCGGTTCCGGTGGTATCAAGGTGTACGGCAACCCGGCCACTCTCACGAACCAGACCTTCTCCGGTCTGAATACCGCAGCCACCCTTATTGACACCACGATGAGTGCGTCGGCGGTCCTCGACTCCATGACCCGCCTGAAGCGCAATCGTGCCCCGCTCATCAACGGCAGCTACGTCCTCGCGACCGATCCTCGCGTGGCCCGCGACCTGATGCGCGACAGCGACTGGCTCAACGCCTCCAACTACGGCAACAAGGGTCAACCCTTCTACAAGGGCGAAGTCGGCTCCATCTACGGCTGCCGCGTTGTCACCCAGACCAACTCGTTCGTCAGCAAGGGATCCGCTGTTGACACTGACGAGTTCATCAACACGACCAGTCCGAATGGCGGCGGCTTGGTGGCAACCAAGGACATCATCACCTCGTTCTTCTTCGGCAACGAGTCGTTCGGTATCCCCCACCTCACGGGCGACGATCCGCTCTCCCCGAAGATTGTCATCACCGACACGCCCGACAAGAGCGACCCGCTCAACCAGTTGGTCACTGTCGGCGTGAAGCTGTACTTCGCCACGCTGCGTCTCGCCGCCGGTAACACGGCATCCACCGGCAATCCGGTCTGGTACTTGGTCCACCGCACGAAGACCGCAACCACGCTGTAAAGCCATGAAGAAAACGGCCACCATCATGGTGATTGCCGTTGGACCGAGGGGGCATCGCCAAGGCGGTGTCCCCTTTTCCCATTCCGCTTGCGGGGAAAACGGGTCCGACGAAGATCGCGCCATGATTTCTATTCCTGTCGAGGCTCTCTCGACCGATGCAGAGGACAACAGCAATGTTGCTCCCGAGATCGGTGATGAGGTCACGCTTCCCGAGGTCAAGGCTCGCGTGAAGAAGATCGAAGAGGGTGAAGCCCACGTGGAGATCCTGTCGGTCGGTGGTATGCCCGCCGAGTACAAGAACAAGGACTCCGAGAAGACCGAGATGCCCGAGGACGAGAAGTCCATGCGGAATATGGTCGAGAAGTACGACAGCGAGATGGAGTCCTGACATGCCCATCTACACCTTTGAAAACGGCGGAAAGTCCATCGAGCAAATCGCTCCGATGGGAACTGAATCCATCGTTGTTGAGGGGAAGCGGTGGCAGCGTCAACCCATTGCGAGGTTCGCTGCCACCGGCTTTGCCAGGGAAGCTGAACTGAAGGACAAGGTGAAGCAGGGGTTCAGCAGGATGGAAGACCGGCAGGGAAGCCGGTTCGAAAGCACTTTCACGAAGAATCAAATCAGGAAGATCTGGGACATATGAGCGACGTATCAAACATGGCCATCGAACTCGGGATGGGTACATCCGGGTTTCAGTTGGTTACTGCGACCACGCTTCAGAGCGGGCCGTTCTGCGCGTTGCAGGTGGTTTCCAACGCAGTGTTCACGTCCATTACCGGAGAGGGGGTGAGTGGAACCTGGACCGCTACCACCATCCCCGCTGGCATGGTGATCGTTGGCAGCATCGACAGCTTCCAGCTCACCAGCGGGACCGTGATTGCGTACAAGGGCAAGATCACGTTCTAAGCCATGCGCCTCTCGACCAGTCTTAGGCTCAACGCGCAGAAGGGGTTGGTGACTCCATACGATCCCGCGCTGACGCTTGACCTGCAATTCGCTGCTCGACAGGCGTATGTGGCCAACATTGGTCCGCTGCCGACGTTCACGAACCTGACGACAACGGCGCGGACCTTTGTTGGAAGCGATGGATTGATCCAGACGGCGGCTACCAACGTGCCGCGCATCGACTTCGACCCGGTTACTCGCCTGTGCCGTGGGTTGCTGATTGAGGAGCAGAGGACGAATTCACAAAGCAGAAGCGAGGAGTTTGGAAACGCGTCATGGAGCAAGGGGGCGCTTACTGTTACCGACAACAGTTCCATTGCTCCAGATGGAGCAACTACCGCAGACTTGATTTCGGAGACAGCTACAAGCGCACAACACAGCGTATTTCAAGGAAGTCCTGCTGGAGTAACGACTGGAACCGCATACACCGCATCTGTTTTCGTTAAAAAGGGAACAGGTGCAACGGCTCCAGATTGGATTCAGCTTGGCTTTTTGACTGGAGGTTTTGGTACTGTTAGAGCCGCTTTCAACGTAAGCACAGGGTTGTTTGGGAATACGACTGGGTCTCCATCAACTTCAGTAACAGCATACCAAAATGGATGGTACAGGATTTCAATAACTGGAACAGCAACAGCTACTGCTGCGTGGGGAACATTGGTTCTTGCGTTTACAAACAACGCCAATGTCTCCGCCTCAGTTCCCACATACACCGGCCAAACTACCTCCGACGTATTCGTCTGGGGAGCCCAGTTCGAAGCCGGTGCCTTCGCCACGTCCTACATCCCGACGACCACTGGCTCACTCATCCGCTCCGCCGACGTGTGCTCCATCACCGGGGCGGCGTTTACGGGGTTCTACAACGCCACAGAAGGCACGATGGTCTGCAAGTACGACCGTGCAGGCACCGCTTCGGAAACCCACTTCTGCATTGATAACGGAACTGCCAACGAAAGGTTGGTACTTCAGTTCAGTGGTGTTGTGGAACGATTCGGAGCCTCTATTGGAGGTGCTGGAGCAAATCTTGATTCGGCTACCGTTGGAGCAATCAATACCAGAATCGGTCACGCGGCCAGATACAAGCTCAACGACTACGCATTCTGCTGCAATGGCACAACTGTCGTCACCAATACAACATTGGCTGTTCCAACCGTTACGCAGGCTACCATTGGAAATCGCACCAACGGATTGTTTACCAACGGCCACATCTACGCCATCCAGTACTACAACACCATCAAGACCAACGCCCAACTCCAAGCCCTCTCCACGCCATGATCGATTACCTGCTCAAATTCGATACCCAGGAGCAGGCAGTCCAGTTCGGGCTGGATAATGGATTCGTCTCTTTCGACGAGGACGGCAACCCCGTCACCACACTCGCAACACACACCTACGCACTGGCCATCCTCGGACCGTGGATCCACCAGATCGGCACCGGCCAAGACGACAACCCAATCTTTGAGTCCGACGGAAAGCACTGGGTACTCTTCCGGGACGCTGCAAACCTCGACGTTCCAACTGGCGCAGACCAATTTATCGTGTGGACCTCGGAGCAAGGCCCACGTCCTGAAAACGCTCCGCAAACCGCCTGGGCCTGATCATGCCGAAAATCTCCTCACTCACATCCATCCCGGCAATCGACACGGCAAACGATGTCCTGCCGATTGTCGATGCCAGCACGTCAACCACCTGCAAGGTGTCGGTGGCTACGCTGTTGGCTGCCGGTGGCGGCGGCGGCGGCGGTGGCTCCAACTCCTACGACGTGTGGGCAGCCGACATCATTCCGGCCATCACCAACGGGCCATCCTCCAACACCTCGGAGACCAGCACCAACAAGGTCGGCTACGACACCGTGGACTTCGACCAGACCACCGAAGAGTCGGCCACGGTGCTGATCCGCACTCCCACTGGATGGACCGGGACCACCTTCACGGCGTCCGTTACGTGGACCGCTGATTCCGGTTCCGGCGGAGTGGTCTGGGGAATCTCTGGCAGGTTCTTGGCCAACGATGACGCCATCGACTCCGCGTTCGGAACCGAGGTCACGTCCACCGACACTCTGCTGGCTGCCAGCGACCTGCACGAATCTCCGACGACCTCGGCAATTACCGCTGGAGGAACCGCTGCCGCCTCGCGCATTCTGGTTCTGAAGATTGCCCGCAAGACCGGGAACGGGTCGGACACGCTGAATGCGGACGCCCGCCTCATTGGCCTGCGGATCTACTGGTGATTTATGGGACGCCGACGCCAACGCCATTTCAATCCGGCAACTGCTGGGTGTCACGCCGTTGTTGACGCACGGTTCGGCATGGTGTTGACCGGCTATCCTTACGTCAGCGAAGTGGCAGCAAGGGTTGGCACAACGTACAAATTGTATGACATGCTGCTGTCACTGTCTCCGCAGCCGTACAACATCAATGGCCAGGCTTCTGTAAAATTCTTTGAGTCATCAATGGGGTTGATCGACAACATGACCAGCCCTCCGACGTTTGCAGCAGGTCAAAGCATGTTTATTTGCTCGTCACTTGATGCTACTACAAATGGTTATCAAAGGATGATTTCGTCAGCTAATGACGTTTATTTCGCTTGCGGTTATCTATCGCAAACTCCGCCGCTTACATCTGGCATATTCTCCATTGCAGGAAACGGAACAACGTGGAACGACATTGATGCAAACTCCCCACTTGTTACCGCAGGTCCATATGCAATGTGCATAAAGCGAGAGTTGGATACCAAGCTCACTCCAACCGTAAACACAACGGTTCAGTCCCAAAAGGTGGATAGCTCATCCAGCTACAATGCTGACTACGTTGGGAGAGGTCCGTATCCAGCAGTCACCCAATACTGGACCGGTGACATTGCAATGATTGCAATAGGTCAAACCACCGGAGTCCCAATGGATCGTCGAATCCTCCAAATGATGGGTCGCGTCTGGCGCATTCACACTCTCTAGCCGATGAATACTAACGACATCAGAGACGGCATTATCGCCACCAGCGCAACCTCGGGATCCGTCGCGATCTCTTTCATCGACGCCATCAGTCCGTACCTCCGGTTCGCCTCTCTGCTGGTCGGCCTCGTCATCGGCATCATCATTCTCATCAAACACATCAGGAACTGGGACAAATCATGAAGAATACAAAGACCACCATCGCCGGTATCGGAGCCATCCTCGTCGCAGTCGGCGGAGCACTCCGCGCACTCTTCGACAACGATCCCTCCACCAACGTCGATATTGCCGCCGTCATCGCCGCCGTCACCGCTGGCATCGGCCTCATCGCCGCCAAGGACGCTACTCCCGAGAAGTGAACGTCATCGGTCAAATCGTTACCGCAATCCTCAAGTGGCTTGAGGAACTCGCCGGAAAGGATACCCATGGCCAATTCGCACAGCCCCAGGACGATCTTAAGCGTGATCTGCGCGAGCGCATTGATCGCCATGAGCGGATGCGCCAGCCGGGTGATCCTCGTTCCTGAAGGCGAACCCGTCCTGCTGGCCGAGCCCGTCAAGGCTCGCGTCTTCGTCAAAACCAAGGACGGCAATCTCGTCCGCAGCCAAAACCGCGTGACCATCCCCGCCGGATGGTATGCACTCCCAAAAGACTGATATGGGTACGCCGCTCACAGGTTCAACGGTTTCGTCAACGTACACGGGTCTCCTCAAGACCACCGATACGGCAATCATCAACTCATCGCTGAAGACGATCTGCGATGGCGGCGGCAACGACAGCTCGCTCAAGCTCTCCACCACTGCTGCCGCGTTCACCGGCACCTTGGATGTGGCCGGCAACGTCGTCCTCGATGGCAACATCACGGTCAACACCAACAAGTTCACGGTCGTTGCGGCGAGCGGGAACACTGCTGTTGGCGGCACGTTCTCGGTGGCTGGAGCGACCACCCTTTCAACCACGCTGAATGTCACCGGGGCAGCGGTGTTCTCGTCCACGGTCACAGCATCGGGCAACATCAGCACGTCTGGCGGAAACCTGTCCGTCTACGGCAACATCGTTCAATCCAATGCCGGCGCATCCAGCACGTTCGCGGGAGGTCTCACGGTCGGGAACGCAGCGGTCTTCAACGGCGGCGTCACGTTCAACTCGACGACCACGTTCACTTCCGCAATCTCGGTCGCGGGAATCACGAACTCAGGCACCTTCCTCAGTACCGGCGCAGCAACCATCGGAACCATTGGAGGTGTTGCCCTCGGACCCACCACGATCACGAGCGTCACGGTCTCGGGACCGAGCACGTTTAACGGAAACACTACTCTTGGTGACGCTGCTGGCGACACTGTGACCGTTGGGTCGGCCAACGTGACGTTCACCAATCTGGCAACCAAGACCACGCCAATAGCCGCAGACACGGTGCTGCTGCGGGATTCTGCGGATTCCAACAAGCTCAAGCTGGTGGCCTTCTCCTCCGTTGGAGCGGCGAAGTTCATTTACTCGGAGCAGATCGTTAAGCCAGTTGCCACTCCACAGACCAGCAATCTTTCGGCTGGTGGATATGTCACTCTCCAGCAGAGCGGATCCACTTCTGACTGGACGTACACTTGGACTCCTCGCGCAGTCGGAAATAAAGCTCTCATCAAGGTTTCCGTTCCAGCTTACGTAGGAAACGGAACCATCGTTTACGTTGGGATTGTGGACGGAGCATCAACCGTCATTGGTGTCGGCGGAGCACAGGTAGACGGCAGCAATCAAGTTGTTGTGAATGCTGAATGCACATTCACCTCAACTTCAGCAACACACACATTCAAGATCTGGGTTGGGTCATCACAGGCTCAGTCCTTTGGGAATGTGCTTCAGATCGCAAAGAATGATTCCACATCTTCTTGGTTCAACAACGACGGAACCACCACACAGAACGCCAAGGTCCAATTTGAGCTGATCGAGTTCTGATCATGAACATCTCCGAAATCGCTCAGGCAGCCTGCGACAAGCTCTCGTTCACCGATGCGGCAACTCTGGCTCTCGCCAAGAAGTTCACCGCTCGTCGCTACGCCATGCTCTGGGATGGGGCACTGTGGAACGATACCCTCGGAGTCGTCTCGGTTTCCATCACCGACGGCCAGGAGATCGTGAACATCAGTCCGTTCGTCACCTCCTCCTACACCTCGTTCTCCGGTGAGGAATCCTACTTGGACCTCCCGGTTGCCATCCGCTTCACCGTCACCGGAGACACCGACGGTATCGAGATCCCCGCCGCAGAATGGCAGTCGTTCTTCCAGCTCGATCCCAACATCTGGAACAACGTGGACTCCCGGAAGTCCACTCCCAACAACTTCGTCAATCTATCGCGCCTCATGACCGATGGCGCGACCACCTACGGCCAGTCCGGCATCCCACGCATCAAGCTGGTTCCAACTCCCAACACCAACGGAACCCTGTTCATCCTCGGGAAGAAGCAGTCCTGCGTTCGGCAACTCGGAGAGACCGCAGCCATCACGCTCAACCGATCCATCGACCTGCGAGGCGCAGACAACGCACTCATGGCCTACGTGGAAGGCGACCTGCTTGAGTACTCCCGGCAGTACTCCAAGGCCCAAGCGAAGTTCGCAGAAGGAACCGCCCACGTCTCCACCATGAAGGACATGGAACGTGGCCAACAACAGCAGATCAGTCGCATCATTCCTGACTCGGATTACTCCTACGACTTCAACGACATCGTCTGATGCCATTCCAATCGTCAGAGTCTCTCGATGACCAGATCGTCCTGGACGGAAGCAACGGGTTTCCTTCCGGCGTCATCACCGCCACTCGACCTGACGGCATCCCGGCCACATCCCTCTCGGATGCGGTCAACATGGACTACGACGACTTCGGCAATCTCGTCACCCGGTACGGTGCCCAGTCCATCATCGGCAACTCCCTGTCGGCCACATGGGAGAGCATCGTCACCAACTGGGAATCCATCACCTCCTACTGGGGAAGCAGCCTTCCAACGGACATCGAGATCATCTCCGGTTTCTACTTCGACACGGCTGCATCGGAGCGGATTGTCATCGCTGGATACAGCCCATCGGGAGCAACCCGGCAGCTTTACGTTGGCAACCCAACGACCTCGTTCGGTGCGATCACCGGGTCCTCGTACAGTTCATCTGCGGAGTACGTGTACTTCGCGCAGCTCAACGAGAAGCTGTACTACTCCGATGGCGTTGGGTCGCTGAAGTATATCGATTCGTCGAACACCAATGCTTCTGTATCAGCTTCAAAAGTAAGCCGTGTGGATGTTGTGTTCGGAGGAAGCGGTTACACGGAAATCCCATCAACCGCAGCACTCACGATCAGTGTCACTGGTGGTGGTGGAAGTGGAATGTCGCTTGAAGGCGTTGTTTCAAACGGAGTTGTTGTAGCGGTAAACATCCTTTCACCAGGTACCGGGTACACATCCGCTCCAACAATCACGTTCACTGGATCAGGCCCAACTCACGCACACGCAACGGCGTTCTTTTCGCTGAACCCGCCTCCGAAACCGATGTATTTGGTTTCGCACACGCAGAGGCTTTTCTGCACATCTGGAGACACGACCAAATATCCAGACACGCTATACTTCTCCGACATTCTGGATGGAGATGTTTGGGATCCAGCCGGCAGCGTCCGCATCGGTGGTGACGGCGATCCCATCACCGGACTCTTCTCTTGGTTCGGATTCCGACTCCTCGTCCTCAAGGAACGCTCCATCTGGTACGTCGATGCCAATCCCTCCCAAGACCCCGCAGACTGGGAGATCGGACTCGTCTCGGGAAACATCGGTTGTGTCTCCCACCGATCCATTGTCGGTGTCGGTGCCGATGTCCTGTTCCTCTCACGCGACGGCGTCCGCTCGCTCGCCCAGATCCAAGCGGGCACACAGACAGACGTTGGCCTGCCAATCTCCGCGCCCATCAAGGACATCGTTTCCAAGATCAACAGATCCAAGCTGCATCTCTGCGATGCCGTGTCCTGGAACAACCGCTACCTGCTCGCGGTTCCACTGAGCGATTTCGAGGATCTCCTCACCGAGGATCAACTCCCCATCCTCACCGAATCCGATCAGGAAATCCTCACCGGCTCCGCAAACGCCAACAACTGCGTCCTCGTCTACCACCTGCTGGCCAAGGCTTGGATCGGTTACTGGACCAACTGGTCCGTCTCGGACTTCATCCCCACCTCGTTCTCGAGCAACGGACCCATCCTCATGTGGGGCGGAGAGGTCCTGTCGGCAAACTCGGGTTCCGGCCAGGTGTGGTCGTTCTCTGACTACCTACCAAACACACGCACCGATCCATCCCCGATCACCGCGTTCTTCGATTCCGGGTATCCTTACGAGTCCCGGATCATCACCAAGGCATACAACTTCAACGAGCCCATCCCGCAGAAGACCGGGTACAATGTTCAGTTCGCTCTGGAGAACCAGAACTTGGATTGGACCGCTTCGTTCGACATGGCGTTCTCGACGGACATGGGCAAGACGTTTACCACGTTGGAGTCCAATGTGGACGTTGGGCCTCAGGAGCTGAAGTTCCTCAAGTCCTTCAACCTCATTTCTCGCGGTCGATGGAACAACATCCAGTTCAGGCTCAAGACATCCACGGGCATCGGTGGCCGGATGATGCCGCAGAGTATTACGACCAGCGGATTCCTCGACTCGATCAGGCCCGAGCAATGACCCACGGCGCAATCAACCTGCTTCGCGAAAAGTGGGGGAACTGCCGCAACTGGTCAGACGATCAGCTTCTCGCTTGGATGAGCTACTTCAAGGGTCGCATCGCATTCATCCAGCACGAAGGCCAGTGCGTGGGAGTCGGTGCCGTCCGGTTCATTAATGACCTGTCCCAATCGGATGACTGGAAGGCCAACGATCCCGAGGGATCCATCGCATGGGTCGAGGTCGTTGTGGCCAGCAAGGAGGACGCCGTCCAATCGCTGATGAAGGTTCTGTCGAGCCGGTGCGGAAAGCACGTCACCAAGATCGGAGGACGCAACGCGGCCACCGGCAAGGTCCGCTTGTTCGATTTCGACCGTTACTGCAACCTGCTTTTCAACAAGAGGATTTCTTATGGGCGGAAGTTACAAAGCACCTGACATGGCGGCGGCAAACCGCGAGGCGGTCTACGCCCAAACCGAGACGTACCCGCTGCTGCGCGAGATCGAGGCCGCATCGCGCTTGGGTCGCAAGGGCACCTACGTCGATCCAGCCACCGGACAAACGAAGTCCTACGACTTCACGGGTATGTCGGACATCGACATCACCCGCGAGACCGCTCGGGAACTGGCCAAGCTGGCCCCAGAACTCACCAAGGCCCAGCTCGACCTGTCGAAGGAGTACGGCACCCAGTTCGCCGAGCAACGTCGCCGGGAGTTGGAGACTGCGGATCCCGAGCGGTACAAGCTCTACGACCGTTTCCTATCCGATCTGCGTTCCGGTGCCCGAGGCGTCGAGGAGACTGCGCCATCGGCCCCGGAGTACGAGCGGGTGTCCCTGCCGCAGGAACTGCGCGACACCGGGATGTCGGCCTCGATGCGTGCTGAATTGGAGCGTCAGATTGGCGGAGAACTGTCTCAGGCTGGTTCTTTGCCTCCCGGCCTTCAAAGGGCCACAGAGCAGGCATTGCGTGCGCGTGGAGCGGCTTCTGGAAACATCCTCGGCAATGCGTCCGCGCTCCGGGAAGCCCTCGGGGTTTCGCAAGCCATCCAGCAGTCGGATACCCAACGCCGCGCCCAAGCCCTCGGTCTCCTGCAATCCGGTCAGACCACGTCCGACACGGCCAACCGCAACGCGCAGCAGTCCTTCCAGAACATCCTCGCGGCTACTGGCCAACGCAACACGGCTTCCCAGCAGACGTTCGCTGGACAGATGGCAGCACAGCAGCAGCGCACCGCTGGCCGGCAGCAGAACATCGCCAACGTCCAGTCCGCTCTGGGACTCGCGCCCATCGTGTCGCAGGCCGCGCAGCTTGGCGGACTCCAGCAGGGTTCCTCTCCGTTCGCGCAGCCGCAGTACATGCAGGGAATGCAGCAGGCGGGACCGGGACAGCTTCTGGGTCAAGGATCGCAGTTTGCGTTGGCCAACGCCCAGGGTGAATTCCAAGCGTCTCAGGCAGGAAATCCTCTGGCGATTGCCGGTAGTGTTATCGGTGGAATCCGAGGGTTGGCCGGGTCTGCTGCTGATGTTAAGTACGCTTACCGTTAACCCAATCACATCATGGCTGA
>Ga0315901_10007738_pt1 | contig 12634 bp, 17 predicted proteins | sample LakEriMetagenome_10_FD_203761 | JGI IMG/M metagenome (GOLD analysis project Ga0315901, IMG submission 203761) | Freshwater fungal communities from buoy surface, Lake Erie, Ohio, United States - Buoy 2 MA116 | ecosystem: Environmental > Aquatic > Freshwater > Lake | place: USA: Lake Erie, Ohio... | reverse complement strand
GTCGACGCAGAACGCCAGCGCTGTCACCATCACGGGCGGCACAATCAGCGGCGTTACCATCACCGGTCCGATCACGGGCGACGTCACCGGCAACCTGACGGGCAACGTCACTGGCAACCTGACCGGCAATGTGACGGGCGGCGCCATCGTCGGCGAGTCGTACAACGGCGGTCAGCTTGCGGGTCTGCGCAACAAGATCATCAACGGGTCGATGGAAGTAGCGCAACGCGGCGTTTTATTTAGCGTTGCGTCAGGCTCAACAGGAAACGGATACACGCTTGACCGATATACACGCATCGCATCTACGCCTGCCGTGTTAGACGTAGCTCAAGGCGCAGATGCGCCGGCTAGTGAGCCAACACTTTTATATAGTTTGCGATGCACGGTAACTACGGCTGACGCTACTATAGCGGCAGCAGATCTATGGTCGGTGTTGCAAAAAATTGAAGGCTATTCCGCGCGTGATTTAGTCGGTAAAACTTTTACGCTTTCGTTTTGGGTGCGGTCTGCTAAAACCGGCGTTCATTGCGTCACTTTTCAAAATGATTTTACCGGCTCTACTGATCGGTCGTATGTTGCTGAATACAACGTATTAGTTGCAAACACTTGGGAATACAAACAGATTACGGTTATTGGCGGGCTGATTACCGCCGGTACTTGGGACTGGACCAACGGCTCTGGCGTAAATGTTGGCTGGACGTTGTGTTGTGGCTCTAGTTGGCAGGGCGCGTCTGGGAGTTGGCAATCTTCACTGTTGTACGGTACTTCTTCGCAAGTGAACGTATTAGATACAATCGGCAATGTCTTTGCAATTACTGGTGTGCAGCTAGAAGTTGGCAGTATTGCCACGCCATTTGAGCATCGACCGTTTGGAATGGAGCTAACGCTCTGTCAACGCTATTACGAAAAATCGTTTCCGTACAGCTATGAACCTGTTCAAAACATAGTTTCTTTGGTTGGCGCAACCAATGGTGTGCGAGGCGCAGTGCTTGCAACAGGCCAAGTGGTAAACCAAAAATTTTCTAGTGCAGTAAAGTTTGCGGTGACCAAGCGAGCTACACCCACTATCACCACCTACGCGCCGGATTCTGCTACGGCTAACTGGTCGTTAAACACCACCACCCCAACTGCGGCTACGGCAAACATCGGCGACGGCTCGTTTGCGGTTACCGGCTCTACCGCAGTCACGGCGGGTAACGACTACTCAATCCATTGGCAAGCCGTAGCGGAGCTATGACATGCCCATCACCGCTAGGACGTTGGTTGAATCCAAAGCAGTTGAGCAGGTGCAGACAACGCAGTACACTGCGCCCACCACCGCTACGATCATTGACAAGATGACCGCTATCAACTACAGCGCTGCGGTCCGAACGATCAGCGTCAACATCGTACCGGCGGGGCAGACTGCGGCGAGCAGCAACTTGGTCGTGCAGAGCAAGTCGCTACAGCCTGGCGAAGCGTACACATTTCCTGAGATTGCAGGGCACATCCTGACCTTGGGCGATTCCATCTCAACGCTTGGCAGTCTTGCAGCGTCTATGAGCTTACGAGTTAGCGGCAGGGAGATATCGTAATGAGCTTTTTTAAAGATTTAGAAGATTTTGCCAAAGGCTTTGTTACGACTGTTGGCGGAATAGTTGACGACGTAGCGTCAGCAATTGCGCGACCGCTTGGTGTTCATCCGGACGTAGTTAAAGTTGCTGCTGCCGCGCTGGGGATGTATTACCAAGCGGGAGGTTTTGCTACTGCGGCAGGGGAAGCAGTGTCCGAAGCCGCAGCCGCTGACTTGGTTGCGGCTCACGGTGCAGAGGCGCTTGCGGTTATGGGGGACGCTTCCGCAGCCGCCGAGCTTGCTGCTGCCACAGGCGCCGCGCTGCCCTCTGGCATAGACCCAGCGATGCTTGCGTCGCAGTTGGCCGCTGAAGGTAACATAGCATCTGCGGCGCATATTGCGTCTACCGCAGGCGTTTCTACCGCGCCGATCGTTGACTCTTTGATCGCAAGCGGTCAGTACGACGCTGCGGTGCAATTGACGATGGCTACTAACCCAATGGAACTTGGGTTTGTAAACCAAAACATTGGCTTGGCAAAAACGGCGGCTGAAACCGCCACCGCGTCCCCGGTCGCCACCTCGCCGCTGGCGACGATGGGTGGCCCGAACATTTTGATGGACTTCCCAGCGAACATGATTGATGCGTCGCTAGGGCAGTCCTACAACGCGCTTGGCGTAGGGGCGGGCGTTCCTGCGGCTGCGGGGACAGTGGGGGCTGCAAATGCTTTGACAATGGCGGATCTTGCTGCTGCGGACGCCAGCGCAGGATTGCTTGGGTCGTCTAACGCGCTAGCTACTGGAGCAGGTGCCGGTACCCTTGCAGGCTACGGTGGCGCTGGTGATGTGTTGAACACCGCAACCGGCGGGGTGCTCACCGGCGCTGATGCAGCCACTGGATTGGGCGCGGCTGGTGCTGGTGCTGGTGCTGGTGCTGGTGCTGGTGCTGGTGCTGGTGCTGCCGGCACTATCAGCGGCTACGGCGGCGCGGGCGACGTTCTTGACCCCGTAACGGGCGCCGTTATCAGTGGAGCCGACGCTGCGGCCATCACAGGCGCTGGCTTCAATCTTAGCGACTTTGCCAAACTTGCCAAAGACTACGGCGTACCATTGTCTGCGCTGGTGAGCGCTGTCACCGGCTCCCGCGCGGCCACGGACGCTGCAAACATCCAAGCAGAGTCTGCCCGCGAAGCGCGGGCGCTTGCGGAAAAGATTTTCAACGAGCAGAAGGCGCTGCAAGAGCCCTACCGCGCAGCCGGCATCACGGCGCAGAACCAGCTTCTCAACCTGCTTGGGCTGTCAGGCAACACCGCTGCGTCTGAATACGGCAAGTTCGCGCGTCCGTTCGGCATGTCAGACTTCCAACAAGACCCAGGCTATGCGTTCCGGCTAAGCGAAGGCATGAAGGCGCTAGAGGCCAGCCGCACCGCGAAGGGCGGTCTGTTGTCCGGCGCTACCGGCAGGGCGTTGCTGCGCTACGGTCAAGAGATGGGCACGCAAGAGTTCACCAACGCCTTCAACCGTTACCAGACCGAGCGCGCCAATAGGCTGAACCCATTGGCAGGTTTGACGGCATCGGGCCAAGCGGCAGCAGCAGGTCAAGCGGCAAACGCAGGCAGCTACGCTACCACAGCAGGCAACCTGACGACCGACATTGGTGCGGCGCAAGCGGCTGGCAGTATCGGCTCGGCCAACGCCATCACCAACGCGATGAATCAACTTGCGCGGTATAGTGCCGGGCAAAACTTAGCGAATAATATTCGGTCGTCCGTTTACGTTCCGGTTATCGGTTAAGGACACATCATGCCAATCCAACCCGGACTCGCGCTACAGGTCAAAGGTCTTGAGCTGCCCGATCCGCTGGCGATGCAAGCGCAGGCCACGCAGATCCAGAACGCCCTCCAGCAGCAGCGCATGGGTGAGATGCAGATCCAGAACGCTCTGCGTGAGCAACGCCGTGAGCAAGACTACGAAACGGTGCTTTCTGGTTTTAAACCCGGCATGAGCTTAGAAGAGCGCGTCGCAGCATTGCAACAGCGCGGGCTTGGGGCCAAGGGCGCGCAGTACGCCGAGACGCAGCTTAAGTTAGATAAAGCAAATCGAGAAGCTGAAGCAGCTCGAATCAAGGCGCAAACAGACCGCATAGGTCTGATGGGTCAGCTTCTGTCAAGCGTCAGTGATCAGTCAACTCTTGACGCCGTGCGTCCGCAGATTGCTCGCATTCCTGGCGTGACTGAAGATGATCTTCGCATGCTTCAAACCTATGGCGATGGGTCAACGATCAAACGACTTGCGAATGCATCGATGACGGCATATCAGCGAGGCAGCTTGGCGAATGCGCAAATGACTGCTGAGGCGGCGCAAGAGCGCGCGCGAGCAGCTACGTCGCAAGCTGCGACCGCAGCAGCTAAGTTGCCTTTTGAGCGGCAGCGCGCTGAAGCGGCCGTGTCTCAAGCCGTTACGGCAGCGGACAAAGCAAAGTTTGAACGCGATAACCCTGGCTTTACCATACAAGAGACTGATAAAGGATTGGTTAAGGTCAATAAGCGAACCGGCGCAACGGAGCCGTTGATGCAGGACGGCGAACAACTAAAAGCGCCAGAACGCCGCCCACTGGTTCAGGTAACGCCCGGCGAATCTGCGTTTAACCAAGCCATTGGCACTGGCTTAGGAAGACAAGTTGTAAAAGACCTAGAAGTGGCCCAAACAGCGCCGTCTATTGCAAATCGCGCAAACAATGTGTTGGCTGCAATTGATCAAAATAAAGCATTTGTTGGCCCGGCGTCTGAATTTAAGTTGCAATTAGCGCGCGCGCTTAATGTGACGGGCAAAGGCCCGTCGGAACAGATTGCGGCTACCGAAACTCTCATAGCTGACTTGAAACAAACTGTGATTGAGGCAATCAAAGCGTCAAATCTTGGTACGGGCAACGGGTTTACTAACAAAGACTTGGACTTTTTGGTCAAAGCAAAAGCGGCTGATATTGCAAACGATCCAAAAACTTTGGCTGAGTTTGCTCGGCGCGCGTATCTAACCGCTGAAGAAGCTGCAAAACTAGGCACTAAGATAGTTGAAACTAACGAACAAGTTAAACGACAGTACCAAGGAAGAAGTTTTGAAGTGCCGCCAATGTTTCAATCTTCTGGCAAGTCAGGGGTGCGTCGCGGCACAGCGGCTGCCGCAGAAGACGGCGGACGACGGGAGCTTGAGCCTGGCGTATTCGTAACTGAGAGGCCGTAATGCCTAAATACACGCTAGAAGTTGGCGGCAAAACGTATGACATTGAGTCAGATCGGTCGCTATCTGATAGCGAGCTATCGTCATACGCATCCAAACTAGGCGGGAGTAAAGTTGCGGGCGTTGGTGTCGCTACAGCAATTCCATTTATCCCCGAGCAAACCCGGCAAGAGCTTGCTGAAACAGAACGCAACATCCGAGGTGGCGTGACGCGCGGCCTTGGGTCTGTAGCCGCCACAATCGGATTGCCGCAAGCCGCGCGGGCGTTGGGAGCGGCAAACGCGCCTAATCGCGAAGACATGGACGCCTATCTTGCGCGTACAATGGGTGTTGACCCTGGGTCGGCAGCGTACAAGGGCGGTCAAATAGCCGCTGAAATTGGCGCAGGGCTGCCTGTGCCTCGCGCTGCTGGTGCGATTGCTGCGCGCGTTCCCGGCCTAGCGCCCTACGCTCCTGCCATTAGTTCGTCTGGTTTTAATCCCGGCGCGCTAACTGGCGTGCAAAACCTGTTGGCGCGTGTTGGCGGCGGCGCAGTTGGCGGCGGTACGGCAGCAGCTATCGTTAATCCAGAAGACACTTTGGCCGGCGCTGTGCTTGGGTCTGTACTGTCCCCAGCAACTCAACTGACGTTAGGCGCTGGCCGCACAATTGCCGACCGATTTATTAACCCGGCAATCGGCGCAGCCAACGCGCTTGTTAAAGCTGGTGGCGAGGAATTGGCGAACGCGCTGCGAGCAACACGCGGCATGAAGACTACGCCGGGCTTTAAGCCGACTTTGGCCGAACGCGCGGTTGAGGGCGGCGTCGAGACGCCGGCGCTTGCAGCGATGGAGCGGCGGCTTCAAGAATTGCCGGTGGAAGAACAAAGAGTATTTGAGGCCAACAAAGCTCGCGTCGTTGCGTTGAGAAACGAATTAGCGTCTATTGAAAATGAGTTTGCCAAGCAAGGCGCGGCAGTCACGCCAGAGGCTACTGCTGAGTTGAACGCAGTGCGCAGTTCGCTACAACAGCGGCTAGCCGCAGAGCAAACTCAACTTAACAAACTGGCCGAGCAGTTGACCAGCGGCCTGAAAAAGACCGGACCGCTTGTGCCAGGTGAAGAGCTATCTGCGCGAGCGCAAGCTCTGAAGACTGAAACTCGGCAAAAAGTAGTTGCACCTGCGTATGACGCGGCGTTTAAGGCAGCGGGCGATACGCCAATCGACGTTAGCAATGTTGTTGCCAGCGCCGAGAACATTCTTGGTAAGCCATTGACGGCTTGGGATCCTAGCACTGCACCGCCCATTGTACGCGCGTTGCTGAAGTTGGCCCCGAAAATGCCGGAGGCTCAGCCAGTTGGAGCTGGGCGGATCTCATCGCGCATGATGACGACGCCCGCCGCTCCTGAAGGTCCGGCTACGTCAACACTTGAGAACCTTGACGCTATTCGCAAGGTCATCAACCAAGAGGTTACCGACGCCGCTCGCGGTACATCATCGCTGTCAGCGTCTGAGGCGCGCAACTTGATGGAGCTTCATAGCGCCATCGATAATGCGATTGGGTCTAGCACCACGTTGTCCGATGACGCCAAGCGTCTCTACTCATCTGCGTTAGAAACGTACCGCACGCAATTTGCGCCTCGTTTTAAGAGCGGCGAGACGGCGCGGCTGTTGCAGCCGTCGGCGTTTAACGAGACACGGCTGATGCCCGAAGATGCTGTCGGTAAATTCTTGGCCGACGAAACCAACGCACGTCAGTTCGTCACGACATTTGGCAACGACCCGCAAGCCCGAGCGGCTATGGCAGTGGGTGTTGAAGACATGTTTAGAAAGGCCGTTGTTGATCCAGTAACGCAGCGCGTTAAGCCTGACGCTGTAGCCAAATTCTTACAGACCAACGAGCGTCAACTAGACACCCTTGAGCAAGGCGGCGTAAGCATCCGCAATCGTCTTGAACAAGTGCAACAGCAAGCCGCCAATCTTGCCAAAGGGTTTGACAACTTGGCGGCGCTTAAAACACAGTTTGGCGGCGAGACTGCGCAAGATGTTGTAACCAATTTGTTGAAAGAGCCTTCGCGTATGCGCGCTGCGCTACAGCGCATGGATGACGGCGCAAAAAGCGCGTTGGCGCGTGAGACGTCTGATCGCGTGTTGCGTCAGATCAGCGATGGGCGCCCGCAGGACGCGCTAAAATTCTTGTCGGACAACAAAGCATCCGCCATGCAGGCGCTTGGCGGCAAAGGCGTTTATCAAGACATGGTGGATCTGACTGAGCAAGCCATACAACTCCGAAAAGTTCAGACGGAGTTCAAAGGTGTGCCGTCGTTTGCTGATGTGGAAAATACAATAAAAGATTTTGTGCCAAAATTGTCGCCGACTGAGTTTGATTCGTTGGCTACGGTTGCTCGTGACATTGCACGGGCGCAAAAAACTAGCGCGTTGGCGGATATCGGTACCAAGGCGCCCGCGCCCAAACCAGGCAAGGTTGCGACTGAAGCCGCAGAAGAGACAGGTTTTAAGCCGCCACCCTACTTCGACACAGCGGCTACAACTGCGCGATCGGTTTGGGCGGGGCTGGAAGGCCGCGTCAACAAGCGTGTTGCTGCACAGTTGACCGAGTTTATGTATCGAGATCCCGATGCGGCTATCGACGCAATTGAAAAGGCGCGCCAGCGCGCGACCGCTCGAAAAGCCTTTACCGACCGTGCGGGCCGCGCTACGACTGCCGTAGGGGCGCAAGCGGCGGAGACAACCAGAAACATGTTTACATTTGAGCAAGAACCTGAAAATGCCCTTGCGAGGTAACGATGGCATCAGCAAACGAAGTGGAGGCTCGCTTGTCAACGCATGAAGCGGTGTGCGCGGAACGATGGAAAGAGACGATCCTGCGCATCAAGCGGCTGGAGCATATCTTGATCGGCACTGCGGGCGCGATCATCATGCTGCTCTTGGGGCTCGTGTTAAAGGTGTGAGATGCTAGACCCAATCAGTCTGTTGGCGACTGCGACTGCCGTCTTCAACGGGCTGAAGAAGGCGGTTGAGATTGGCCGAGAAGCCGAGGATGTCTTTGGCCAGCTCGGCAAGTGGGCCGGCGCCGTCAGTGACCTGCAAGAGTGGATGAACGGCGAGCAGGCCAAGCCCCCGCTCTTCAAAAAGCTCACCTTTTCCAAATCAGCCACCGTTGAGGCGTTCGACGCCTACGCCGCCCAGGTCAAGATCAAGGAGATGGAAAAGACGCTGTACCACTGGTTCCACTACGGACCGCTCCAGCACCTTGGCCGCGACGGCTACGTTGAGTTTGTACAGATGCGGCGGCGCATCAAAGAGCAGCGCGAGAAGATGATTTACGAACAACTCCGACGCCGAAAGAAGTTGATCAGGAACGCAAGTGATGCAGGTTTGATAGCGGTGGTTGTGGCAACCGGTGGTTTGATTATGTTTCACATTATCATGTTCATAGTAAACAGGTGGCCGAGGTGAAGTACATCTTTGGCGTCATCGTCGTGTTGCTGGCCGTTCTGGTGTTAGCCCTCGCAGAAATAGCCAAATGATTGATATTACAAAGACCATAGGAGCTATTGCCGCAAGCGTTGCTGCGCTGGGCGGTGGTTATACGCTCGCAGACAAGATCGGATGGTTGGATAAAGCGATCATTGAATGGGCACCGGAGCACTTTAAGATTGAACCTGCCAAGCTGGGCGAGCCGATTACAGTGACGGTGGCGAGGATCAAGAAGCGCGATGACTGCTCGGTAGAATCGTTCATCCCAAGTATCCGAGACGGCAAGGGTATGGTGCATGAGGCGGTTCCATCGAACCCCAAGTTCTCCGGCCCAGCCAGTCCAGAGATTGACACCTTTACCTATACATTGAGCGTCAAGTCTGAGATGCAGCCCGGAAAAGCCACCCTGCTTGCAGCCATCAAGTACAAGTGCCCGGAAGGGGATAGAACAGTCTCCTACCCAAAACACAAGAACCTTAGTTTTAATCTGGAGGCAAAATGATCACGCTACTGACTACGCTTCTGTCCTTTCTCGCCGGGGGCCTGCCGAAGCTGCTGGACTTTTTTCAAGACAAGTCCGACAAGAAGCATGAGCTGGCGCTTGCCCAGATGCAGATCGAGCGTGAGCTTGAGATGCGGAAAGCTGGCTTCGAGGCGCAGGCGCGAGTCGAGGAAATTCGTACAGATCAGTTGCAGGTCGGTGCAGAGGTGACGATGGCTCAAACCGCCTTGGCCGAGAAGCAAGCCCTGTATGCGCACGACATTGCAATCGGGGAAGGCGCAAGCCGCTGGGTGATCAACGCCCGCGCTCTAGTCAGGCCAGTCATCACCTACGGAATGTTTGGACTCTTGTGCTTCATCAACGTCTTTGGTGCGGCGTATGCGTGGCACCTCGGAACCCCGTTTGCAGAGGTGATCGCTAATCTGTGGGATGCTGACACTCAGATCATCTGGGCGTCAATCATAAGTTTTTGGTTTGGAAGCCAAGCGTTCAGCAAAAAATGAACGCGCTGATCAAGATGCTCAAGCACCACGAGGGAGTACGCTATGTTCCCTATCGTTGTCCTGCTCATCTCTGGACTGTTGGTGTTGGTCGTGTTATCGACCCTGCTCATCTCCGTGTCCCGCTTGATCGAAGACTTGAGTTACCTATACCAGAAGGTTGGAATCGGACGCTAAGCGAGGCGGAAGTCGATGCGCTACTTCAAGAAGATCTTCAGCGGTTTCTGGCGGGGGTACTCAGACTATGTACTGTGGATGCTCTTGGGCCTCGCCATCTTGCACTCACTAGCTTCGCTTTCAATGTTGGTCTAGGCAACCTGCAAGCCAGCACGCTGCGCCAGAAGCACAACCGAGGCGACTACGACGGCGCATCTGAAGAGTTCTTGAAGTGGAATAAAGGCGGCGGGCGTGTCCTGCCAGGACTCGTCACCCGCCGCAAAGACGAACGCGCTATGTATTTGTCGTAATCAGTTTATCGATGTACCAGCGCGCTTTTCGCAAGTCCTCAACGCCGTTCTTCTGCTTCCAGCGCCACAAGTATTTGATGGCGTTGGCGGTGCAGACCGCATCAAGCCCTTCCAGCCCTGCGGTCGCTGACGCGAGCGCGTCGATGCATTCCACGCCGCCGCGTGTGTAGTGCGGCGGGTGGTTCACCATGTCTACCATTTAGCTTCTCCCAGTTCAGTCATCATATCCGCGTGCGTGCGGGTACGAGTTGAGCATCGGTCGGTCGTAGGTGGCACGCTGTTCGGCTGGTGCGGGAGCGGCTGGCGGGGGAACGGCCATGCGACAGATGTGCCAGGTGCGCTGTTGGGTGCGCGCGATTTTGCCTGCTTGTTCGAGATCATTGAGTGCCTTATTGACGGTTGCGTGGCTGTAGAGAAAGTAATCCGCAATCTGCTTGGGCGTTACGGGCTTCTTGCGGTCCTTCAAGTACCGCTCAACTTTGGTTGCTGCTGTCATGCTGGATTCCAATCTGATGGCGCAGCATCCGAGCCTCGACGACGACCGCTGCGCACAGGTCACGTGCGCGAGTGGGATCGTTGGCCATCATTGCCTCCCAAATCTCGTCCACGATCTGCTTCAAGTTTAGATAGCCTTCGCTGTAATCAACCACGTCCGACCTCCGATATGCGTGTGGGTTGTTGGGCGCGTGCCCACTTGTCATGGTACTCGGGAAGTTCCGACGGTGGCACCCAACCGTACCGGCGCCACGTCTTCTGCACGTCAGTCGCCACGCCTACGGCGTAGATTGCGTCGCACGTTTCAAGAGATCCAGCCTCTCGCGGGTAGTGCGTAATGCTGCCGCCCGCATATGCATCCGCTCGATCAAAGACACACGCTTCTTGCCTGCCAGTTCCGCTTCGATCAGTTGCCACAGTTCACTCTCCGTTAGTTGATTAAGCCTTCGTTGCAGTTCGCGCCAGTTCAATTCGCTTCTCCAGTTTTGCAATCTCCGCAAGCACCCGGTTGAGCGCGCGTTGGGCGGCGTTGAACTCCCGCTGCCGTATGCGCGCCTCGGCCCGAGCGGCCTTTAGTTGTTCAGTCCATCGGTTCATTTGAGCGCCTCTAGTGCCATATCAGATACCTCTCGTTTCTCATGTAAAGCCTTCCAAATCGTTTCATCCACCGTGCCCTCGGTCGTGAGCACATAGTTCAGCACGTCATGGCGCTGGCCGCCTCGGTGCAGCCGACCGACCGCTTGTTCGTAAAGCTCCAGCGACCACGGGAGCGACATCCACACCATGCGCGACTGGCCTTGCAGGTTGAGCCCGTGGCCTGCTGACGCAGGGTGGACCGCCAGCATCTCGATCTGCCCCGCGTTCCACCGCGCGATCGAGTCGTCGTTGGTGAGCGTCTGCAAACGCGGGAAGCGCGCCTGTAGCCCAGCCAGCTCGGCCTTGAACTGATACCAGACCAGCATGGGTGCTCGCTGGTTCTCGGCGTGCAGGTCCGCAACCGCATCGAGCTTGTGGTCTGACAGCCAGACGGTTTGTCGGGCCGTGTCGTAGACAAACCCCGCGCTCATCTGCTGGAGCTTGGACGTCACCGCCGCGGCGTTGGCGGCGATGACCTCGGCGTTGGGGTAGATGAGTGCCATCTCGCGTTTGAGCGTCTTGTAGGGCTCCATAGGCATCTGGAGCTTGATCGGTAGCGTGTGAAGCGGCGGTAGCGTGTCGCGGTACTCGTGCGACTCCAGCACGTACGTCCACGGACGGATGCGCTGCATGACCGCCTCAAGCGCGCCTGGTAGCGGCACGTAGTCGCCGAAGTCACGGTTGACGCAGTGGAAGTATTGCTGCAAGAAGGCGCCCTTGCTGCGGCCCAGCATCTGCTGGTCGACGATCTTGCACTGGCCAAAGACGTCTTCGAGGCCGTTGGACGTGAAGCTGCCGGTCAGCCCCCAGCGGATCTGCATGGGCTCGATGACCTTGTGCAGCGCCTTGAACCGTTTGCCTGACGGGTTCTTGAGCCGTGTCAACTCATCGAACACGACCGCATCGAAGTCGAGCTTCTGTTCCGACAGCCATTGCAGGTTGTCGTAGTTAGTGACAACCACTGGCGCGTCGGACGCAAGCGCTCGCGCCCGTTGGGCGGGCGAGCCGACGGCAACTGCGATCTCAAGACTTGGCGCCCAGAGCGCGGCTTCCGCCGGCCAAACCGACTGCGCGACGCGGAGCGGCGCGAGCACAAGAAAGCGCTTGGCATGTCGCTCGTCCAGCATTGCTTTCATAGCCGTGAGCGCGGTCGCTGTCTTGCCTGCGCCAACCCACGCGAGGATCATCGCGCGGTCGTTAGCGAACAAGAAGTCTGCGGCTTCGTCTTGATAGGGTCTAAGCCGCATTTTTTTCTTTCAGCTTTGCATCGATTATGTAAACAAACGCTTGCCAGTTTGTTCTCTCGCCGAAAGTCACTCGATTAACTAGTGCACGCGCTTCGTCGTCCGTCAGTTCGACCCATTCTCGCGGTTGCTCGATGGCAGCGCGGAGGTTGTCCATTGCTCCGTCGATCTCTCCCGGCAGGGCGATAGCGTTCTCTCCAATGCTGAGTTGGTTGATTTGCTCCAGCACTTCCAGCGCCTGCTTCATAACTGCGATGCTCATTTCGCACCACGCTGTTCGGCTTCCATCTCGCGCAGGTCCATCGCCACGTCCGCGACGCCGTGCCAGTCGCATCGTGCGATCATTACTTGCAGGTACTGAATCAAAATTGCTCGCTGTTCTTCGTAGCTCATTCCGTCATCTCCTTACGCAAGTCGCAACAGTTCAACAGCATCATCGACTTTGGAGGTCGTATAATTTCCGCGACCCCACAGATTTGACGCGATGTTGCACACTGCGCCTTGTAGCTGATCTAAAGAAAACTC
>Ga0315901_10007734_pt1 | contig 12636 bp, 11 predicted proteins | sample LakEriMetagenome_10_FD_203761 | JGI IMG/M metagenome (GOLD analysis project Ga0315901, IMG submission 203761) | Freshwater fungal communities from buoy surface, Lake Erie, Ohio, United States - Buoy 2 MA116 | ecosystem: Environmental > Aquatic > Freshwater > Lake | place: USA: Lake Erie, Ohio... | reverse complement strand
TCTATGGAAATTAAACGCCGCGGATTGATGTTTGTGCTGTCTTCGCCCAGCGGTGCGGGCAAGACCACGATCTCGCGCCGGTTATTACAACGCGATCCGCTGATCAAGTTATCGGTCTCCCTGACCACCCGGCCCAAACGCCCGGGCGAGACCGAGGGCGTAGATTATTTTTTTGTCACCCCCGAAGATTTCAATTTACGCCTCAATCGCGGCGAATTGCTGGAACATGCCAAGGTGTTCAATCATTACTACGGTACCCCCAGGTCGCCTGTGGAGGCGGCTTTGGAGTCTGGCTATGACGTGCTGTTCGATATCGATTGGCAGGGTACGCAGCAATTGGCGGAAACTGCACGCCAGGATTTGATCAGCGTGTTTATCCTGCCCCCCTCGACCCAGGAATTAGAGCGGCGATTGGTCGCCCGCGCTCAGGATTCGGCCGAAGTTGTGGCGTTTCGCATGAACAAAGCCAGCGACGAGATGAGCCATTGGAGCGAGTATGATTACATCATCGTCAACACCGATTTGGATCAAAGCGTGTTGACGGTTGAAAAAATCCTCCATGCCGAACGCTGCCGCCGCCAGCGGCAATGGGGCTTGGGCGATTTTGTCAAATCCCTGCGCCAGGGGCAGTAGGGCGTGTAGGTTTTAGGTTTTAGGTTTTAGGTTTTTTATAGCCCTCTGCAAAAGCAATTTTAATCGGTCATGCCGGCGAAGGCCGGCATCCATAGATGGCTCGAGCGGGACTCCGGCTTTTGTCTTTATGCGCTTTGTCGGACAAGCAGCTCTGGGCGGCGTCGATTAAAAAACTATCCCCACCTTTGCGTTTGGTGCATAGCATGTATGCGTTTTATTGATTTGAAACTTGCGCGATAACCGCATAGGATTTCCAAATGTTTTAGAAATTGCTGTAAATTGTAATTATATTACTTACAGCTATGACTATTGCAAGCAATGACCACAAAGGTCAAACAACAAAAGCTAGTCGTTATATGGCTGTATTTTACAGGATTGAGCAAAACGAAATTTGGATTCCGGGCGTGCGAATTTTGGCCCCCCGGGCCTAAACTTCTTATTTTTCAAAAATTTAGGATTCAATTTTCAACCATCATATAAACGAGGGTGTTATGAGTGCTGTAGCAGAAGCATCTACCGACCAAGTTGTAGCAACCTGGCTAGAAACAAATAGACCGACAGGTTTTGCCATTCGTTGGCCAAATGTTAAGGGTGATCCAAGCCAACTACTTGGCCAGGATTTGGAAACGCATGCGGCTCGTGCCAGTGACAGCCCGGGTGCAGTTGTTTTGTTTACGAACGCGAATAAACCAAATAAATGGTCGCAAGTGCCTGCGGATGTTGTTAATGCCGCCGCCGCTGCCGAAAAGGCAAAACGCGAAGCTGCCGACAGAAGTCGCAACGGACACTAAATCAACCGCCCAAATTCCGCGACCGACAGGTTTTCGGCGCGGCGGGTGGGATCGATTCCGGCTGTAATTAAACGCGCTTCGGCTTGATCGCCAAAGCGCGTTTTTAATGCGGCACGCAGCATTTTGCGCCGCTGGCCGAATGCTGCTTGGGTTAATTGTTCGACTTCTGAAAACTCGGCCGCGAATAATTTTTGCGGCCGGGGCGTAAAGCGGACCACCATCGATTCTACCTTGGGTGCTGGGGTAAAGGCGCTGGGCGGTAGGGTCATCACCCCCTCGCATTCGCATAACCATTGGCACAATACCGCCAGGCGGCCATAGGCTTTGGTATTGGGTTTGGCCAATATTCGCTCGCCGACTTCTTTTTGGAACATCAGCACCATTTGCGCGATGGAATCGGGCTGGGTGGCGATTGCCCGCAACCATTCGATCAATAACGGCGTGGCAATGTTATAGGGTAAATTGGCGACGATGCGCCGGGGCGCGCTGCCCAACTCCGTTGCCGCGATTTTAAGCGCGTCTTGTTGCAGTATTTCCAATTTGCCGGAAAAAGCGGCTTGAATTTCCGTTAATGCTGGAAGGGTTCTGAAATCTTTTTCAATGGCGATAATGTGCTTGGCCCCCTCGAGTGCCAAGGCGCGGGTCAAGCCGCCGGGACCGGGCCCGATTTCGATCACCGTGCCGCGATCCAAGGGGGCAGCAAAGCGCGCGATTTTTCGCGTCAGATTTAGATCGAGCAGAAAATTTTGCCCCAACGATTTTTCCGCGCGCAGCCCGTGGGCTGCGATCACATCGCGCAAAGGGGGGAGAGTGTCGATCCCGTTACCCATTGCTATGCCTGTAACTTTGCGGCTGCTTGGATCGCCGCGATCATGCTATCGGGGCGGGCGATGCCCTGGGCGGCGATATCAAACGCCGTGCCATGATCGGGCGAAGTGCGCACGATGCCAAGGCCAAGAGTGATATTGACGCTACGCCAAAAATCGATGGTTTTTACGGGGATAAGCACCTGGTCATGGTACATGCCGATGATCACATCATAGTTTTTACGCGCTTCTGGGTAAAATGCAGTATCGGCCGATAATGGGCCTTGGATATCAATGCCCTCAGCATGCAAAGCCGCAAGTGCGGGAATGATAACCCTTTGCTCTTCTGTGCCCAGTGCGCCGTCTTCGCCGGCATGGGGGTTAAGCCCGCAGAGGGCGATGCGGGGCTGTGGGATCAACAATTGCCGTTGTATTACGCTATGCAGGCGGCGCAGAAATTCCTGTAAGGCCGGAATTGTCATGCGCGTGCTCACATCCGCCAACGGTAGGTGGCCCGTAAAGGGTACAACGCGAATATGGTCATTGGCCAGCAGCATAATTGGTTTTTGCCCGCACAAAGCGCCCAAATATTCCGTATGCCCGGCATGGGCAAAGCCCCCTTGCAACATCGACGATTTGTGAGTGGGGTTGGTCACAAGCGCCGCCACTTGTTGCGATTGGCAAAAATCCACCCCAGTTTTAATGGACGTGGCGATTATACCCGCCAGCTCAGGCTGCGCCCGGCCCAGCGCCAGCGGCACTTGCGCTGGGATCGGCAGAACGGGCAGGGCGGAGGCGAAATGTGCAAGCGCTTGGGATGGGTGGGCGATGGGGGCCAGGGGAATGTTCCATCCGAAGTTTTTAATCAGCGCGGTCAAATAATCCAGGTCGTGATGCAATAAAAACGGCGGCAGAGAATGGGCGTGGCGCTGCTGCCAGGCTTTGAGCGCAATTTCTGCGCCGATCCCGCCGGGGTCGCCCATGCTGACAAAAATTGGCAAAGAGTCTAGCATGTTAGCTGCGGATCTCGATCAAGGCTTGGCTGCGAAGATCCCGGATATATTTTCGTGCCGAAGTTTCCAGTTTTTTCTGCCGCAACATTTCCGTCACGCGCGCCCGATCGATTGGCGGCATATCCGCGTCGGTCGGAATGCGTGTTTCACGTAAGAACAAAATGGTATAGCCATCGGCGGTGCGCAGGGGTTTACTGATCTGATTGGGCTGCATCGTAGCCAGGCGCTTGTCCAGCGCGTCCGGCAATTGTCCCCGTTTGATCCAGCCCAGATCGCCGCCATCGGGGGCAGAGGGGCTTTGCGAAAACTGCCGCGCCAGGGGTGGAAAGGGGGTGCCGCCCAAAATCTCGCTCACCAACCGATCGGCCAGTTCCTTGACCTGCGGCTCGTCCTTGGGCGATTCGACGGCCAGGGCGATTTCCGCTACCAGGTATTGCTGCTCGCGCATGCTGGCTTTTAGTTTGTCGATTTGCGCGTTGATATCGTCCTGGCCAATAACGACGCTGGTGCCGAAACGCTGGCGCACCACCTTAGTCCAACTGATCGTAGCGCGAATCTGATCGAGCAGGGAATCATAGCTGCCGCCTTTGCTTTCGATATGCGCCTCGAATCCTTCGGGCGGCATGTTGTTCTGTTGCGCCAGCCGGGCGATGGCAGAATTCAAATCCGCTTCGCTGACCATAATGTTCATGCGCCGCGCCTCTTGGAGTTGCAGGCGCTCATCGATCAAGTTGCGCAGAATCTGCGGATAAATCTTTTGCCGGTTTTCGTCGTTCAATTCGATATTGGTTGATAACGCCACGAGCGACAGGCGCTCTTCGACGTCGAATTTTGAAATAACTTCGTCATTGACGGTTGCTGCCAAACTCGTTTCAACCGCGCCCGCTGGCCAGGCCATTAGGCATAGGCAAAATAACATCGCCGCGCGTAAAAATTTTTTCATATTCGCTCCTCTTTAGGGGGTGTATTGCGGCAACAACGTGCCGGTGTATGATTCAGGTCGCTGCGGGGTGAAATAATCTTTTTGCATCTCCCCGCCCAGATTTTTTAAATCGACGCGAAAGATCAAGGCTGTGCCAGGCTTGTTTTCGCCATCGCTGATAAAGTCGCGTTCCAGGGATAGGCCCGATGAAATACATTCATCGGCATAGGTGATGCCCACGCCCCACTCCCGCGTGCCGCTATTGGCATTGACATCGCGCACCACCCGCCCCGACAGGTTCCAAAAATTGGTCATTTGCCACGAGGCGCGCGCGCCAATTTCTTCGCGGTCGCTGAATTCCCCACCGCCAGCCAGGCGGTCGAGGAAAATATAATCTAACCCCAGCTTGACGGGGCCGGTATGCGTCACGGCCGAAAACTCGCTGCGGCGCAAGGCAGCGTTGTTACTATCGACCCGAAACCGATAAATCAGGTCTAATTTCTCGCTCGGGTTCAACTCTACCTTGCCGACGACATCCGATAAATCGCGGTCAAGGCCGCTGCCTTTGGCATAGGTGTTGTCTTCGCGCCAACGATAGCTTTGGCCAATAAAAATTTTGCCGCCACGGCTTTGTTCGTCGAACAAGCCCATTTGCAGGCCGTAATCCACGCGCTGGCCGCCGGCGATGCGGTCGTAGCCGGGGAAGCGCTTGAGCGAGAACAAATTACTCTCGTCGAATTCAAACGTCTGGCTATCCTCGTTCGGGATGCGGCTATTGCGGCCGACATTGGGCGCGCTGACTACGGTTACAATCGGCTCGACATAGCTGGTTAATTTTTGCTCGTTCAAATCGACTTTGCCAGTCAATGGCAGACGCCAGCTTAATGCCGCCTGCGGTATAGCGCGGCCGCGCCAGCCATCTTGCGATTCTGCAAGCGTGGTACCAGGATTGTCGTAATCATTGATGCGATATCCCACTGCAACGGCGCGCACGGTTAAGTCCAGCAACTGGCCATTATCGCTTTGCCACGGGCGCTGCCACTGCCAGTCGGCGACCGCGCGGCTGCTATCGGTGCCGTCGCGGCGAACTATGTTCAATAAACCCGTGTCCACCTGCCACTGCCCGCCAGCTATGGCGTCGTCGGCGACGTAATTGTAACTTAGCTGCGGGACGACGATTGGCGTAGTGCGCGAATTGTCGAAATCGCGCAAACCTTGGAACGACAAGGCGCGGACGTTGGCGTAGGAGCGGCCATAAAACCCCTCGGCCTGCGCCCGGCTAATCAAGACGTCTTGCCCACCAAAGTTATAGCGGCGCAAATAAGTTTTATCGGAAACACGATTCAGCACAACCGTGCTGCGCCATTCGTCGTTCCAATCCTGGTTCCAGGCGGCATTGATGTGACCGCGTTGGGTGTTGCGGTCGCTGTTGTCGCGGCTGCGTTTTTCCACTTCGCCACCGGAGAATTTAAAATCCAACAAGCCGCTGTCCAGCCGCTGTCGATAGCGGTTGTTTAAAATAAAACCGTCTTTGGTCATTACAATCGGCTCGACCGTCCAATCCCGCGATGCATCGATGGAGTAATAATAAGGCTGGCGATAGACAAAACCCAACTCGCTAGAATTGCGTATTTGCGGCGGCAAGAAACCGCTGCGCCGTTTCAATTCTGGATCGGGGTGAGATAGATACGGGCTATATAAAACCGGTACGCCATATAATTCTAAGCGCGCGTCTTGGTATTGTATCTCATGCCTGACTTCGTCGTGGACGACTTTTTTGGCCTTTAATTGCCACGTAGGCGCGGCATCCGGATTTTTGGCGCATGGTGCGCATGGCGAATATACCGCATAATCCATGGTTTTACTGGTGCCATCGCTACGGGTGGCGCGGCGGGCTGCTAGGCGCGAATCGTCGCTGAGCCTAACCCGCAGGTTTTCAATCACGCCCTGGCGCATTTCCGGCTGCAATTCGGCGTAATCGGCATACAAAGTTTCGCCCGCGACATCGCGAAACACGACATTGCCAGTGGCGATAACCCGGTTACGCTTGGCATCATAGGTAAGGGCATTGGCGATAATGGTGCGTGCACCTTGCACTACCCGCACACCGCCCTTGGCGGTGACGATTTGCGATTGTTGGTCGAAATCGACCTTGTCCGCTTCGAGATATACGGGCTCGGTTGCTAATGCGGCCATGGTCTTGCCGCTTTGCGGGAATAGCGATGGTGCCTGCGCCCAAGCAGGACCGCACAGGGTCAGCCATAACAGCGCCAAAATCGCATAAGAAAAGCGCATTCTAACCGTCTTCGTAATGCAGCATGCTGGTGACACCTAAAAGCGCGGTAACCACAAACGGCGCCCACGCCGCCAGCCATGCGGGCAAGCGCCCCGAACCGCCCAGAGCATGCACGATATTGCTAAAACTGTAAAACATAAACCCGGCCAGCAAAGCCCCAGTTATCAACAGCAAGGTGCGCTTTTGCCGTTGCGGCGTAATGGAAAAACAAGCCGCCAGCAACACCATCGCCATTAACACAAAAGGTGTCGTCAAAAGCACTTGGAAATGCAAACGATGGGCGGCGGTGGCAAAACCGGAATTTTCCAGGACTTGAATAAAATCCGGCAATTGCCATATCGACAAGCTTTGCGGCGGGGAAAAGCTTTCTTGGATTTTGCTCGGCGTTAAATTGCTGGGCATGCTGAGTTGTTTGAGCTGATTGCGCTCGCCATCGGCGGCGGTGACAGTCGTGTCGCTGAATTGCCAAGCGTTGTTCGCCAGCCTCGCCGACACTGCGTCCACGCGCTGCTTGAATTGAAACTGGTTATCAAAGATAAAGGCGTTGATGCCGCGCAGGCTAAAATCCGGCTCGACGATGGATGCGTGCACGATCATCTCGCCGCTATCGTCTTTTTGCCGCAGCCACAATCCATCCGTGGATATGAATGCCTGGTTGATGCCTTCTTCGAAATATTTGGCTTCCAAATGGGTAAATCGGCCATACATCGCAGCCGCAAAGGGGTTGAATAACGCTACCTGCAAGACGCCCCAAACCCCGGCCACCACCAAGGCGGGTTTAAGGAATTGCCAAGCCGATACGCCACCGGTGCGCATGACTACCAATTCGTTGGAGCGGTTCAGCCGCCAAAAAACCCCGATCGCACCAAACAGAAATACGAAGGGCGACAATGTTTCCATCATTTGCGGCAATTTTAAAAACGCCATATAGGCGATCTCGGCCATCGACACGAATTCCCGGCCTGCTGCCCGGCGCAGCAATTCAACCGCATCAAAAGTGCAAACGACGAAAGCCAGCACGCCAAAAGCCAAGGCATAGCCCAGAGCGAATTCGCCCATCAGATAGCGGTTAAGCCGCTCATGCAGGCGCATTCTGACCTCGCGGAATGGGATCGAGCTTGATATTGCGGGCGGGGTAGGGCCGCAGATAAAGTATGCTGCCGATGATCGCCCCGCCCGGCAAGGAATAGGCAGCAGCCAGCCATAACGGGTGCAGTGCCGAATCGATGCCGATGGCGTTGTATGTAAATAGAATGAGGGCCTGTAAGCCGACCATGCCAAAAATCCCGACTGCGATTCTTTGTCCCATGCTTTGCCGGCGGGGCAGGCAATCGCGAAATACGGCCAAGGCCAAGAGTGTAAACACCAAAATGTTCAATGGCATCAGCAAACGTTGATGGCCGATCGATAGCTGCCGTAATTGCGCGTTGCGCGGCAGGGATGAATCGGGGTTCAGCAAATCGGATAGCGCCATTTCCTTGGGATCGGCGTTACGGGCGGTGGTGTCTTGGTTTAGGATTTGTTGCAAGTTCAAGGTATAGGAATCGAAATACAACATGGTCACAGCGCCAGTATTCTTATCCATGACCTGGCGGCTGCCGTTGACCACGGATATGATTGGATTGCCGCTTTGGGTCATGACATTGCCGCGCTGGGCAAAGACAGTCACCGGGCGGGTAGAATCGCGATTATCATGGACGATAATGCCATTTAGCGATCCATCCCTCTGGCGTTCGCGGACATACACGGTAATCCCCTTGGCGACTTGGGCAAATACGCCTTCTTCCAAGAGGGTCATGGAATAATCATTGCGCAGGCGGAATTGCAAATTCTTGAATTCGCCAATCGACCAGGGGCTAATCCACAAAGTTAAACTGGCCGTGAACAAGCAGGCGGTGACGGCCAACAGCAATGGCGCGCGGGCGATGCGCCAGGCGCTAAAGCCCCCCGCATGCAATGCCACAAGCTCGCTATCCGAAGATAGGCGGTACAAAGTAAACAGCACGGCGGCGAATATGGTCAATGGCAGCACCAAGGGCAGCAGCGCCGGGATGGTCAAAACCGCCAAATAGCCAAAGGTTGAGACAGGAACGCCGCGATTGACAATAAAATCTACTAGCTTCAAGGATTGGGTAATCCATACAATCAACGTCAAAGCGCCGGTAAATAGCAATGCGGCCAGCAAACTTTGCCGCCACAAATAACGATCCAATTTGGTAAAAGCCCAGGACATGTGGCTGGAATTTAACGTTTTTGCCACGACATAGCCAGTAATTTCGCCCAATCTTCGATCCCATATGGGAAGTGGCGCGGATTTAATTTACTTTAAGCCGTCAATTTAAATACGGGGAATTACAATGAAAATTGCTTTTGCTGGATTGGGCATACCTAAAACCGGAGCTTATGTGGTAGCCGTGGCCGAAGGCCGCGAATTTTCTGCCGCCGCCAAAGAAGCGGACAAATTAACCAAGGGGCAAATTTCCCGCGCCGTCAAAACCAGCAAATTTACCGGCAAACGTCATCAGTTTTTGAATATCGTAGCGCCGCACGGGGTTGAATGCGACCGGATCGTGCTGATGGGTATCGGCAAGGCCAGCGAATTGACCGAGCATCAGGCCGAGGCTCTGGGCGGAAATTTGTTTGGCCATTTGGGCAAATCATCGGACAAAACCATTACTGTTGCTATCGATGGCATTTCGGGCGCCAAGCTTGGGGCGGCGTCGATCGCCGCGCATTTCGCCGTGGGCGCGCAATTGCGGGCGGATCGTTTCGATAAATACAAAACCAAAGAAAAAGCCGAAGACAAATGGTCGGTCGAGCATTTCCATGTCCTGTGCGACAAATCCGCTGCCGCTAAGACGGCGTTTACAACTTTGGAAAAAATCGCCGATGGCGTGCGCTTGACCCGGTTGTTGGTCAACGAACCACCGAATGTGATTTACCCGGAATCCTTTGCCGCCCATGCCAAGCAGTTAACCAAGTTAGGGGTCAAGGTAGAAGTGCTGGATGAAAAACAGCTAAAGTCGCTTGGCATGGGGGCGTTATTGGGCGTGGCGCAAGGCAGCGTCCGCCCCGCCCGCGTGGTGTTGATGCATTATGATGGCGCAGGCAAGGCCAAGGGAAAAAAATCCGGCCCTATCGCCTTGATCGGCAAGGGCGTGACCTTTGACACGGGTGGCATTTCGATCAAGCCCGCCGGTGGTATGGAAGAAATGAAATGGGACATGGCCGGGGCAGGGGCGGTGACCGGTGCCATGATGGCGCTGGCCGGACGCAAAGCCAAGGTGAATGTTTTGGGTGCGGTGGGTTTGGTTGAAAACATGCCCGATGGCAATGCGCAACGCCCCAGCGATATTGTGAAATCCTATAATGGTCAAACCATCGAAGTGCTAAATACCGATGCCGAGGGGCGTTTGGTATTATGCGATGTCATGGCCTATGTGCAGGAGAAATACAAACCACACACCATGATCGATCTGGCAACTTTGACGGGCGCGATCGTGGTTGCTTTGGGTAGCGAATTTGCCGGGCTGTTCAGCAATAATGACGAGCTGGCTAAAAACCTATCCCGCGCAGGCGATGCGGTTGGCGAAAAACTATGGCGTATGCCATTGGCCGAAGCGTATGACAAAGAAATGGAAGGCTTTCAATCCGATTTGCGCAATATCGGCAGCGGCCGCGAAGCAGGCAGCTGCACCGCAGCAGCGTTTTTAGGCAAGTTTGTCGAAAAGGGCGTGGCTTGGGCGCATTTGGACATCGCTGGCACGGCCTGGTCGAAAAAAGATCATGGCGCAGTGCCCAAGGGGGCGTCGGCGTTTGGCGTCCGCTTGTTGGATAGATTTATCGCCGATCATTTTGAATAGGCAATAAGCCCTTGATTTAATGATGTGTTGACCTTATAAGCAGTGCAACATTTTCATTCACGCAAGGATCTATTATGGCTATCGAACAAACCTTTTCCATCATCAAACCCGATGCGACCCGCCGCAATATCATCGGCAAAATCAACGCCATCATCGAAGCGGCTGGTTTGCGCATCGTTGCGCAAAAGCGCATTCACATGACCCTGGCGCAAGCGCAGCAATTTTACGCTGTTCACCGTGAACGGCCATTTTTCGGCGAATTGACGGAATTTATGGCCTCGGCGCCGGTGGTGGTCCAAGTATTGCAGGGCGAAAATGCTGTCGCCAAATACCGCGAAGTTATGGGCGCCACTAACCCCGCCAATGCCGCGCCCGGCACGATCCGCAAAGAATGCGCGCTATCGGTCGGCGAGAATTCGGTGCATGGCTCGGATTCTTTGGATAACGCCAAAATTGAAATCGCCCATTTTTTCAGCGGCATCGAAATCGTTGGCTAACGGCGTTGATCCCAGACAATAAAAAACCACGCACAGGCGTGGTTTTTTTATGCCCAAGCGTATGACGGTGAATTAGACCAAAAACAATGCCATGCCCACCAAAATTACGATGGTTGCGGCGATGGCAATTTTGGTCAGCTTCAGCATGCCGCCATAGGTTTTTTGCGCGTTGAGCAAATATGGATCGTTCGAAGGGGTCGGGGTTTGTGCCATGATTTCCTCTATTGTCGTAATACCCATAGACTAGTTTTTAACCGCTTACAGGTCAAGAATTTCAACGCGGCCATTTTTAATTCGCAGCCGGTCTTGGCAAAACAACTGCACTGTTTTGGGATAGATTTGATGTTCCAGCGCCAGCACCCGTTCCCCCAAGGTGTCGGGGGTGTCGCCCGGTAATACCGGGCAGGCAGATTGCAGAATGATTGGCCCTTCGTCCATGCCAGGGGTCACAAAATGGGTGGTGCAGCCATGTTCCGTGCCGCCATCGGCCAACACCCGCGCATGCGTGTCCAAGCCTTTGTAGTTTGGCAACAAGGAGGGGTGGATGTTGACCATCTTGCCCGCCCAGTCCAAAACCAGTTTTTCCGATAGGATGCGCATAAATCCGGCCAGACAGACTAGGTCAACGCGCAGATCGGTCAATATCCGATGCAGTTCCGCATCATAAGCATCCCGCGCGACGCCTTGGCTGGGATGGATGATGGTGGCAACGCCGAATTGCTGCGCGATACCAAGCCCAGCGGCATCGGCGCGGTTACTGATCACGGCAACAACTTCTGCGGCGGTGACCGGTACGGGTGCCAGGGGGGTATAGACCGCATCCAAGAGCGAGCGCATATTGCTGCCCCGGCCCGAGATCAGTATGGCCAGCCGTTTTTTATGGGCTGAGCCTGACATCACCTAGACCCACGCCTTGTCCATGTTTTTGAACAAAACTGCCCGGTCGCTTTCCATGCGGGGCACAACCTGGCCGATGCGATAAACGCGCTCGCCAGAATTGGTGAGCGCTTTTTGCACTGCCTCCGCCTTGTCAGGCGAGGTGACGACGATCATGCCGATACCGCAATTAAAGGTACGGACCATTTCGTCGATCGGTACGCCGCCGGTTTTCATCAACCATTGGAAGACCGGTGGCAATGGCCAAGCGGCCAGATCGATTTCCGCCGAAACTTGAGGCGGTAGGACGCGCGGCGTGTTTTCCAACAAGCCACCGCCGGTGATATGGGCCAGCGCTTTGATTGATTGCTGCCGCACCAACGGCAAACAGCTTTGCACATAGATCCGAGTGGGGGTCAACAAGGCTTCGCCCAAAGACATATCTTTGGCAAAAGGGGCTGTGCCGCGATAATCGAAGCCGATGTCGTTGACGATTTTACGCACGAGCGAGAATCCGTTGGAATGAATGCCGTCCGAGCCCAGGCCAATCAACACATCACCCGCTTGCACATTGCTGCCGGTCAACAACATATCGCGCTCGACCGCACCAATGGCGAATCCGGCCAGATCGTAATCTTCGCGGCTATACATGCCCGGCATTTCCGCCGTCTCGCCACCGACCAGGGCGCAGCCAGCGATTTTACAGCCAACGGCAATACCCGCAATCACTTCACGCGCGGTTGAAACATCCAAATGGCCCGTCGCGTAATAGTCGAGGAAAATCAAAGGCTCCGCGCCCTGCACGATCAAATCGTTGACGCACATCGCCACCAAATCAATGCCGACGGTATTGTGTTTGCCGTATTCAATGGCGATTTTCAATTTCGTACCGACGCCGTCGGTGGTGGAAATCAATAACGGGTCCTGATACCCCGCGCC
>Ga0315901_10007731_pt1 | contig 12639 bp, 10 predicted proteins | sample LakEriMetagenome_10_FD_203761 | JGI IMG/M metagenome (GOLD analysis project Ga0315901, IMG submission 203761) | Freshwater fungal communities from buoy surface, Lake Erie, Ohio, United States - Buoy 2 MA116 | ecosystem: Environmental > Aquatic > Freshwater > Lake | place: USA: Lake Erie, Ohio... | reverse complement strand
AGACATCCACCCGAAACACACGTCTCAACAAGCGTGCCCAACTCCCCTGCCCAAAACGTCGGTGTTTGCTCACCTGCTCTAACTTCTCGCTTGGCTCACTCTTCCTAGCTTTTGCACCTTTCAAACTTCCAGGCTTCAGATCACCTGAGATTTTAGACCAACAAACCACTTCACAACACATGCGAGCACGAGTAAGGCTAAAGCGATCCAATCCGCAAGAACGACACGACGGATCGCTTCGTTGTAGGAACCGACGTCCCAAGACAAAATCAGAAAACTGATGACGCTCACGAGCCCAATTGGGAGAGCCAAGATCTGGTATTCCACGCGGAAAGCTCCAAGTAGCATGACGCCACCGATGATTCCAAAAAGCACAGCCCGATGTCGCATGAGAATCTGCAAATTGGGATCAGAAAAATCTCCCCCATAGAGTCGAGTCAAACTCTGTACACCCAAAACCCCGGTAACAGGCAGTAGATGAATGATGGCCACAATAACTAGGGCTACAGAAATGAAATGTTTCATGACGATCCTCATTTACTCTTCGACAAAGGGTGAAGCCTGAATCATGTCCAAAAATCCGATTTTATCAAGGACTCCGAGGCGAGTCGATGGACATTTGGCAATGGTGCTAGCAAAGGTCGCACAGAGGTGCTGCTTCATGTTCAACCTTGGATATTGAGCTACCACCTGATCGCGCGTTGCAGCATCGAGACGATGATATTCTTTGCCGACGACATCGTAAGCAGCCAAATTTAAAGCCCGTGCGACCGGGCGCTCGCGCGAAACATCTGCATTTAGGTGACAGGAAATTGCATCTGCGACCTCTCGTGCTAAAGAATTAGCGTAGCCACGCTGGGAAAAAAAGAAAGGCCTTTTCCGCTCCTAAAAAGGCAAAACATTCCCCTTCCGTACTTTGATGCGGTGCAACCAAAGCAAGGTCTTGAAAAAGACAGGAAAGGTAAAAGGTGTGCTTTGCCGCTCTATTCTGATAAGAAAAAGTTACACTCTGCTGACGAAAATTTGAACGCTATTCTGGTGGTCATCAATGAACCAGGATCTGATCCAAAAGCCAAAAGCCCTGCATACTGTCAGCTGTGTGGGGCGACGTGAATGAGCAGTGGCTGCAGCCGTCCGGATATGATCGGCTGTGACGATGTTACTTTGTTCAGTCGCAGCAGCGACAAGATCTCCTGAGGCAAGCTGATTGGCACGACGCAGGCTTCCTTCGGAGCCCTGCTGGATGGCAACCAGTGCGGATGGTTCGAAGAGGTTTTTCTTTATGCCTTCAGGTATGAATTCAGAATTTCCAATGCTTTCGAGCTTCTTCACCTTCGATGAATCTGACATCTACGACACCTCTGTCCGTCACTCTTGCTTCACGAAATTGTCGGAATGTGTGTCGCAAAACTTGCAGTCGCTCCGAATCTTTGAAAATAAGCTCTTGAAATGAAAGTAATCTCGAGATCGACTTTATCGTCGAGTTTAGAGGTGAGGTCCTTGCTCTCGAAGTCAAGAGTGGTCGACGAACTGCCAAATTCTCTGCGGCAGAAGCTTTTGCTAGGCAACAGCCACGAGCTCGATGTCTGACGATTGGGAGTGGAGGTCTTCCTATGGAGGATTTCTTTTCCATGTCACCGAGGAAGCTATTTACTACATAATGAACTTAACCCCGAGAATATGCGGGCTCACGAAGAGCCCGTCAGACAATTCTTCCCTCAGCTTCCGGGAATCAAAACTTTATCGATAATGTGGATCACACCATTGCTCGTGACGATATCAGCTTCGGTCACTTCTGCCTTGGTCGATGTTGAGTCGGTGACTTTCACCTTTCCGCTTTCGGGAGCTGCTGTGATGCTCTTGCCTGCCAGCAGCGTCCCGGCCGTCACGGCGGCTGTGATCGCGGTGGACTTCACTTCTTGGCCGAGAACATGATACTGAAGTACGCTCGTCAGAGCATCGCCAGTGGGCAAGGTACCAAGCGCAGTGAAGGCAGCGTTTGTAGGAGCAAAGACTGTAAAGGTTCCTTCGCTGTCACTCAGAGCTTCAACCAAGTTCTGGCTGACGACCGCTCCAGCCAAGCTAGTCAGATCGTACCGTTTGGTGACAGCTGATACCACTGTCCCGATTGCATCAGGAATCAGAACAGCATCGATGATATGAATCACAGAGCCATTCGCGGTGCGAACATCAGCCGTAGTCACTTTTGCACTCCCGTTGACTTTGACTCCATCTGCATTTTTTACAACATAGACTTTTTCCGTGGTGAGCGTAGCAGGTGCTTGTTTTTCCGTCAGCTCACTTGCCAAAATACCTTCTGAACCTGCACTGGAGACAACATGATACTGCAAGATGCTCGTGACCACATCGGCAGGAATGTCGCCAGCTTTAGCAGCTTCAAATGCGGCGTTCGTAGGAGCAAAAACAGTCAGGTCTTTGCCTTTGAGAGCTTCTGCAATAGCCGGCCGAGCTGCGACCAGAGAAGCTAAAGTCGAAAGGCTCGGGGTGGCTTGCGCAGCAGCAACGACATCTGCAGGAAGAGTCGCTGTATCGTCGTCGTCATCATCCTCACTGCAGGCCACCGAGACACTCATGAGAGCTAAAACAGCCATTGATTTCACTATCACTGCGTTGATTCGCATACAAGCCTCCTATTGAGACAAGCAATTTGCTTGTCGTAGCTGACGAGAATGTTCTACAGAACTTTGGCGATCCTACCTTCAGCTCAATGTGTGAACGAGAAACAAAGTGATGCCTTCGTCATGGGAGTAAACATGCTGATGCCGATTCCTGTACCCGATGAGCACCATGAAGGACTACCGTAGGATACTGCGAATTCGTCGTGCCGTCCACAGATAACCTAAATACACTGTATAAGATAAGCCCTTCAATCCTCCCGGCACGGATGCGTTCTCTGAGCTTCAGAACTTTAGGTGCCTAGCTTCCGGATGGTTCCACAATGCTGAGACACGAGCAAGGAGATTCGATCTTCTATCCTCTTCAATCGATAGAAGGAAAAAATTGGTAGCCTGGATCATCCCCAGTGGGCGCGGCGATCAGGCCTCCTTCCTCCTTGCTCTTGTGTCCGTTCGCCGTCTTTTGCAGGAGCTAATACCACCCTGGGTCGATGGATTCTACGATCTCAGTTTGGTAGACAGGACAGATGGTGCTGAGGGAGCCAGAACTCCAGAAACTCGATGACGGCTTATGGTTCCTCTATCCTCCTTGCAAAATTCAGATCGGTCATTTGTATTTATGACCAGTCAAAATACCCAGTCATTTACTGTCAGATACACGAAAGTAGAGTTAAAGCCCTGATTTGTAATGGCGTTTTGGCTGAAGCCAAACTGTTAGCAATCCCTTCTTGATTGTTTTCCTTCTCTCGCATTGAATTTGGACTTGCTCAATCAGCTTTGGTTCAAACTCTGCCTCAGGATCTTCAACACGTTTCTCTCGCATTATGCGCGAATTTAAGAATGTGGCCCCGATTTCTTGAGCTGCAGCTATTTGAAGTGGTTCATCTACCGTGATGCTACTGTACTGTGTATTTTACGGGATAGCCATCGCGGAAGTCTTGATGCCAGGGAGATTAAGCGACTCGCTTGTGGCAGGAGCACCGTGGACCATCGCCATTATGATAGATGCCACTCTTCATCCGCGTTCGACCCTTCATGTGCATAACGCTCAACGTTTTAATCATGGCTAGGGCTTTGTCATCGGCCATCAGTGGACCAATATCGTCGTGAATATCAATGAACGTATTATTCCGCTGCGGCCTATTCCGTTTTGGTCGAAAAATGAATGCAAGCGACGCGGCGTGCCTTAGGAAACCGAGCATGATCGCCTTAAAGTTTATCTCGAACAGCTGAACCTTGCGGCAGTGGTTGGAAGCTACGAATCCCATGAGGTTGTCGTTCTCCCTGACTCTGGTTATGATAACAAAATCTTTCAAAATGCCTTAATTTAGAGAGGCTGGGATTTTCTAACTGCGCTAAAAATAAGTCGAGCTGCGATTTCCAGTAATCAATCGACTGAATACCGTCGTATCGATGATCTATTTTGGGCAACAAGAAAGCAGTCACCATGGAAAGCTATCCGTGTTGAAACTGATGGCCGAAAAAAGCGAAGGAAATTTCGCGTGCGTAAACTCCAAAGTTACATCAGGGGAATTACCGGCAAAGTAGCATTGGTTTGCTCGGAGAAGTCTGGAAAGACAGGAAAACGCTTTTATGCTTGCTCTCGACCAGGAATTGATGCGGGTGTTTTGATTCGTGCGTATTCCAAACGTTGGCATGTGGAGCTTTTTCATCGCGCAACGAAAAATCAGTTCGGCCTTCTTGATTAAGGTATCGAAGAATTTAATGCTTTGACGGCGCATATCCACTGGGTATACTGTGCTTATCTCTTGCTTCACGAACTCGAGGTTCCCGATGCGGAAATCCTAACGGAAAAGCAAAGCAGGCTCACACACCTTGTTAACAAAGGACCTTGGGAGGATTGCTTGTCTAAAATCATAGCTGCCAAGACTCAGTGCGGAGGACGCAAAAGACAGGAAATCCTGCTGAGAATGGCTCTACAGCATGCGGCTGCTTTGTAGGCATTGGGGATCAAGAGATTCCTGGGTAGGCGAGATTTTCGTGCATAATGTGAGTTAAAGAATGCCGCAGCGCAGATAAGCCTCCAGCTCATCCCGTACGTATTTTAGCAAAGAACAAAGTTCGCGTTCATCCATGAATGTTGCGAGTGGCTCGGCAAGAGTCTGATATAGAATGGATGCTGTCGGTCGACGTGCCTCTTAAGGAGGCGGAAAAGTTCCTGCCTTCATGATCGCAGAGCATGCAGGACGATCTTCGACTGCGCCAGCGACACCGCGTGGATGGACCGAGACATCTTTCTGGTCAGGCGTTCTGGGGCCTCGATTCCATATGGATTTCCGTGAAATCACGGCAGTAGCTAGTGCTCGGGTCAGGGAGGGGCGCGGCAATCAAATCGCGAGCCGAAGCTCAATTGACCCCGTTTGCCTCAATGCCCCTCGCAGCGTACTCCCGGATTTCCCGCATCCGACGCTAGGAGATCGAGAGGACCGTAACGGTCCTCGTGAACTCTTAACGTAAGGTTCATGGCATATTCGGAGTGCACGTCGACACCGTGTGTCCTCTGCATCCGCACCTGCCTTCCCTCAGATCAGGTCGACTTCGGACCCTGCTCCCACGGTGCTAGACTCAGGGCCGTAAAGAAGCTGATGCGCTCCATTCGTTCCAAAGAAAACTTCGCGAGTAAAAGGCCCGAGCAGCCGTCCCTGATGCAAAAGAACAACAGTATCGGCCCAAAGTGCCGGGCACTGCAGGCAGGTCGGGCCTATCGCCATAGGCATCCAAGCTCTGACGAAACTGCTCCAGCTGGGCGATCGCCGCCTGTGCGCCGGCCTGGGGCAGAGGTATCCGCGCATGCCGGACATTGCTGCTGAGATAATGTTCAAAGAGCTTAGTCTGGGCAGATAGCTTTTCGGGCGTCAAGAAATCTGACCAACGCAGATGAAAAATCGGCTCGATTTTACCCTCGCGTCAGCGCTTGCTGTGCTCGAGTGCCTGTCGCTGACGATGGACTTGCTCTTCGATGTGAGGCTCTGCCAAGAGCTTGAGCCACTGACGCTGAAAGGGCTAGTAGACCTGACAAGGAGTTATGCGTTCCGCGGCCTTTAAAATCTCTTCTGGCTCGATCAGCAGGTGATCCCGTTCGTTGTGGGTTGTAAGGCCCCATGCCGAAAATTTTTCCTGCATCCTCTGATTGCGAGTCTCCGCGCGAAGGGTTGGTAATCACGATTCTAGGACACCGTCGCTGGTAGCCCCCGGTCACTGTTTTTCAAGCAGCCAAAAATGTCTTCAAATCCCTGGTCTGGACCGATATCCATAAGAATCAGATCGGATCCCAAAGCCTGCAGCTCATCCCTTAGTGCCTGCAGAGTATGCAGAAAAAACTAAAAGCGATCGGTAGAGAAAGTGGGTCGGCTTAGAAACACTTTGGCGAAGCAAAAGATGCCGAGCATACGGCCCTTGTGCTGGGCCCAGCTCCATTGCAGGGTGGGATTGCCTGCGACTCTGAGATCTCGGCGAAACCAATGCAATCCGTAGCTAGCCTCTGATATGCTATTCCCTCCCCGCTGTCTGATCGGCTGAATCTAACATATCTGAGCAAAAGTATAACGGGAGTCTCGTCAGGTGAGGTGAGTTAGCAAAGCTGCCCCGACCAAAGCCGACTGAGGAACTCGTGATACGGCAAGAGTTCTATCCCATCTTCTGTAAGACTCGCAAAAGAGCCACAGTGAACGCAGATCAACCTTTTAAATATTTTTTCCTCTGCCAATGCTCGCAATCCTTTTAGATGTTTGGCCTGGGGTCGATCAGTAGCCTTGACCTCTATGGCAAGCTCTTTGCCAATCAGCAAATCGACTTCAAATTGACTGGTTGAACGCCAATAATTCATCTCCCAATCCAGTCGTTGATATGAAAGATAGGCCCGCATTTCCAAGATAATGAAGTGCTCTAGCGCATCACCGAAGGCCTTGCTTTTTGCTTGAATCAATGATGTCTTTGCGAGATGGCGCGTCACCCCAAGGTCGAAGAGATAGTGTTTGGCACGAGCGGTTGCTTTTCGCCGATGGGTCTCTGTAAAACCCGCGAGCCGAAACCCTATCAGAGTATCGTCTAAGATTTGTACATAGTTTTTAAAGGTAGAAGTCGAAATCTGTAGATCCGATACGAAACTTTCGTAGTTTAGCTCTTGGCCATTCGAACGAGCCATGATATCTAAAAACTCTGCAAACGCAGCCACGTTGCGCGTAACAGCTTCGGCCTTTATCTGTTCCTTCAAATAAGTTGTGACATAGGCAGAGAGGTCTTCATCGGGCTCAGTAGAGTCATAGATCTCAGGCCCCATTAATTGCTGGGCAATAGGTTTATTGAGGAGACCTCCTATAGCCAGCGCAAACTAAGATCTTTCATACGCGGATGACTTGGGTCTTGATCCCCTACAGGGCGACATGCTTGCGGCGAGGGGGCCGAAGTCGGGCTTTGCCTCGCGGAACTCGCCGGCCCTCCCATAGACGCTATTTGTAAGACTACGAATTGATTATGGTACTTCCCTCTTCTATCTGGACGCATGGATGAAGGGACTCAATTCCTTTGACAGAAATTCCTTGTGAATGTCTTTGTTTCCCCGAATGATTTTCCCGTCAACAATCAGTGTAGGAGTGATGTTGGTGACAACCATTCCTATGGGTGTGCGCCCAAGTCTGCTGAGCACCCACTCGCCATCCTTGAGCGTGTCTACGGGAACTTCCACGAACTTGATGTTCCGTGAGCGGAATTCTTGAGCAGTCCACTGTGCGCCTTCGCACCCTGTGCGTGTGAGAAGGATGACGCGGTTTTTTTTGGGGTCTACCCCCAGTTTTCTGGCAAACATTTCTTGATGATTCGTTTCCAACCGACTGGGAAGCGTCAGGGGAAGCACTTTGCTTATCATCAGCCAACAAAACAAAACAAAAATGAGTCCAGCCAGACTCTCTCTCATTTCCATCCTACTGTCCTCCCGAGTAATAGTATCGGAATTGTTCTCTGCAAAATTGAGTTCATTTTTAACGTATTGGATACTACAGCTTCAGTCAGATCGGAAACACAGACCCTAGTGAAGAACACCAGATCGTTAACAATTCCGGAGAGTCGAGGATATCACTGAGGCTCTGTGGGACACCAAAGGCTCCACTGGAAGCGTTAGCAAATTGAGCCAGTGAATATGCGGTCGAATCGAAGTATGCCTGTTCAGGCCCATTTCCGGTGCTTATAGCTAGGTTTTCCTCAATGACATCTGGATGAAGCGAAGTTTGGGCAGCGAGGTATAAAATGCCTCGATTCTATTTGATGCCTACGGCGACGTCGAAGTCTATCATGAAGTCCTGGCTGCTATGGTAGGGGCCTAGGAGGACTTCGAACGTTGGCTGTAGTTGATTTCTCTGAAGGCAATTGGGAGATCACCATTGACGGCGACTCGATGTTGAGCAAAATCTTGCTCAATCTGGTTCAGGTAAGTATCAAAAAGCGCGTTATCCGGAGGATATCTGCCGCCAAAAGCCACAGCGATCTCTGGACTTCAGGGGGAGGAGGGTGTGGAATCAATAAGAATCTGAGTTGGGTATTTCTCTGATTTTCAGTTACTAACTGTGAGCGGTGACGAGAACCCTCATTCAATGATTCTCTGTTCAGATCGGCCCACGCCCACCAGCCAACGGGTCCGAAAGTGCCTCATATCAGAGGATTTCCGGATAAGCTCTACGGCTCGGTGTGCATCAAGTGGATCCGTTTAAAGCAGAGAACTACCGTTCAAGGCCTCATAAAATTCCACAGAGCTAAGAAGCCAAGCCGCTCGGTAGGCAGAGGACGATGAAGGGCTCAGCACATCATCGACGACGATGTTGTTACGGCGAGGTCTTTGGCAAAGGTCTTCCGAACTCTCACATCCCCTGAAATAGAGGACGGCCATAGCATCACGGTTGGATTCGACGATGCGCGTGTTGCGTTCTATCGTCGCCTCGATGCCCTGCATCTGACGATTGGTGGGCACGATCGATAGGCGCACGTTGTTTTGCATCGCCCACTCTGCAGCCATGGTCTCAGCCCCTTGAGCCTGACCTAGCACGATCGTAGCTACTTTATGGCGTTTGGTATAGTTGCGAAGTGTCTTGGTAAGTAACTGCTGGTCTCGATAATCTTGCTTGAGATCCACATACGATAATCTTCATTCAGCTCCAGTCTTCCGAAATTCATGCTCGACGAGTCAAGGGAGGGGGGTAATATACCCTTGTTGTTTTGGCAATCCATGATACGTCATCATGTTAATCTTGTCCTACGATGGCTGAAAGATGCGTTCCTTGCCAAGAAATCTGCTAGGATCTGACCGCTCGCTTTCCTGTGAGCGCTGCCGCTGAAGGAGGTACGCGTGAGTAGCCCAACTGTCACTCTCCTTGACTCATTACAGCCGTTTGCGATCTCATTTATGATTGGGCTTGGCACAGGGATCGAGCGAGAGCGCAGTCAAACTGAGAGCTCTAGCATTATGGGGATGCGGACTTTTGCCCTGGTCGCGCTTCTCGGGACTTTGACGGCGGTGATTGCGCTGCCGGCACTGACCTTCGGTCTTATCCTCTTTGTCGGTGCTTTGGTGGTGCTGGGATACTGGCGTTCGACTCAAAAATCGCCAAATCCTGACTTGGGTCTTACGACCGAGATTGCGGCAGGGCTGGTCTTTGGTCTCGGTTATCTGGCAGTCAGTTCCCCACTTATGAGCGTGATTCTCGGTATCGTTTTGATCGCTACCCTCTATTTCCGCAAGCGTTTGCATTGGTTTGCTCGCGATGTGCTGCGCCCTGAGGAGATCACAGCGGCCATCTTGCTAGCGATCTTTGTGTTTGTGGTCATCCCGTTTTTGCCGGATCATCCCGTTGATCCCTGGAATCTTCTGAATCCTCGACAGCTGGCTCAGGTCATGGCTTTGATTGCAGCCATCGAATTCAGCGGCTACGCCAGCGAACGGATCGCCGGCCCGCGCTTGGGCATACTTGTCACAGGACTGCTGGGAGGCTTTGCCTCCAGCACAGCTGTGTATCTCAGTCTCTCCAAAGCAGCACAACGTGAGCCAGAGAAGCTGCGCAGCCTGATGGGAGCATGCCTTCTAGCTATCGTCTCGCCTCTGCTTCTTTGTTTAACGATCATCGCCGCGACATCTCCGACCCTGATGTCCACAGTGGGGCCACCCCTCGTCGCGGGCGGTGCTGTTGCTGCAATTTTGGGTCTCATTATTGGCATGCGGGCCGTCTCCCCTCCTTCGGCCCCCGATGAGCAACGCAGTCCACTCGACTGGCGCAGCTTGGTCAAACTCGGGCTGTTTATCGCAGGACTGTTCATTCTTTCCGCTCTCGTGCAGGACTTGGTGGGCACGAAGGGGATCAGCCTTGTCAGTTTTGTGGGCGGCTTGTTTGAGTTGCATGGTGTGACTCTCGCGACGGCCACCCTCCACGCAGCTCAGAATCTAACGAACCAAGAGGCGACCCTCGCCTTGCTCCTTGCCGTCGTGGCGAGCTTTCTCTCCAAGCTGACGATCCTCTGGACCCTCTCTCCTGTGCGCTTCGCTGGGGCCATGAGTGCTTTCCTCTTATTGGTCCTAGGTGCCGGGGGAGTGACTTTTATCGTGATGTTGTGAGGCAAGATCCGTGAATTTGTTGCAACTCTGCATTTCCTTCCAATTGCCAACGACCCAGTGAGATGCAAGCAGCGAAGTTCGATATTTTTCTAAAAACCAACGGATCGTTCAATGTCCGCCCTTCACCCTGACCAGGGGGATGACTGCTCGCGTGTGTGGGAGAAAAGGCTGCACGCGGCTATGGATGCGCCACCCTCGAGCGAGCTCTGAACTCACAAAAGGTTCGTAAAAGTCTGAAATTGGCGGTTCGATCCAACGTCTGAAACGATTTGCTCTTTCCAATCCACGAAGCTTGAAGCAGAACTCCAGAGTCGACCTGTAGGGCACAGGAGATAGGGAGGCAGGCTATGCAATCGTGTCGTTATACCTCGTTCTGGGGAGTGCTGATGGTTCTCGGGATGATCGGAGCGGATCGGGCACAGGCGTTCCAGACGTACAAGGTGCGGGATCATGCGGTCACAATCACCACGGCGGAAGGGGATGGTGGTCGTCGTAGCTACCTGCAGACCAGCGAGCAAGCCCAGCGTGATCGTCCATCAGAAACGATCTACAAGCGGAGCTATGGTGAGCCGTCAGGCTATCCTTACCTCCGGACGGGGGATGCAGGATTCGATGCAGCCTTTGCTCTAGCGATGAGCGAAGTAGCGGAAGCCTCGGTGTCTTCGATCCGGGATGGAGCCTTTCAAAACGGACAAGCCGTCGCCTGTTTTTGCTTTGAGACCGGAGATCTTTGGCGATACGTCTGGACAAGGGATTCATCGTATGCGGTCGATCTTGGGCTGGCTTGGCTCGATCCTCGACGTAGCCGGGATACGCTGCTTTTTAAGCTGTCACGCCCACGTCAGCTCTCGTCTTTTGGTTCGGGACCGCAGATTGTGCAGGACACGGGTACTGGAGGAAGTTGGCCGCTCAGCAGTGATCGCGTGGTTTGGAGTCTTGGAGCATCCCGTGTGTTCGAGCATCTCGGTGCGGAGGATAAGCAAAGTTTCGGTCGCCTCGCCTACGAAGCTCTGGTGCAGACGATCGAAACCGATCGACAGGTGGTCTATGATGCAGCAGCAGGCCTCTACCGCGGAGAGCAATCTTTTTTAGACTGGCGTGAGCAAACCTATCCGTCTTGGACGCAAAAGGATGTGACAGCCATTGGTTTGAGCCATGCGCTTTCCACAAATGTCTTGCACTATAAAGCTCTGCAGCAGGCCTTGAGCTGGGCGCGCAAGTTCGGGGACACGAGGCAGGCGGAACGCTATGGGCGTTGGGCGCGTGAGCTCGGGGAAAGAATTAGTGGTTTTTTCTGGCTGCCCGAAAAAGGGCTTTTTTCATCGATAAGCAGCGGTACGCTCAAGCCCTTTCCTCTGCCGATGCATGATCTCCTCGGACAGTCGCTGGTTATTCTTGCGGGTCTTGCCACTCCAGAGCAAGCCCAAGCAGTTTTTTCACGTTATCCGGTCCATCGGGCTGGACCTCCTGTGATCTATCCTCAGCTGCCGACTCCCGCGATTTATCACAATCGGGCCGTCTGGCCTTTTGTGACGGCTTACGCTTTGCAAGCTGCCTCACTAGCTGGACATGCACCGTTTGCGAGTGCGGCGATGCAAAGTCTATGGGAGGGAGCGGCCTTGAATCTCTCTCATATGGAGAATCTAGAGGTCCTGTCTGGCTTGCCCTATGTGGCCGATGGCGAGAAATCAGGGCCAGTCGTCAACTCGAGAAGGCAGCTTTGGTCGGTAGCTGGATTCGCGTCAGCCGTGTTCGATGGCATCTTTGGTTTGAGAGTCCAAGACGGCCAGCTTGGGGTCACTCCGCGCCTGACCTGGGAGATGGCGCGTCGTTGGATGCCGGCTCAAAGTGTAACCTTGCATCAGCTGCGCTGGATGGGTAAGCAACTGACGATCGAGCTTCAATGGCCCGAAATACCAGCTCAAGGCGATGGGTTTTTTACCCTAAATTTTGCGACGTTGAATGGCTTGTTGCAAGCCGAGGCGCTTTGGAAGTACGAGGCTCTTGCCCAACAAAATAACATACAGCTGGTTCTCGAGCTCGCGCCTTCGCAAGAAGAGGGCCGGTCTCTCCTGCAGCCCGATGTGGGACTAGGACCTAACCTTAATAATCGCGAGTATCGTCAAGTTTTTGCGCCCATGGAACCCCGCCTATCTTGGGTCGATGCTCGCACGATCCGAATTGAGCGTCGAGAGCTGAATGCGACCACATGGAACCTTTATCTGAACGGGCGCCTGCTTGCAGAGAGTCTGACTGGCGAGATATACCAGTTAGCCTCGCTCGACGATCGGTTCGTCTGTCTCACTGCAAATCAAAAGTATACCGACGGGCTTCACACATCACACCTGTCGTCCCCCCTCTGTCGGGAGGCTTGGAGCCAGCAGTGGG